>Ga0209491_10008408_pt1 | contig 13125 bp, 9 predicted proteins | sample BON02_FD_187213 | JGI IMG/M metagenome (GOLD analysis project Ga0209491, IMG submission 187213) | Freshwater microbial communities from Lake Bonney liftoff mats and glacier meltwater in Antarctica - BON-02 (SPAdes) (version 2) | ecosystem: Environmental > Aquatic > Freshwater > Ice > Glacier... | reverse complement strand
ACTATCCCAACGAAGCGCACTGGTCTCGGTTGCTCCAGTTTTGGCACCCAACGCACCGCCACCCGCACCGTAAAGAACGGGACCACTCATGTTAAACCCACCAAAGGTGCGCCCGGCGTCAAAATAACCGAGGCCGCTGTCGGAAGTATCCAGTTGGAGGCTCGAACCGGAGGCAATGGCATCGGCCGTACCCGCACGGAAGCTATAGGCGGTGCTAGTGATGCGCTGACGCGGCGTGATCGGCAGATCGCTCGCATTGAGTATGCCATCGCCATTATCCACGGTGATCTCGAGATAGCGATTGGAGGTGCCTTCGCCGAAAACTGTGAGCAGTGAAGCGTGCGACTCCGATGCAAACTGAATGCCTTGCCCCAGCAGGACACTGAACTCGCCTTTGGAAATCGTCACCGTCTGCTCCTCCGTCCAAATCAGACCACCCGTAGTCGTCGCATCATAGACGCGGAACAGGACTTTACGATTGACCGGAGCGGTATCGCCCAGGCCGTCACCGGCACTGTCAGTCACGGTGCCTTGATAGTTGAGGAATTCGGGCACGGTTTGCGCGGACAACGCACTGAAACCAAGGCCGAGTGTGGCGAGTAGGATGGCTGTTTTTTTCATAGATATGAGCGGGCGGATTTGACGAGTGTTCGGTTGAAGTGGTGAGATCATTTTAAAAGTGGTTGGATTAAAGGGTTATAAATTCTCAGTGATGACGAGGGTGCCGTTTTCAGAGGCGCGGCGCAGCTCGAAGCTGCCGCTCATCTCGATCGGGTCTTTATGAATGCCGGTGATGGTTTCGGTGTAAGTGCCGCCAATGATAGTGCTGCCCCAACTGGCGACGCTCGCTGCGCTACCGGCAGGCGGTGTCGCGGTGAAGGTGAAGGTGCACGTCCGCGTAATGTTGTAGCTCTCGTCCCCTGCTTCGAGATTGGCAAAGCGGCGGTCTTTGTTGTCGTGGTCGGGGTGATACTGATGCACGAAGGGATTACTCGGATGGTTGAAAGGCACCGTGATGGTGCGCACCAATGTGCCCGGCACATCAACGCCGCCACTGCCGCTGGTCGCCACTTGATCCAGCGGCATGTGAGCGGCGACAAAGCGCTGCGCAGTGGCGAGTGCGTCCTGCTTCAACAGCGATTCTTTTGTCGTCAGGCCCAGCGGATACGGGTCGGCAGCGAGTTGCCCGATAAATACTTGGGACAAAAGACTGGTCGTATTCGACCCATCGTCCGCCACGTGCAGCAGTGTGCGCAGGGGAAAGGCTTTCGGCGTGCTAGTGCCCGCCAGGGGTGGCGGCGAAGTGATCGCCACGCTCGGCGCGTCCACCGCATAGCCGCTGCCGCCGTCGGTAATGGTAAATTCAGTGACTGAGCCGTTCGCCACTGTGGCCGTCGCAGTCGCCTGCGTGCCACCCTCGGCCGGCACCGCGATGGTGACGTCGGGTGCGGCGCCGTAACCGAAACCACCGGTGCCAGTCACTTCAATCTCGGTAATGACACCGCCGACCACTGTGGCCGTTGCCGTCGCGCCGTTCGAGACGCGCGAGACGACACCCGTCAGTTCGATGTCGCCGATCCACAGACCTGCGAGCGAGCCTTTTTCTGCCGTCACCGGTAAGTAGACATCCATCAGATTTGCGCTGTCAGTGACTCGAAGGATCGAACCAAACTGCGTGTTGTCGGCAGCTTCAGACATCGTGGCATCCGCGCGATCCACCGCGAAGCGCAGCTCAATCGTGCTATTCGGATTGATCGGGATCGGCGTGGAGTCGATCGCACTGGGTTCGTAAAGCAAGGTCGATGGGTTCACCGTGAGTAAAGTCAAAGGAACATCGGCTGGCGTCAACGACGTCACCGGATCGAGTAGCGAACTCTGCTCCGCCAAAATGATGGCTTGAGTCGCCGATGTGCGGTTGCGCACCCGAACCGTGACGACCGACCCCGTCCGACCAAAAACGAGGCCATCGGGCTGGCTCACCGTGAACTCTAGCGGACCGTAAAAATTATCCACGACATCGGCCGAAAACCAGTAGGCCTGATTACGATCAAGCGGCTCGCCCGAATTATTTGTCAGCTTGAACGGATTGTTCGTGCCGAATTCACCACCGATATATTTGTAAATGCTCGAATTAACGATCGCTACCGGAAACGCACTGAAGTAAGCGCCGAAGATGGGCTGCGGCGAGGCTTTGGCTGGAAAACCGAGGAGATTCGCGCCGCTGCGCACCCAAGTCGCACGTGGCGGCATTGCTTTTTGCACCAAAGTAACATCGACATCCGCACTACATTTAACCAAGTAGGCTGTCTGTCCCGCAAGTCGCATGTCGCCGCCTTCCGAGCGCCTCCAGACAGCCCACTCGACCGCTCCTGCCGAAGGAGCCAATGGCGTGGCGGTAAACTGCACTTGATCGGCATCGGGATTCCAGGCCCAGACTTCGGTGACCTGAGTAGCGGGCACAAGATTGTTTTCTGGGTCTTCTGTGTCCGGAGTGAGCAAAACGTTATTGATCGTATCGTGACTGGCATCGCCATGCAGATAGATTGCATTCCAGCCAGTCTGCAGACTGTAAGTGACGGAGCGCCACTGAGCCTGAGCGGCCCCAGCAAAGAATAACAATCCGAGGATAAGCAAAAATAAGCGTTTAGAGTGGTTCTGGGGTGAGATTTTCATGGGCCAAAAGGGATCGTAATATTTTTGCTCGGTGCTGATGCTTAGCGCACGGTAAGGCGGTAGAATTCTTTGGTGCTGCTATCAGGAATCACAAAAGCAGAGCGGATACCGACCGAATCGGCCTGGTAGACTTCACTGCCGACGCCCGGTGCACCGATGGTAAAGGCGACTCGCTCCCAATCGTTTCCGGTGAGGGTGGCACTGCGCTCGATGGTATACACTTTACCCGTGATGCTGTAGAATTCGAAACGCACCCGCGACGCCGTCTTCTCTTTGATCTCAAGACTAAAGCGCTCCGAAGCATCCAAGGCAAAGGTGCCGGCAATGTATTCAAAATAGTTACTCGTGCCATCGCCGTCGTAATCCCCATTGCGGGTAATCAGATCAATCGGCCATTCATAATTATCATTCGGGAAAATGCCCGCCTGATACAATTGCCACTCTTCCCACGCATCGGGCAAGCCGTCTCCATCCAGATCCGCGCCTAGGGTCAGATCCAAGCGTGTGCGCTCAGCACCTTTACCGGCGGTCAAGTCTCCCGATACTTCAATCGGGTAGAAGGAATTACCATTCATCTCCACCACCAGACTGAAAAATCCACCCGACTCGATCGCGCTCGACGAATATAAGATCGTATTCGGTTTATTCGCATCGATGCGGACTCGTAACTCGTAGTTTTGATCAACCACCGGAGTGGTGACGGGCGTGCGCCCAACTTCAGTGCCATCCTTAAGCAAAATCAAAATCGCCCCATCTACATCCAGTGGTTGCCCCACCTGATCGCGCACCATCCCATAGAGGGTGTAATACGGCGCGGGCGGAAAAGCCTGCAGCATGGAGACCGCAGCGGCACAGAGAAAAGTGAATATGATGGAGACCCTTTTCATCGTGATTGCTTTGGGTTGCACCGACCAGAAACGGCAGATGATGTCCGCACAAGAGCGGAGAAAAATAGCTGCGAACACTTCGCAGTGAGCAGCATGGGCAGCATGGCCTGAATGCCGAAAGCTTTTTTAGCAACCGGGGTGGATAAACGACCCGCGTGAATGCCCTTCAGGGCGAATGACTGTATCATGATTAAGTTCCTCCAGCAGCACTATTAACACCTTCATGAGAGAGCTGAAGAAGAACAGGAGCAGTGTTTCACGCGATAATGCTATGGCCACAATACTCTCCTACGGAGCAGACATGATTAAATTAGAGGAATTTATAAGGGGCATTAGCCACGGGAGTCAAACAAAAATTTACATAAATTTTAAATTCCTACACCGAACTGTAATTTTAATTCTAATAACTGGGAGGGGGTCGTTAACTCGAATGGGGGGCATGACCTCTTCGAACCCATGTGTCATTCCAAACCTGACTCTTTCCTTAATTATCAAGCTACGGGGTCTTACTCTACCCCTGAATGGTCTGTTCAGGAAATCATCAGCGCCAAAAGTAGTTCACGCTTTCAGCGTGTTTTCCAGTATGTGCTGATATTGTAAACGAACTCCGATCCAGTAAGTGGTCGGCTTATGACTTCATCGGTGGGTGGGTAATACCCCATAGCCCTACCAATGGCGCGCCTGTATAGTTCTAACAAGACGAGTGGATTTACTATCCATCCAACGAATACGAGCCTCTCGAACAATACGAAAACCCATAAAAACTCAGCCGCATGAATACACAAAAATTAATAGATACCGCTCAGGCGATGGTCGCCGACAACAAGGGTTTGCTCGCTATCGACGAAAGCACGGGGACCTGCGATAAACGTTTCGCAGAGCACGACATACCACAGACGGTGGAAATGCGGCGGGCTTATCGAGAATTGCTCATCACCACGCCCGGCATAGCCAAGTCGATCAGCGGCATGATTCTCTTTGACGAGACTATCCGCCAAAAGACTGAGGACGACACCCCGTTTATCAAAGTGCTCACCGAAGCGGGCATCATTCCAGGCATCAAGGTGGACGCTGGAGCAAAGGCGCTTGCCGGACATCCAGGCGAAAAAGTAACCGAGGGTCTCGATGGTTTGCGCGAGCGCCTGAAGGAGTATTTTCAAATGGGCGCACGATTCGCTAAGTGGCGGGCAGTGATTGTGATCGATGACGATCTCCCAAGCCACAGCGGCCTCGAAGCCAACGCGCATGCCCTTGCCCGTTACGCGGCGCTTTGCCAAGAAGCAGGACTCGTTCCCATCGTAGAGCCGGAAGTGCTGATGGACGGCAACCATAGCTTGGAACGCTGCCGTGAAGTTTCGGAAGAAGCCTTGCGCGAAGTTTTCGTTCAACTGAATCGTCAACGCGTCCTACTAGAAGGCATCATCTTAAAACCGAATATGATACTGCCCGGCTTAAAATGCACGGAACAAGCATCGGTGGACGAAGTGGCCGACGCCACAATACAAAGCCTTTTTCGCACCGTCCCCGCCGCCGTTCCCGGAATCGCGTTCTTGTCTGGCGGCCAAAGCGCTGAGCTGGCCTCCGAGCGTCTGAACCTGATGAATGTTCGATTCAAATCACAAATGCCTTGGCAGCTATCTTTTTCCTATGGGCGAGCGATCCAACAACCCGCTTTGGAGATTTGGCAGGGCAAAGAGGCCAATGTGTCAGCCGCCCAGAGTGCCTTACTGCATCGCGCCGAATGCAACCGCATGGCGCGTCGCGGCGAATACTCTGCCGTGCTGGAAACGGAGTTGGGATAAAACCCGCATCAACACACGAAATTATGAGTAAAAATATCGATACAAAAACCTTTCGAGTTCAGCCCAGTGAGAAAGTGGATCTGAGCAAGCGACCGACGTCCGTAAAGCATCTTTTCAAGTCGAAGAAGCAGTATCACCACATGCTGGCTAGCCAAGTGAAGGAACTCAGCAAGTTGCAGCGTCTGCACTATGCATTCGATCGCTCAGCGATGCTGCTCATCTTCCAGGGGATGGATGCGGCCGGTAAGGACGGCGCGATCCGGCACGTCATGTCGGGAGTGAATCCGCAGGGCTGCCAGGTTTTCAGTTTTAAGCAGCCGAGCGCGGAGGAATTGGATCACGATTTTCTCTGGCGCACGGCACGCCGCCTGCCAGAACGAGGACGGATTGGGATATTCAACCGCTCCTACTACGAAGAAGTTTTGGTCGCTCGGGTGCATCCGAAGATTTTGTTGAAGCAAAGGCTTCCTAAGAAATTGCCCCATGGAAAAACCATTTGGCAGGATCGATATGATTCGATCATCGATCATGAGGCGCATATTCATCGGAATGGCACCAAAGTGATCAAATTCTTTCTCCATTTATCGAAGGACGAGCAAGCGAATCGATTTCGTGATCGCATCGATGAACCGGAGAACAACTGGAAGTTGAGCCTCGCGGATGTGGCCGAGAGGAAAAGCTGGACGCTCTACCAGCAGGCCTACGAGGCGGCGCTGGGCGCTACCAGCACCGATGACTCGCCCTGGTATGTCGTGCCCGCCGACAGCAAGAAAAACGCGCGCTTGATCATCTCACAAATCATCCTCGACGCCTTCCACGAAATCCCCATGGCGTATCCAAAGGCGACCGCCAAAAGGAAAAAAGAATTAAAGGCGATTCGCAGCCAGCTGTAATCATGACTAATCGACTGACCAGCCCACACAAACGGGCAGAGCGAACCTGCGCCTTGGTCGGATCAGCCGGCAACCCAGCAATCGAACTTGATCTGATCGAGTGGGACTACGGCGACTTAACTTCGGAGCGATGCGCTTCAGCCATCGTTACACCCCGGAGCGATGCGCTTCAGCCATCGTCGCAGTGCGGAAGCCCCGGAGCGATGCGCTTCAGCCATCGTTACAGTGCGGAAGCCCGGAGCGATGCGCTTCAGCCATCGTTTCACCCGGCGACTCCCTGATGAAAGCAGTTCCCAGGCAGATATTTAAAGGAAAAGCACCAGTCCGACCCCTTCGACAACCCGTGGGCGGCTCTCATCCTCCCCCGCCAATCAAGATGAATCTAAAATTCAGGCATTCTTCTTAGACGATGTTTTCTCACTTGCCCTCTCTCGACCACCTCAGCACTTTTCGGGTCGATGCCTAACGAACTCGAAACAACCAGCAACCAAGTTGAAACCTTTATTCAACGCTGGGAAAAGGCTGAAGCCGCCGAGCGGGCGAACTACCAGATGTTTCTCGCTGAGCTCTGCGACTTGATCGAAGTCCCCCATCCCGATCCCGCCGGTGCGGATAACGAATTTAACCGCTACGTCTTCGACCGCGCGATCACCCGCCAAAAACCGGACGCCAGCTCGACCACTGTATGGGCGGATCTCTACAAGCGCGGCAGCTTTATCCTCGAAACCAAGCAAGGAGCCAACGCCGCTGATTCGTCAGCCGCCATCAGCCATTCGTTCTCTGCGCCAGCAGCGCGCAAAACTGGCCACGGCGTGCGCGGCACCCGCACTTGGGACATCGCTCTAGAAAAAGCCTACAACCAAGCGCGCGGCTACATCCGCGACCTCCCTAGCACCGAAGGCCGCCCACCCTTTCTCATCGTGTGCGATGTCGGCTACGTGATCGAGCTCTACAGCGAGTTCACCTGCACAGGTGGCACCTACGTGCGCTTTCCTGATCCGCAAAATCACCGTATCCACCTCGAAGACCTGCGCGATCCCGCGATCCGCGAGCGCCTCCGCGCCGTCTGGAGCGATCCGCTCGCGCTCGACCCGAGCAAGCACGCCGCCAAAGTCACCCGCGAGGTCGCCCACCACCTCGCCGCCCTCGCCAAGTCGCTCGAAGCCGACGGCCACGACCCGCAGCTCATTTCCGCCTTCCTCCAGCGCAGCCTCTTTACCATGTTTGCCGAAGATGTCGGCCTGCTCCCCGAGGGCTGCTACATCAAAGTGCTCCAGCAACTCAAGAAGCACCCCGAAGGCTTCGTCATCACCATCACCAATCTCTGGAAGGACATGGCGAGCGAGGACGATTGGTCGGTCGCGCTCATGCAAAAGATCGCCTACTTCAACGGCGGCCTCTTCGAAAACGCCATCGCCCTGCCCTGCAGCTCCGAGCAAATCGGCCTCCTCATCGGCGCGGCCAAGCCAGACTGGTCGGACGTCGAGCCAGCCATTTTCGGCACCCTGCTCGAACGCGCCCTCAGCCCGCAAGAGCGGCACAAGCTAGGCGCCCACTACACCCCGCGCTCCTACGTCGAGCGCCTGGTCAAACCCACTGTGATCGATCCACTCCGCTCGCAGTGGGATGCGGTCAAAACAGCCGCCGCCCAACTGACCGAGCAGGCAAAGCCCAAAGAAGCCATCGCCGCCGTCAAAGACTTTCACCACGAACTCTGCGGGATCAAGGTGCTCGATCCCGCCTGCGGCTCAGGTAACTTTCTCTACGTCACACTAGAGCACATGAAACGCCTCGAAGGCGAAGTACTCGAACTCCTCGAGATTTTGGGCGATGAAGAACTCACCTTCGAAATGGAGGCCTTTAAAGTGCGCCCCAGCCAATTCTACGGCTTAGAACTCAACGAACGAGCCGTGGCCATCGCCCAGCTCGTGCTCTGGATCGGCTACTTTCAGTGGCACAAGAAAACCACCGGCACCGCCGACACCAAAGACCGCCCCCTCCTGCCCAAACAACAAACCATCATTCAGCAAGACGCCGTCCTCGCCTACGACGCCAAGACCCCGCGTAAACGCAAAGTAGAGGTAGCTTCCAGCTGCCTTAATTCAAAAAACCAGCAAGATACTACTTCAACTATCGAAGAATTCGTCTGCATCTGGGATGGCCGCACCACCAAGACCCACCCCGTCACGGGCAAAGAAGTGCCCGACGAATCCGTCACCATTCCCGTTTACGATTATTCCAACCCCCGACGCGCCGAATGGCCCGAGGCCGATTACATCGTGGGCAACCCGCCCTTCATCGGCACTTCCAGAATGCGCGACGCCCTCGGCGACGGCTACACCGAAGCCCTCCGCAAAGTCTGGAAAAAGGACGTCCCCGAATCCGCCGACTTCGTCATGTTCTGGTGGGAAAAAGCCGCCGAGCTCTTACGTGCCGGCAAATGCCAACGCTTCGGCTTCATCACCACCAACAGCATCCATCAGACTTTCAATCGCCGTATTCTAGAAAAGCACCTCGGCAACGATAAGAACCCGCTCAACATCGCCTACGCGATCCCCGACCACCCGTGGGTCGATACCGTCGACGGTGCCGCCGTCCGCATCGCCATGACCGTCGCGTCCCGCGACCCCGGCCTCGGCGAACTCAACCGAGTGACCCAAGAAACCGACCTCGGCGACGGCGAACAAGCCGTCGAACTACAAACCCAACTCGGCAAGATCGTCGCCAATTTGAAGATCGGTGCGGACCTGGTTTCGGCTGCTCCAGTCGTGGCGAACTCGAACTTATGCAATCGAGGCGTCCAAGTTATTGGAAGCGGTTTTATCATTTCAAGCGACGAATCAAAAGCTCTAGATCCCGATTCTAGCCTAAAACAGCAGTCCTTCATCCGTCCTTATCTTAACGGTAGAGACTTAACCCAAAGCTCACGTAACGCCGAGGTCATCGATCTCTTCGGTATCACTGAAAGTGAAGCTCGCACCAAAGCGCCGTCCCTTTATCAGCATCTTCTAACCTCAGTTAAACCCGATCGGGATCAAAACAACAGAGACTCCTATCGTCTAAAATGGTGGATACACGGGGAACCCAGATCTGAACTCCGCAATTCTCTAGATGGCTTGCCCCGCTACATCGCGACAGTCGAAACCAGCAAGCACCGTTGCTTCACATTCTTAGATCAATCGATCCTACCCGACAACAAGTTGATCAGCTTCGCGCTGTCCGATTCCTATGCCTTGGGAATTCTATCGAACGGAATTCATGTTGCATGGGCTTTAAATTGCGGAGGTCGCTTAGGCTTTGGCAACGATCCAGTTTACGTAAAGACCCGCTGCTTCGAAACCTTCCCCTTCCCCGACCTAGCCGACGACAACCCGTTAAAAGCCCGCATCCGCGAACTCGGCGAACAGCTCGACGCGCACCGTAAGCGGCAGCAGGCAGCGCACCCAGAGCTCACCTTGACGGGAATGTATAACGTCCTCGAAAAGCTCCGCAAAGCAGAGCCACTAAACGACAAAGACAAGATGATCCACGACAACGGCCTCATCACCCTGCTCAAACAGATCCACGACGAACTCGATACCGCTGTCGCCGAGGCCTACGGCTGGCCTGACCTGAGCCTGTCGAACGGTAAAGATCTCGAGAACAAAACTGCGCTGGCTGACCGACTCGCCCAAGGCGAAGACCTGTCCGCCGAAGCTAAAGCGAAGGCGGAAGCCCTCGAACAGGAAATCCTCACTCGCCTGGTCGCGCTCAACCACGAACGCGCCGCCGAAGAAGCCAAGGGAACAATCCGCTGGCTAAGACCCGAGTATCAAGATCCAGAGTATGGAGACCTGAAGGCTGAGACTGGAGACTTGAGGACGAAGCAAACCGAACTCGCCGGCACGGAAGCTCAACCGAAAACTGGAAAACCGGTCACTGAAAAACTGGCATGGCCGAAGGACTTGCCCGATCAAGTGGCGGCGCTCCGCAGCCTTATCCCCACGACCGGCACTGACGCCGCCGCCTTGGCTGCCCACTTCGGCAAGCGCACCAAAAAGCGCCTAGAAGACATCAACCAAATCCTTACCACGCTGCAGAATCTGGGGCAGTTGTAGATTGCACACATACTAATATACTGGAAATAAATATCTTATAGAATTGCTTGACATTTGGTATTAATTAATACCTTTTAGGCATGCTTATGACACAAAAGCTACTCGACTATGGCGCTACAACCAATCCCCAAAGCATGGCTGAAACAAGTCGTATCCGTGCTTCGCTCCGGAACTTCTCGGGAAATACAGCGAACCGAGGATTTTTCACAAAGACTACAACACGACTTCCCAAGTGTATTCGAAAGCCGTATTCTCTCTGCATTCCTTCTCTTCCTAGAAAGTTCACAACCACACGGGTGCCCTGTTACCATGAACTATCCTGCTGGTGAGACTTGGGAATTCTGGTTCACCGTAGAGAAAAAGCGCACCTACGGTAAAATACTTCTCAGAACTGATAAAAAGCGTATCACACTACTCTCCGCGCACCTACCTAAAAAAGATTGGCTGCGCTGCGAGGAACAAAACTAAACGTTATGAAAATTGAAAATCGATTATTCGATGTCTCCATTCCGACTGCTGACGGTGAAAACATTGCCGAACTCATCTCTATTGAAATCCCAATGGAATGGGACGCAGAAATCCAAGAATGGTTGATGACTGAGGAGGGCTTGCAAAAAGTTGAAGAAACTAAAGCACGGCACATGGGCTTGATGCTTCCTTCCGAGATCCACGCTCTGCGCCAACGCTTGAATCTCTCCCAAAAAGAGATCAGCGAGGCACTTCAAATAGGAGAAAAAACATGGAGCCCATGGGAAAACGGGCGCCTGCGCCCAAGTCGTAGTATCAATCTCCTACTCCGCGCATTGAATGATGGCAAAATCACCATCGACTACCTGAAAACCGCAGCGAGATCATCCGCGCAAATACCGAACGCGCCCAATGGAGCGGCATCATAATTCCGACACACTCTTTCTATGACCCAAAGCCAAGTGGGGAGACTCGCCAGGAAAATCATGGCGGAGTTCTGACGAAGATGGCGAAGCAAGCATTGGGCTGGTGCTACCCACTGCTACCCACTAGCACACCTCGAAAGCAAATCACCTGCAGGTGCGTGAGGACACACATGCTCCTAGCAACAGATTCTTAAACAACTCAACCATCCACCCACGGCTTGACTAAAGGTAAACAAGTGTTCACACTTTTTCCAGAACTAAACAGACAGGCAAAAACCGTGACAGAACGACAAAACATCGAGTGGAAACGCTCCTGGCAGGACGAATACCTTAAATGGATTTGTGGATTCGCCAATGCCCAAGGCGGCTCGATCTTCGTAGGGAAAGACGACGATGGCTCCGTCTGTGGCGTCACCAACGCGAAGAAGCTGCTCGAAGACATCCCGAGCAAGGCCAAGCAACAGCTTGGCCTCACGCTCGACGTCAATTTACACGAAGAGGGAGGCAAGCAATTCCTCGAAATCCCGGTTCCGTCTAACACCGTGGCGATCTCCCTGCGTGGTCGCTATTACTACCGCACAGGCAGCACCAAGATCGAGCTGACCGGCATCGCGCTCAACGAGTTCCTGCTGAACAAAGCCGGAGTCACTTGGGACGCCGTGCCCGAGGCACGCGCCACCCTCGACGACATTGACCCCGCCAGTGTGAAACGCTTCCTCAAAGACGCCAACACTGCTGGGCGCATGCCCGAAATCGGCGAAGTCCCGATTCCCGAACTCTTTGAAAAGCTGCATCTCATCCAAGATGGGCAACTCACCCGCGCCGCCGTGGTGCTCTTCGGCAAAGACCCCGCCCACTTCTACCATTCACTCAGCGTCAAGCTCGGCCGCTTCGCCAACCATGTGGACATCCTCTATCAAGAGGTGATCGAGGGCAACGTCATCCAAACTCTGCCCGAAATCTTGGAGCAACTGGAGCGCAAATTCTTCATCAAAGCCATTCGCTTCGAAGGCATCCACCGCCGCGAAGACCTCCCCTATCCCACCGCAGCCTTGCGCGAGGTCTTTCTGAACGCCCTCGTCCACCGCCGCTACATGTCCAGCACCGTGCAAGCCCGCATCTACGACGACCAACTCGTCATCTGGAATGAAGGCCCCATCCCGCACGAGATCAAAGACCTCAAAGCACCCCACTCATCCGTCCCCCGCAACCGACTGATCGCCGACATCTGCTTCAAAGCCGGCTACATCGACTCCTGGGGTCGCGGTATTGAGAAGATCACCACGGCCTGCACCGAACACGGCTGCCCCACCCCCAATTTCGAGATCACCCCCACCGGCATCCGCGTCACTCTGCTGCCTAAATTCAACATGCCCTCGCAACTCACCCCGCAAGACGGCACCAGTCAGGGAACAGTCACGGCACCAGTCACCGACCCAGTCACTGGGTCGGTTAGGCCCAAGTCGGCACCAAGTGAGGCCCAAGTCGAGGCCCATGAGGCCCAAGTCGAACTAACCGAAACAGAACGTGCGATCCTAGCAGCCTGCAGTGAAACCCCACAAGGCAGCAAAATCCTACTAGAGATCGCCGGCTACTCAACGCGAACAGGGAATTTTAAACGATCACTCACCAAACTTCTAACACTGGAACTGCTGGAACTTACCATACCAAAGAAGCCAACGAGCCGGTTGCAAAAATATAGACCAACCGACAAGGGAATATATCTATTATCAAATACATGAAACTGAACTGGAAAAGATATTGGGTAAAGGTGGTCAAAGGGGTCATGTCGGAATGGCACGAACTTAAGGAGCTTTGGCGAATGAAATAAAATCAATAAAAAGCTTTACATCGTTACGTTATTGTGGATGCATACAGTC
>Ga0209491_10008407_pt1 | contig 13127 bp, 10 predicted proteins | sample BON02_FD_187213 | JGI IMG/M metagenome (GOLD analysis project Ga0209491, IMG submission 187213) | Freshwater microbial communities from Lake Bonney liftoff mats and glacier meltwater in Antarctica - BON-02 (SPAdes) (version 2) | ecosystem: Environmental > Aquatic > Freshwater > Ice > Glacier... | reverse complement strand
TGCTGCTGCTGCTGCTGCTGCTGCTGCTGCCGTTGCGGGCTAGCTACCTTCACTGGAGACTTGGGCCGTCGCCCATGCAGGGGGCAGGCAGCCGCGCCACCGGGGCCGTGGTGGTGGTTGAGGGAATGACTACCCGCACTGCCATTCCCGCCGGCGCTGGCGTTGGTGCTGCTGGTGGTGGCGCCTCCGACGACTTGGAGTAGGTCCTCGGCGGTCGGCTTGCGGTTGTGCTTGTGCGCGTGTTTTTTGCGCCCGAAGAGGGTGCGGAGGAAATGCTTCTTTTTCTTCTGCTCTGCTGGTTCTGCTGCTGCTGCTGCTGCTGCTGCTGCTGCTGCTGCTCCTTCTACGTCCTCCTCCACTATGACGGGTGCTCGCCTCGCTCTCGAGGAGGAGATCGTTGCTGCTGTTCCTGCTGCGGGTAGCGACAACCGGTCTTGTTCCACCACCGCCTGCACGGCTTCGGCCAGGTTGGCAAGCACTGAGTCTCCGCCCGCCGTCCCGGTCACGGGGTACTCCCATCCCTGTTTTTGTGTGTGTAGTGAGGAGAGAAATCGGGTGAGATGAGTGGCTGGGCAGATTTTCGATTCGATCGCGCATTTGTATGAATAGGAGGGGGGGTAGATATGGGTGAGACACACACACAAAATTTAAAAAATGACGCTCTCGCTTTTACAAAACCAACACACACACACACGGGGGGGGGGGAGAAGACGACTTTTGACGTACCTTTTGTTGGCAATACCACAAGATACGAGGCAGGCAATGCTTCACGTAGTAGGGGTCGGATCGCACCACCTGCAGGTATTCCCCCCCTAGCTTGTCCCCTGCTTCGTTCAGTCGCTGCGCGGTCCGGAGGAGGAGGTAGAGGAGGACACTGTCAGAGAGAAAGGGAAGGAAAGAAAATAGTAGAAGGGTTAGCAGGATTGAGGAGCTTTGGAAGAGGAAGAAGGGAGAAGGGAGAGAGAAAAGGCTGGAGGATGGAAATGAGAGAAGGAAAAGAGAAGGAGGAAACAGAGAGGAGGAATGAGCAAAAGCAAAGCGTACCCGACAATCCGCTGCAAACAAAAATCAACAATGCTCTGGGGCAAGGCCATCTTGGGGTCAATCAGCGCAGCCAAGATGACCTTCCCCTTGTTCACCCCCCGCAGCTGCACCTGGCACCGGAAATTCGTGATGGACATCCGCTTGAACATCCAGCCGTTCGGTTCGGCGGGGAGGTTAAATTGAGGGTACGAGGCGGGGGTGGTGCTGTCGCCGCAGATGAGGACCATGTCCTTCTCGGAGTAGTCGCAGGCGTAGCCACGCAGTAGGCAATCCCTGACGTTTTTTGAGAAGGGATGGAGGAAGATTGAGTTTGTTAAAAAAAAACAATCCATCTACTGTCATAAGGAGATTGAAGCTAGCTCATCGTTCCCTCCCTCCCTCGCGTCTTCCTTTTCCCCTGCCTCCCTTCCCTCCCAACGTACCGATGAAAGAAGGGCGCATTCAACTCAAACGTCACCATCAAATCCAGCTGCTTGAACGAATGGACCAAATCACTCTTACACACAAACGGGCCCCACCTATTAAAATTATGAGAGGAAGTAGAGTAGAGCAAGGTGAGTTGTGTGTGAATACCAGCAAGATAAGAGACATAGCTCGTCCTTCCCCCCTTCCCAGACAACAACAACAACAACCACCACCTACCTATGATACATCGCCGCCTCCCTCACCACCACCAACTGATCAAACACACTCGTCCCCTCCTGCTCCCCCGACACCTTCACCAGCATCTGCCCCCCCATGGGCCGCACAAACGTGTCAAACCCAAAACTACGCATGACCAAAGTCCAATTCTCCGTCCCTGCCAGATCCTCCGCAGCCTGACGGCATTCCACCCCCCGAGTCGCCAGCATGGCCAGCTCCTCTTTCAAAGGGCTGGTTTGTTTGCGGGTGCGAAGGGTGTCTTTCAGGGGGGTACTGGAGGGAGAGTCGCTCAGGAAGGCCTCGAGCTTCTTGCGTAGGTCTTCGGCGATGAGCAGGCGGTCGTCGTAGTTCAGGAGCTCGATGTTATCAAGGATGTCCAAGGCGTTCTCGGCCGTGACCTGTGTGGGTAGATGGGTGGGAATGTGGGAATTGATCGATGATTTGATGAGATGAGGGAGGGAGGCAGGCAGGGGAGGCCGGAAGCCAAGAGCAGAGGCCCCAGACAACATGACCTCGGCATCATGGAGTGTTTATGTAAGGAGGCGCTCGTCCCAATTGCTTACCTGGGTCTCATACAAAGCCGGCACGTCCAAGTGGCGCGAAGGGAAAATTCTCTTGTTGTCCGTCCCAACCGTCGCGCCGGCCGTCGTAGTAGCAGGGTTGGTGGACGCGGCTGCTGCCCCGGGCTGGGGTTCCTGCGGGGGCGGCGGCAGGGGATGACGTTGTGGGGACTTGACCTTGCTGGCCTTCATCTCCTTGCGGCCTCGCATGGCTTGCATAGTTGTGGGAGAGGGCGGCCGCCTCGGTCCTCTCGCTCCTGTAGGGACTTTGGCTGGGGGGAGCCTCTGCCTGTGTCTTTGTAAGGCAAGGGTAGCGGGAGAGAGATGAGGGCACAGATTGGATAACGAGTGTTCATGCTGCTGGTGCTGATTTGACTGTCATAGGGCACCAAGCTTGCGTTGACAGGCCACATACGAGACCTGAGTTTTGCGATTTCGAGATTGGGTCGCAGCCAGAGAGGAAAGCTCCTCAAGCTCCTCGCTCGCCGAGGACGATCTGTTGGTGATTCCGAGCACACAGAAGCTCGGGCCTTGGGTACGACCACACGCCCTTAGTCAAGGCCTAGGCTGTGTGTGTACGTGAGAGGGTGGAGCCTCTGTGTGTGTGCTTGAGTGACCAGGGCACGGGCTCGCCTCAAAATTTGTGCCAAACGCACGACTCCCTCAATCGAACAACTTGTCCTCCCCATCATCACCACCCCTACACAGCAAACACCAAGAACCAATGGCACCGAAAGGCGGCAACGTGGCGGTGGAGCTAGTGGAGGTCCTCAAGGGACAGCCTTTGGCGCTCCAAGTCTTGGCGGGGGTGGGAGCTTTGCTGGTGCTCAAGTTTGTGCTCGGCGCAGTCCAGAGCTTCTACCGCTTCTTCCTTCGCCCGGGCAAGAACCTCAAGAAATTTGGGGGCTGGGCCGTGGTGACGGGCGCGACGGACGGGATTGGCAAGGCGTATGCCTTTGAATTGGCCCGTCAGGGACTGAGCTTGTTGTTGATTTCTCGTACGGAGTCCAAGCTGAAGGACACGGCTGCGGAAATCACGGCCAAGTACCCCAAGGTCCAGGTGCAAATTCTCAGTAAGTGAAGGAGCGAGAGGGGGTTGGAGGGAGAGATGGAAGGACGGTTAGTGGGACGAATGCATATACATGTTGTGATTATTTTTAAGCCTCTTCCCATTTAAATATGCCATTCATTCATCCCTCCGCACTCATCATTTCTCCCATCACAACCCATCCACGCACCAACACAATACAGGCATCGACTTCAGCAACTTCAACGAGGCCGCCCAAGCCAAGGTCGGCAAGGCCATCAAAGGCCTGGATATTGGCGTGCTCATCAACAACGTCGGACAAAGCTACGAATTTCCCATGTACTTCGACGAGCTCTCCGAAGACCAAGTCCACTCTTTAGTCGAACTTAACGTCACTTCCACCTTACACATGACCCGCCTCGTCCTCCCCACCATGGTCGCCAAAAAGAACGGCGCCGTCGTTAATCTTGCATCAGCCGCCTCTCGTAACCCCTCCCCCTTGCTCGCTCTCTACTCAGGTGCCAAGTCCTTCATTGAGCTGTTCTCTCAATCTCTCGACGCCGAATATAAAGGCAAGGGCATCCGTGTTCAGGTTCAGACCCCTCTCTTCGTCGCTACCAAGCTGGCCAAGATCCGCAAGGCCAGTTTGACGGTTCCTTCTCCGGCTGGGTATGCGAAGGCGGCTGTGAGGTTTATTGGGTACGAGGATTCGGTATCGCCTTATTGGAGTCATGCGTTTCAGTTGTATTTGATGTCGTGCATGCCCAAGCCCGTGTTGTCGGCGATTGTGTTTAATATGCACGCGGGGCTCAGGAAGAGAGGCTTGAAGAAGAAGATTGAGAAGAGTGCTTGAACGGGGAGAGGATACGAGGTTTAGGAGGGAGGGAGGGAGGGAGTGAACGGGGGAAGGGAGGGAGACATGTGTAGGACAAAGAAACAAAGGAGAAGAGAACACACACTGCAGGAACGTGGGACGTAAAAGAAAAAGGCCAAAAGCACTGGGAGAGAGAAACGAAACGAAATGGAAATAAAAGGAAAATCACACCCATTCTAGTAAGCATGCGAATGACACACGGGAATTCGAATCAATAATCAAAAAATACAGGTTCTTTGTTTCTTTACGTCATCTTCATTTTTATACAAGACATCAGTTTATTTTTCACCCCTTCCCCCATCTCTCTCCTCTCTCTTCTCTCTCTCTCTCCCCCTTCATTATTCATGATCGTCTCCGTCGCTTGCCCCCGCTCTTTCCACCGCTGCTGCTGCCAAACTGCACCACTAACGTGCCATCCTCATTCCCTACCACCGTCGCATTCGCCCCGCCACCAACCACCACCTTGGGTGCAGGAAGAGAAGAAGAAGAGGCACTATTGCGTCGTCGTCGACGAGGACCACAATCATCATCTTCCTCCTCCTCTTCCTCTCCTTTCTCCTCGTCCTCCCTCCCTCCCTTCCCTTGAGTACTGCCCCACTGACCATGACTACCACCCGACACAAGCGCATAAAATTGCTCCTCGTCCTCTTCCTCCTCCTCGTCCTCGTCCTCGTCCTCGTTCTCACCAAGGTCAATGGAGCCCTCCTCGTCGTCTAACAACTCATCCCACCCTTCCCCTTCCTCCTCCTCTTCCTCCTCCTCCTCCTCCTCCCTCCTTCTCCCCCCGACAATACCCCCACGTTGATGCCCCTCACTCTTCCTCTCCGCCGCATTAAACGCGAGTAACAACGCACTCTTACTTTCCTTCCGAAAGAGCCGACCCTCCCAAAGCTCTTCTCCTCCTCTTCCCCCTCCCTGTCCCTTCCTCCCTCCAGTCTTCCCCTTCCGAGACCGCTGCGTGGCGGAGGAAGAAGCACCCTGGATCTTAATAGACAACCGCAGCAAGGTGGCAGTGTCCCTTAAAGCCTCCACCAGCCTCTCGCACGCCAACACACACCGAGGGACGAAATGACGATCGGACAAATTCGCAGCCACGCCCACCCATCGTTCCTCCACCGATTTTTGGCTACTCAAATCAGAAGCGGAGGAGGAGGAAGGCTTTTTCTTCTTGGGAGTGCCTCTCTGCTGCTGCTGCTGCTGCTGCTGCTGCTGCTGCTGCTTCTTCATCGCTTCCGACATATCAGCCACAAGCCCCACGAACGCCAACGCATCCTCCACCAACCGTTGCACATGTCCCAAATCCGTCTCATGCTCCCTCGCCCTTTCCTGCGCCTCCTCCGCCGGCGTCTCACTCTCCCTCGGCCCCCCTCTCGCAGTCCTCCAAGCCAAGCATCGTTCCACTTGCCACTGCAACCCGCCCAAAGCCAGACACGCCGTCTTAACCGTAGCCGCTGCTACTCGCGCGCTCCCCCGCCCGGTGCCTGCTGCTGTTCCCGCTGTCCCCGACCCGATCAAGCGCATCAAATGACTGAGGGCAACCAATGCAGCTTGCACCTCTTCGTAGGGACCCCCCAATAGCAGTGGGTCGTGCTCGTCGTGACTGTTTTGCGCGCGCGTCGCCGCTGCTGCTGTCACTGTTCGCGAGGTGGGCTGGGGACGGGCAAGTAGCAAGGTGGTCAGGGCTAGGAGGAGGAGCAGCTCTAGCAGGGCGGGGGCTGCATCGGGGGTGAGAGCTCGGAGGACTCGAATGCCATGTTCGGCTTCGTAAGGCGAAGGGGAGGAGGAGGAGAAGGAAGACCTTGCCCCTCCTCGATGCCGGCGTTGCAACAACCGTCCTCTTTTTTCTCCTGCTAGCAAGGCCTCTGCTGCCGCCTCAGCCTCCTCCCGTAACACAGCCTGCAGCCCCTCACACAGACGGACCAAACCCGCCGCCCGTCGTTCCCGAGGTAAAAGACTCCAAAACGTCAACACAGAATGCCGCAACACCGGCCGTTGTCCCAAGGGCAACGTAGGACTAAGCGCGGCTTTGCGCAGATCTAAAAGGACCCGCGTCTGGACTTCATGCAAGCCCAGACTAGGTCGGAGGACGTGGAGCAAGGCCACCGGTAAGGCATCTTGAGCAGAAAACTCCCCCCCTCCAGTATTACTGGTCCCCAAACCTGAAAACGAAAACACACGGGTCAAGTCAGGATCCACGACGGGATGAGCCATCTCCAAGCAATGCAACGCCTCATAACAAGCCGCCGACCCCGCTTTCTGCGTGCCAGCCGTAAGGCAAGCTAGGAGCTCCAACAACCCACAAGCAACACCTTCATCGTCCGCCCGCGCGATCTCCTTTGCCAAGAATCCAAACGCATACTCTCGCGCTTCGTGCTCACTCGGACCTCTCCCCTCATTCTCGTCTTCACTTTTCGACGACATAAAAAGACGCGCCACGTCTCCCAAGCCCGCCAAACGCTGCTGCTGCTGCTGCTGATCCTGTGCCGCGGCCGTGCTAGACGACGCTCCTGCCCCAGCACCCGCTACTGGCCCCGTCATACTGCTTCCCCCTCCTCCCCTTCCTACTGCCCGGACAAGACCAAAGGACATAGGCAGCCCCCTCCGTTCTTGCTCCGCGGCCCTCAAACACAAACGGCGGGTATAAGCCAGATACAAACACAACAACCGCGAGACATCCTGTGCCTCCAGCGTGACGGAGCCACAACGACGGCGTCGCACCGCCCGCAGAAGCCGATTCAGCCCACCCACTTGAGCCATCATCCTCCCCGCATTCTCCAGCTTCACATCCCCCACCCACAAAGGCAGCTGCTGTCCATCCTGCCCCTGCTCTCCCCCGCCCTCCTCGTCAAGCGGTATCAGCCCCTCAAGCGCCACCGCCTGCTCATCCCGACAGAGCATCGTCTCCAACAAACACCGCACCAAGCCCACCAAAGGCGCCAATCTTTCCTCCCCACAACCCTCCTCCTCCTCCTCCTCTTCCTCCTCTTCCTCCTCCTCCTCCTCCACCACATTCTCTCGGCCCGTCTTGCCCAACGCCTCGCCCGTCCAATCCAAAAGCGCTGTCAACAGCACCTCTTGCATTCCTACTGACCCTACAGCCGTGCTCCCGTACGCTCTCAACGCCCGCTCCAACTGCCGGCGGCTCCGCGTGACCCGCACAGGCTCACTCGCAATAGCAGCTGCAGCAGCAGCACCACCGCCACCGGCACGACGAGCAGCAGCAGCAGCAGCAGCAGCAGTCGGGGAGACGCGCTCCAAACAGCGACGTACGCGATGCAACAAGTCCACATGTCGTCGAAGCAAGCCATGAAGGGTGTAGGCAGGCACTTGCTGAGCCCACCCCTCTCCTCGCTTACGCGCCGTGGCCCAAGCCTCAATCAAGGGCCCTGTCACCATCACCCCAAACAACGCACCCCATCCTGCCCGTAACCACCTATCTTTAGGGCCACACCGATCGCGGAACACGTCCTGCTCGTCGTCCTCGTCCTCTTCTTCCTCATCTTCCTCCTCCTCCTCCTCCTCCTCATCGTCGTACTCCTTCCCGCCCTCCCCGTCTGAGAGTCTCTCAAGGTCTTCTTCCTGCTGCTGATTTTTTCCCTTCTTGGAGGAGGAAGAAGCCTTACCCTTCCCACTACTTCCCCTCCTCCCCTTCTTCCCCTTGTTCCTCGTCACGGCCCCCTCCCTCCATAGTCGCGAGTCCTCCTCCCACCCCTGCTCCTGCTCACTGCCCTGCAACCACACCGACGCCCCCTCCCCTCCCAGCTGACTCGCACGCGCACGTCCCATCGCACGGGGCCACGAGGGCAAGAGCAGAGGCGCCACTGTCAGCAGCTCGAAGCAGGCGGCCTTGTCTTCTGCTGTTGGTAAACCTTTCCATTGTAAATCGAGGAGGGCTGTTACTACAGTCCGTATTAGGAAGAGGGGTCCCAAGCCCACGGAATCGGCAGCAACCATTCGAGGGACGTACGCTTCGACCATGCCCTCCACCTGCCACACCAAAGGTGAAGAAGAAGAAGAAGAAGATAGGGTGGTACTGAGTCCTTGCTTTTGCCTTTCTCCTCCTCTTCCATCGTAAGACTGGAGCAGGATGCCAAGCACGCCTTTGCTGGTCGGGAGGTATGGAGGACGGACAGGAGCAGCTGCTGACTGCGAGGCGCGCCAAGGTAAATTTACGGGGACAGGGTCTGCTGTTTGCTGCTGCAGGAGGAGGTAGGATAGACGGCTTTGGTCCTTGTCCATCAATAATACGTCGGGTCGCACTACCAACCCTAACCGACTCGCAAGGCCAATCGCCACCTCTTCCACCTGCTGTCGAAGCCCTCTCTCCCTCGCCCTAAAGCTCGTGCTCGTACTCCCTTCATCCCCTCGTTGTTGCTGCTGCTGCTGCCGGGCCAACACCCGAAGAAGAAACCGCAGACCACAAGCAGCCACTTTCGGCGTAGCCATCGGCACCGCCCGCACGACCCACGTCAGAATCCCTGACAAATCGTCCTCCTCCTCCTCCTCTGCCTCGTCCTCCTCCTCCCAACCACGTTTAGGCCGCGGCGGCTTGTCCATAGAAACCAACGCCTCCGCCAGCACCAGACTAGCCAATTTTCGGCCGTCGTCGCTCCCCACATCGTCCACCACCCACGAAACCCGCCCGCCCCTCATCCTCTTCCTACTGCTACTGCTGCTGCTACTACTGCTGCTACTACTGCTGCTTGCAGTCGCACCGGCACCAGAGATGGAACTGGTCCAAAGTTGTTTTTGGATGTAGATAATAAGGGTCATTTCAATGCCCGAGGCCGCGTGGAAACGTGCGAGGAGGGTAAGGGCGCGAAGCAAGGGCCCCATGACAGGCGCTGGCAAGTTAGACGCGCTGTTCAAAAGCTGGTCGCAGAGCATGCCTGCGTAGGGTACCAGCAGCTGGGGCGATTCTTGGGCTAAGCCTGCTAGGATGGAGCGACTGGCTTGCATCAAAGGTAAGAGTACCCCGGTCCTCGATTTCTGCTGCTGCTCCTCCTCTCCACCCTCCAGTGCGGTCGTCCCCCTCCCGCATGACACACACAACGTCATGAGAAACCCCAATATCTCATCCCTCAACCCTGCATGTAACTGAAAGAGCCGTCGCAACAAGTGAGCAGCCAGAGGCCGTGCTTGCTGCCCGGGCTCCAAGGCTTGGGCGAGGCGAGGACGAGGTGGTAAGAGGGTGCTCAATAACAACCATTGGGATAACTCTGACAACGGCGTTGCTAACGACTGCCAATGTGCTTCCGCCGTAAACTCCACAAGCTTGCATAGGAGGGCAGCGATTGAATTGCTGCTACTACTGCTGCTGTGGTTACCCGCGCCCTCTGCTGTGCTCCAGGAAGAAGATGTGGCTAAAAAGCGGAGCAATGCGTCCTGGACCACAGGCTGGTGCGCAGGATGGGAGAAGAGCAAAACCAACACCAAAGCATCCACAATCGAGAGTTGCTGCTGCTGCTGCCCCCCCATCGTAGTCGTCCCTGCGCCGGTGCTGGACCGAATGCTGAGGAGCAGGAGGCGAGCTACCTTCGGATTGGTCGAGAGGGCAGTCGCCAACACCTCCATCAAAACCGCCGTCGCTTGCGGGCTCAGCCCTGCACATTCCGCACGAATGTGTGCTAGGACAGCCGGATCACTGTTCTCGTCCAAAGTTCGCAGCAATGTCCGTACCACCACCGGCACGTCCGCATCTTGAACAACAGCCAACGCCTCCTGGGCAAGACCAAGGGCTTCTCGCCTTAAGCGTGGCCCCAGCGGCAAATCAAACAGCGCACCCAATACCGGCAGCAACAACCCGGCCAAGTCGTCTTGCAAGGCCTCTTTCAAAGCATCCACTACCCGGGCAACCTCTTCGGAGCCAGCCCCCACCACCAGGAGGGGCAGCGCTTCGATGATCGGACCTGAGCATTCGCCCAAGCTCAACGCTTCGAGCACCTGCTCCAACACGGCTGGGTGATACCCCAAAAAGCGGCCCAAAAGCCGCAAGAGCTTTGGGGCGCCTTGCACCATGTCGTCTTCGGGCGCCGGTAGCTTTAGGCGCTCCAGGAGGGCAAAGGCTGCAGGCAGGCGAGTGTCCTCGTGGCCTAGCAAGTCGGCTGCGACGGCCAGGGCCTCGGGCAAGGGCAAGTCTTGCAAATCTTCCACGCCATGGAGGCCGTCCCCGTCGTCGTCATCGCCGTCATAGTGGCCGCCGTACTGCATGGCGGCGCCTGTGTGTGCGGGGCAAAGGAGGGCAGTGTGGTCAGTGTTGGGCTGTAGCAGCGTCGAAGCAGGCGCTTGGCGAGATTATTCGGAGATGAACGATGCTGATGATGCAACGGGTCGTCGTCCAATCAGACTAAAACCTGCCAGGCCCTGCGTCCTTGGCAGGAAGTGCTTGGCAGTGTACGCTGATGCCTGTCCTGTGTATGTGGTGAGTAGTGGCTTGTGTGAGAAAGCTTGAGCAGAAGCAAGCAAGCAACCAAGGCAAGAAAACCTCCTGCCTCCCTCCCATCCTCTTCCTTCCAGACTGACTGTACTCGCACTTGCCTCGGACGCCCTTGTCTCACGCAGCCCCCACACACAAACATACAACACACACAGGCTCCACACTTCACGCCAACGACACCGACGACCATGGCCGCCGCTCCCTCCCGCCAGCACGTCCTGGGCTTGTTTCGGTCCTTGCTCCGGCAAGCCGGACGGATGGAGGACTACAACTTTCGTTCCTACGCCCAGCGCCGCGTCGCCATGGGGTTCCAGGAAGGACGGGCATTGAGTGGGGAAGAGGCCGCACGGGAATACCAGGAGGGGCTCAAGAACCTGGAGATGCTGAAGCGGCAAGTTCTCATCAGCCACCTGTACCCTTCCAAGCGCTCCGTCATGGAGCCTGAACCACGCAAGGCGCCCACCTTGGGCTAAAGCACACGCACAGGAAGAGGAGAGGACAGGGAATGGGGTAGGAGGTTTGTACAGATAGAAATCGGAACAAAAGAATCACAGAGATGAGTGGTTTCGAAAGGAGGGGTCTTGACCATGAAGGAATAGATTGTGGAGTGTTGGTTTCTTGCTCACACTTTATACTACTACTACTTTATTCGTTTTATTTAGACAAGCCAATCGGGCATGGGGCATTAAAATCAGTTACGACGACAAAAATGCCAAATTATATTTGAAGAATACTCGTGTACGTCATCAACAGGCATTTTCCCTTGAAGAATGTCGTTAAAGTAGCTGCGCGAGTGCGGTCCTACTTCCCCTTTATATGGCGACCGAGAAGTCTAGATTTGAGCAATGTTATGAAAGGCCCCAATAGCGCTCGCACAGATCAAATCAGATAACAAAGTCACCCAGCGCTGGCTTCTACTCAGAAAGCCGAAGAAGGAAGAGAAGGCGAGCAGCGAGGTGTAAATAAATGCTAAAGGAAAGCGAAAAAGAAAAGCGAAAACAAGGGCAAAGATCGGCAAGATTATTCTGAGAGTGAGGCTTTAGAAAGCCTCTGCTGGTGGTATTATCTGTCTGTCGTTTTACTTTTTGGTTGTGGGACACTCGACAAGCGAACGCTTAGTAATCCTGAGAAGCGGACCCCTTGGCGCCCTTCTTGCCCTTGGTCTTGGGCAGGAGCACTGTAATTTGGTTGGGGTGGAAAGGGGAAGGGCGGAACAGAAGATGGCTTAGACAAGTGTGTGTGCTTGTAGAAATGGATGACAAGGGATAGAGAGGAGGGAGCGAGGGACATTGATTGAGAAAAGAAGTGTGCTGGGCACAGACAGGCGGGGAAAGGGCATGGGGGGAAAACAGGAGACATAAATGAATATATAAGAGAACTTACCGGAGTGGATGTTGGGCAGCACACCGCCGGAAGCGATGGTCACGCCACCGAGCAGCTTGTTGAGCTCCTCGTCGTTGCGGACGGCCAGCTGGACGTGGCGGGGGATGATGCGGGACTTCTTGTTGTCACGGGCGGCGTTGCCGGCCAGCTCGAGGATCTCGGCCGTCAAGTACTCGAGGACGGCGGCCAGGTACACGGGGGCACCGGACCCCACGCGGGCGGCGTAGCGACCCTTCTTGAGGAAGCGGGCGATACGGCCCACGGGGAACTGGAGACCAGCCTTGGAGGAACGGGACACGCCCTTCTTTCCGGCACCACGGCCAGCCTTGCCTTTGCCAGCCATTTTTGTAGAGAGGTGGAGTTTCTGTGTTGGTGTCGAGGTGGGGAGGGGAGGGGAGGGAGGGAGGGAGGGTGAGTCAAGAGGCTGGTGTTGTGTGTGTTGTGTGTTGTGGGGTAGGGTGGGTGCATAAAAATGTGGTGCTCGCGTAGAAGGGAGAGGGGGGAGAGTGCTCGAGAGAAGGGGTGATGGGGGTGTGTGCAGAAAGAAGGGTTGTTGGTGTCGGTTGTTGATGCATGGACTTGATCATCAAATCAGAGACCCTTCTCACCCACACACATATACACAACACCCTCACATGCATAGACAGGAAGAAAAGCCTCTCGACCTCGGGAGAAAAGGAAAAAATAGAAAGAAAATCCCAGGCCCCTTCTTCGCTTCGTCGCCTGTGATTGGGCCAATGTTTGGCGTGGCGTCACTCCATATGGGCCTAGCAGAGAAGCAACCAATCACATCACACCATTCCCCTCGCGAGAAGAAATGCCCCCTTCGATTTTTGATTCTTTCTTCCCTCCCTTCCCTCCTCCTCCTCCTCCTTCTTGTTGTGTGTCCTTCCTCTTCCTCCCTCAAGTGTCCACAGTGCATGCAGGTGAAAGTCGAGTCAATGCTCTGTGAATGTTGTCTGTTTGTTGCCCCACGCCACCAACCGACACAACTGCCCATCACCCACGCTCCACAACACCACTGCGCCATGACAAGCCCACCCCTCCTCTGCAGGGCGAGGCGGGAAAATGAGGCACACTACGCCGCTCCCACACCATCACACCACCACCACACTGCTTCACACACTCACCACTCCCTCCTCCTCCCCCCCCCCCCCCTCC
>Ga0209491_10008401_pt1 | contig 13135 bp, 10 predicted proteins | sample BON02_FD_187213 | JGI IMG/M metagenome (GOLD analysis project Ga0209491, IMG submission 187213) | Freshwater microbial communities from Lake Bonney liftoff mats and glacier meltwater in Antarctica - BON-02 (SPAdes) (version 2) | ecosystem: Environmental > Aquatic > Freshwater > Ice > Glacier... | reverse complement strand
TATATATATATATATATATATATGCATAGTGAGAGAAAGCGATATTGAAGGAACTTGGATAGATGCATAGCCGAACGCGTCCTGTTCGACAGAAAGTCGGTGGTGGTTAGAAACCCTGCGTCGGGCCGGCGAGCGAAGAATGGGAATGTATAAAGTTATATAGTGAGAGAGAGTGATATCTTTATATATAGGGAGGCATTCGAATGACGTACCGGAGCGAGTCGGATTTGAAAGAAAGTCAGTGGTGGTAATAAAGCCAGCGTCGGGCCATCGCGCAAAGTATGGGAAAGGACTCGATACAGATATACGTTGACAGAGACAGAGCGACAGCTATATATGTATATATAGATAGTGCTCTCTCTATGGTGAGGTACAATATGGATATATATGTATTTGGATAAGGGGTTAACCCATACCGGAGCGCGTCGTATTTGAAAGAAAATCTGTGGTCATTAGAAAGCCTGCGTCGGGCCAGTGAGCAAAGTGAGGAAAATAATCGATCTCGATATACGTTAACAGAGAGAGAGCGCGATATCTTTCATATGTATATATAGGTAGTGCTCTCTCTATGTTGACGTACACTATGGATATATATGTATTTGGATAGATGCATACCGGAGCGCGTCGTATTTGAAAGGAAGTCGGTGGTAGTTAGGAACCCTGCGTCGGGCCAGCGAGCGAAGTAGGGGATTGTATATAGTTATATAGTGAGAGAGAGTGATATCTGTATATATAGAGAGAAATTCAAATGTACGTACCGTAGCGCGTCGTATTAAAAAGGAAGTCAGTGGTAGTTAGGAACCCTGCGTCGGGCCATCGCGCGAAGTAGGGGATGAATATATATATACATAGTGGGACAGAGTGATACCTATATAGATATATAGGTAATGGATAGATGCATACCCGAGCGCGAAGTGTTTGAGAGAAACCCTATAGTGGTTAGGAACCCCGCGCGAAATATAGGAAAGGAATCGATATAGATGCACTGCAACAGAGAGAGAGAGAGTGAGCGATACTTATATAGATATTTAGGTATCTATCAATACCCGAACGCGTTGTGTTCGACAGGAAGTCTGTGGTCGTAAGGAAGCCCGCGTCGGGCCATTGCGCGAAATATGGGAACGGGTCGCGCAGAACGAGAGCGTCGATGTCGGTGATCACGAGATCGAGTCCCCACGTGACTGCCTGGAAGATCAATTGTACCTGATACACCACATGCAAATGTATTATGGTTAGCCTAGTACAACCATATACAACCACAAACACACATGCATACATCAATTATATACTCAATTATATGCTTCAACAACGTTTCCTGGATGACCAACTGTACCTGGTACGACACACACAAATACATGATGGTTAACCTAGTATAACCACAAACACACATGCATGAATCCGATACTCAACTATATGCTTGAAAACATCGTTTGGTTTTTTGTACGATGTAGGGCGGGTCCTGTGATTGTTATATACGCATAGAATGAAGATTGGTTACATAGGAAATGGGTAATCACGAGGTCGAGTCCCCACGTGACAGCCTGGAAAATCAATTGTACCTACACAAAAATGCATGCTGGTTAACCCAGTATAGCCACAAACGCATGTACTTTAATGCGATACTCAATTGTATGCTTTAACCTCGTTTGGGTGTGTACGGTGTACTGCGAGTCCTGTGATTGTTATATACGCATAGAAGGGGGATTGGTTACATAGGCAATGGGTAATCACGAGGTCGAGTCCCCAAGTCACCGCCTGGAAGATCAACTGCACCTGGTACGACAAACACACATGCAGTCTGGTTAGCCTAGTACAACCACACACACACATACATCCATCAGTTATATACGCAGTTATATACTTCAACAAGGTGTCCTGGAAGATCAACTGTACCTGGTGTAACAAACACAAAAACATTCTAGATAACCTAGTACAACCGCAAACACACATACATCCATCAGTTATATACGCAATTATATACTTCAACAAGGTTTCCTTGAAGATCAACTGTACCTCGTGTAACAAACACAAACACATTCTAGATAACCTAATACAACCACACACACATACATACATCAATGATATACGCAATTATATACTTCAACAAGGTTTCCTTTAAGATCAACTGTACCTGGTGTAACAAACACACATGCATTCTGGTAAGCCTAGTACAACCGCAAACACACATACATACATGAATTATATACTCAATTATATACTTCAACAAGGTTTTCTGGGAGATCAAGTGTACATGACACAGCATACATAACTGCATCCTGGTTAGCCTAGTACAACCGCACACACACACACATACATGAATTATATGCTCAATTATATACGTCAACAAGATTTTCTGGGAGATCAAGTGTACATGGCACAGCATACATAACTGCATCCTGGTTAGCCTAGTAAAACCACACACACACATACATACATGAATTATATACTCAATTATATACTTCAACAAGGTGTCCTGGAGGAACAACTGTACTGAGAACAACACAGACATATAAATTATGGTTAACCTAGAACAACGGGTTAAATGTCAACTGTACAGGCACAATATACACAGACGGTTCATGCATTCTGAGCATACGAGCACACACACATTGGGAGTAGATCCGGGAAATGAAGATTGGTTAACCTAGTACAACTACAAACATACGTACATAAATTCGATACTCAATTCTATTATTCAACCCAGTTTCCTGAAAGATCAACTGTACGTGGTACGACACACACGCATGCGGTCTGATTAGCCTAGTACAACCACAAACACACATTCATTCATCAATTATATAATCCATTATATGCTTCAACAAGTTTTCATGAAAGATCAATCGTACCTGGTACAACACACATGCATTATGGTTAACCTAGTACAACCACAAACACACGTACATCAATGAGATACTCAAGTCTTGACTTCAACAAGGTTTGGGTGTGCAGCCACAGAGGCCCACAAAGGATAGCGGGCTAACCCGTCTTCTCGCTAGCGATAACATTTGAGACGGGGAATTGTCACCCGAAGACGTGTTTTTTTGCTCAAGCAAACTCGATGACCATCGAATCTAGATTTGGACCAAAGCTGGGTTTCGGAGAAACTCCGGGTAAACTCTTAACCATAAGTAAACCTAACCGGTACCCCAAATTTGTGAACCCCTCAGGGCGGAAAGGGTCCATGAAACCAAATCTCTGAAATCCGCTGGCTAGATTGGACGGTAAAAAAATTACCACTGTCGTTTGCTAGCAGAGCGTAGCATGGGAGGCGCGCGGACGTAATTGGTTTTTTTATAGGTGCCTGGTGTAGACAAAACGGACATCGGCTTAGGAAGCCCTACGAACGCGCCGTGCGGCGGGGAGAGAGGGGCTGTGTGCGAGACCGCCACGGCCGTAGGGGTTGGAGTCGGGCAGGCAGGATGCAGGTATGGGCAGGGGGTTTGGTAGAGCTGCTTACCTTGTGCTGGCCGAGCGCCTTGAACGACTTAGAGCCCCAGTCCCACTCACCCGTGGGTAGCGTCGTGCGCATACTGAAGCACGACACGCCGCCCGAGTGGAGTTTTCGTAGCGCCGGCCGGTCTGTGGCGCCGACCAGCCAATTGGTCAAACCCAGTCGGCGCACGTGCCAGACCCACGTGACTGCAAAGTCTAGCCGAACCGAGTTGACAAACGTCAGGATCAGCTGCTTCCGCCCCGTCGCGACGGACAGAGCGCGCTCTCGCGTGAGCTGCTGGTCCAGTGGCTCCATGATGGGCGGCGGCCGGTTCGGCGACTCCGACATGAGCCGCATGCCGTCGGCGTATGCCGTCGGAAGCCCGACGAGCGACATCAGCGGGTCTGGCGGCGCAAGCCCGAAGAGCGACATCAGCGGGTATGGCGGCGGGGTTTTGGACACTCCGACAGGCGGCGGCGGATCAGGTTGCGACTGATGGCGGCGATCCGACGCCTAAAACGCAAAACAGAAACATTCACAGACGGTTTTCATTCACAGACGGTTAATGTAGAGCTAGAGCTAGAAGACTGCAAAGAGCACACAAGCACGCGCGCAGAAGGAGCTGATCCGAGAGTTTGGGGCTGGCCCTGGCCGGCTTACGCGTGTCCTGCCCCCCCGCAATAAGCCGCAGTGTATGAGACCTTCTTATGACACGCTATCTCTATAGGGTATCTGTCTACCTGCTCCGTATATACAGAAACATGCCACGAAGACACGAATGGCATACAGGTCAACCCGAACGGAGTGGCAAACACCCCGCTAGGGACATGCACACCAATAGGCTTGGTAGCGGTAGTCCATCCTGCGAGTAGTTGTTCCTGCAAAGTACAGATACAACCATTTCACGTGAACGTAAATTAACAAGCGTCGCAAAAACACAGCCAAAAAACGCATCGCAGCTAACCACTGGTATCAGCACCTGCAATGCGTTGCCATCTCTGGCTCCTCGCGGCACTTCTGGCGTGGCCGGCGGCCGGCGACGACGACGGCGGCGACCGCGCGCGCTGGCCGCTCATCTTTGCGGCGGGCGAGGGCGACTCGGCGACCGTCGTTGGGCTGCTCGCCGGTGGCCACCCGGTCGGCGAGCGATCCAGGGACGGCGAGTCCGCGCTCCACGTGGCGGGCATCCGCGGCGACGTGGCGACGGTGGCTGCCCTCATCGCTGCCGGAGCGGATGTCGACGCGAGGACGCCCGCTGGGTCGACCATGTCGATGACACCGCTGCACTGGGCGATATACCACGGCCACGAGGCGATGGTTTCGCTGCTGCTGGACGCCGGCGCGGACCCGACTGCTGCCAACGAGCACGGCAAGACGCCGCTGGAGATGTGCGACGATGCGGCGCAGGCGGGCGCGTCTCAGCTGATTCGGGACGCGATTGCTGAGGCGCATAACACCGACTCTCTGGTCGAGGACTCCAACAGAATACGAGGCTCGTCGTCAGACGAGAAGGAGGCGGGGACACGCAAGGGTTCTGCTATCCCGGGGATGGGTGATGTGGGCGCAAAGGACGAGGTGTGACGAAAGGCTTCCGTGTGTGTGCACCACGAGCCGCACTGCTCGTACACGCATACACACATATAAATACGACAGCCGTGTGCGTGCGAACACTACGTCGTGTGTGCCTGTTATATATTTGCAGCGTGCGGCGTGGCCGTCATTTATGTGTGGACAATTCAATACTATACTGCACAAAGACCGAAATAACGAATTACAGACGATACATGATACATAATATATGAGTGCGTGCGTTTATATTATTGTAAGTGTATATTGACATTATTATAATTATTATCATCATTCCCTTATCCGCCATACCTCTCCATACTTATCCCACGACTTCGCCGTCAGCCCGCAACAAAGGCGACTCCTGCGGGACACCGACCACTTTCAGCTATTGTAGTGTTTGGTGTTGTGCGGAGAGGGTTCTCCTGTTTAAAAAAAAATTATATAGATATATATTCGCTAGCTTGACGAATTAAATAATTGAATTATTGATTTTTTATATATTTTAATAAATTGTCGTATGGTGTATTGCTGTGATATTGTGTGTGGTTATTTTGTGTTATTGTAGGTTGTAATACGACTAATCTAACTGTAATTGTGTGTGTCGCGTTGAGTCATCATGTCGCAACTTTTCGGCGGTGTTGGTGTCTCGTAAATTGTATTCGAGTACCAGTACCACTTTTAGCTATTGTATGTATGTATGTATGTAAAGATTCGGCAGCACCAGCTAGCTATTGTATTAGTAGGAGATGCGGAGTGGATTCTCTAGAATTTTTTTTTTTTTTTTGATTCGAGTGTCTCGGGAGTCTACGATCGATCGACGATCGATAATAGTAATAGAGGTAGAGGCAAACCAGGGGTTAAGGGTTAACCCGAGGCGCACGCACCGCCTGCCGCCGCAGCTCGATGGCCTGCAACGTGACCTTCACACCGCGCTGGTGCATCTCGCTTACCGCTTGGAGGCGCACCAGCCTGAGGAGGCAGACCCAAGGCTGCCGCGCGCATCCGCTTCGTTGCGCAAGCCCGGGACACGCAGCTGGTCGGCGGCGGCTGGGCTGTTGCGGCCGCCTGCCGCTTCTAGCGCGGCGTCGTGGCGACCGCGGCTTCGTGGTACGCAAGGGCACGGAGAGCGGCATGGGAGAATTTCTGGGCTGATGCGCCATTCGCGCGAGAGGTTGAGGCCGCCGAGGGTCGTCGGTGAGCCACTGCGTTGCTCTTCCACGCGGCCCTCAAACTCCACTCGGGCCATCCGACGACTCGGTGGCCACGATACCGCACGCGGCCAGCGCGTCGACGAGATATGAGCGGCTACTCGACGCACGCGGCCGCCAGGAGAGACGCGCACGCCGCGCTCGCAACAGCGGGCACGTCGCCCGGGTTGCCCGAGCGGGCCATAATCTGTGCCTGAATGCCGCAGGCCAGTGACTGCCACCGACACCGCCTCTTCTAGCCTCTCCACTGCGGCGACATTGCCAGCGCGGGTACCGAGGTTGTGCAACGCCCCTGACTCGTCCACGAGCTTCCTGAACTCGCCGTTCAGTCGCGTCCGAACATCTGCCGATGTAACTGCACACACACTCCCGCTGGCAGCCGTTTGGACGAGTTATTTTTGGCCGGCCGTTTCAAATTCCGACCAATCATGCTGACCAATCGGAGCTTCCGCGTCCCACAGGCATGGAGTCGGCTGAAGTAATCGCCGAGCGTGAGCAGTGGCTGAGCGAGCGGCTTGCGTGGCTGCGCGACGGCGGTGCTCGCTCTGCCGACGGGCGGCTGGTGGTGCCGCTCACCGGTGCGGCCAAAGCGATCAAGCTGGCGACATACACCGCCAAGCGCGTGGCCAAAGTCTACGAGGACGAGTGCAAGCGCAAGGAGGAGGCGGAGAAGGAGCTGCGCAAGCGCGACGCAAACCTGCGACGGAGCTCCATGGGTTTGCGAAGCAGCAAGTTGTCCATGGCAGGTTGAGCTCGCTGCCGTCCCGTCTATTATTACATTATTGGCTGAGGACGGCCTCCTGCTGGGCGCCCAACCCACACCAGGCGGCTGCTGAGCTCCGTGGAACTCAAACCAGTCCGAGGCGCACGCCCGTGGACGGCATGGTGGTCCTCGTCAGCATGTTGGACAGCAGTGGCGTATTCTACGAACAGCTTGTGATGGAGGATTGTCCGCTTCAAGCGGCTCCATGTGCAAGTGTGCTACATGTGTGAGTGTGTATGTGTGTGGTCGAGTGCGTGCACAAGGATGCCGTCGTATATCTAAATGGCCAGAGCGGAGCTTCTGGAGCGACGGGAGCGGCGTACAACGCAGACGCAGAAGGCTGCAATGGTGACGCGAAGGCTTCCACGCTGAGCTCCTATGCTATTATATGCATACACGCATCCTGCGCTACTAGACCGCCGACTGCGGGGCGCGGAACGCGATGCCCCAGCTATGATTTCGTGCGTACTCATGCGTTTGCTCTATAGAGGGTTCTCGCACACACGAGTGGTATGTCCAAGACTCATCTGCGCGATGTATATCATGCATATAAATAATATATACACATGTGTCATAATATGTACATGTATTTTATATTTTATTATATATATATAATATTATTATAATTTGAAATTATAATTCAGTTTATATATAAAGAAGACCATACTGACACCGAAGGCTGGTTCCCCCGGACATCTCTGGAGCTACCAGACACAGCACATGTGCCGCCGCTTGGCCAACACAAAACGCGCATCGTGCCGCACACAGACCATTCCACACACATCTGAGCGTGGCGGTGGCATCAGCTGCACGCGACGGACGCCTGCGCGCAGCATCAGCCTCACGACTCACCCCCTTCTTCTGCTCGTGAAGTGCGACCGCCGCGTCGTCTGCAGGCTCGGCAGCGGCACACACAGACCACTCCACACACATTTGAGCGTGTGGCCGTGGCATCAGCTGCACTCGACCGACGCCTGCGCGCAGCATCAGCCTCGCGACGCGCCACCTTGTGCCTGATCGAGACGAGCGGCCGCCACGTCGTTTGCGGGCGCGGCAGCGGGCTGCACGGCCGACGCTTGCGCGCAGCATCAGCCCACGACACACCACCTGCTTCTGCTGGTGAAGTGCGGCGGCCGCCGCCGCGTCGTCTGCAGCCGCGGCAGCGGCATCAGCTGCACGCAACCGACGCTTACGTGCTGTTTGATTGCGCCTCGCCGCCTCCTTCGTCTGCGCGAGAAAAGCGGCCACAGCCATTGCACGAACCGCATGTGTTTCGCGCCCATGCCTGCCCGGTAGCCGCGGCTGTCATTGCAATGCGAGCGTGGCCTAGTGCATCGGGCTAACCCGACAGCCACTGCAAAAATTGAGCGAGAATTTGCGAAATTTACTGACATACGACCTAATACGACAAGTATTCGAGTGAATCGGGTAAATTCGGGTGAACCCAAGTTTTCTACCCGATCTACCCGGACGTGACGTCGAATCTGCTAACAGAATCTTGATACAGCCTATCGGGGGTATAGAGAGCTTTTCCTTCGCGCCCCTTACTGGAGAACCGGGTCCCAGAGCTTTTCCTTCGCGCCCCTTACTGGAGAACTGGGTCCCCGGACCAGCATATAGCGCTGGTATACCGGGAGACCTATAATACATATACATAGACGATATATACTGTAATGAGTCATAATATGTCATAAGCCATATACAAAAAAAATTAATCTTACATCTCTTACTACTACAACTACAGCTCACATCACAAACGCTTATTTGTGAAGTAGTAAACCCTTGGCGTTACGTGGTTGTGGTTGAGGGGCTGTTGGTTTAGAATATACATAACATTTTTATTATTGTTGTTGCTGTTACTGTGGTTGTTGGTTGGTTGGTTAGTTTGGTTTTGGACCGTGTAGTTATAGTATGATGATGTAATAACCTTTGCTTTTGGGTGGTTGTGCATCATGTTGTAGTGATATTGTTGTGCAAGTTGTGCGAGTAAAAAAACCTTTCACGTGTACAATGTAACCCACAATGCCACGCTCACATCTCGTGTATAGAGTGAAAAGAGCAACAGCTCTACACGACTGCTAGTCACTACACACACAAATAGCACACGACAAGAACAACAACCATATACATACGACATATATATATACATATACATATATATGGCAAGTAAAACGTGGAAAGTGGAAAGCGCCACTTTCGGGTTAACAAAATAGAAGTAGTAGGTAGGGATGGTCGTTCCTAGAGGCGTGTGGTTGTGCATGCACTGTATAATTTTATAAGTATCCACTGCTGTGGATACTTATAACAGTATACACAGTGTATGCACAACCACACGCCTTTGGGAAGGAACGACCCTCTCTACTACTTTTATTTTGCGCACTGTGCACTGTGCATATCCTTAAAAAAACTAAGGCACCCCGCCTGTATAGCTAACACACGTGGTACGTGGTCAGAATTATATGCATATACATAATAATATCTCAGATATATCTCACATGAATTAAGTGGCTGGCAAGACACAGAACGCGCACAGGTACAACACACACAACATGCAATAAGCGAGTATCACACGACATTACTGCGGCTTTCAAAAAAAGATCTTTCATAATAATAAACACGTATTATATATGTGTAATTATTGTGAAATCTGAAACGCGTGCGAACACGCGAAGTACGAAGGCGTAAGTAAAGAACGCGCGTGTGCTAGTGCCACCAAATAATATTCACATAATACAGACAACAGACACACTTACGAGTGGCGGGGGGTTGCTTGTGCGTTATATACATGTGTTTTAAATATTAAATATATATGGGAATAAATGTCATACGTACATATACACAGCAGTATTCCTCAGTATATATATATAATAATGAAAAAATACATTTACAAGAAACATATCGGCGGCAAGTGCCACATGCTCGATGACACGACATCAGCATGTACATGCACATCTCCTAAATTGAATATATACTAGCCCTCCCCTGGAGTGTGTTTTTGGGATACCCTGCTCGTGTTTCTTATTTCACACGTATCCCCAGGGTATCTCACCGGATCCTTGGTATCCCGCTGTGTCATTGTATCGAGTATCTTATCGACCTATATCTAGCCATTTTGCAGCAGATCCACTGTATCTCGCTGTATCCCACTGTATTTCCAGCTGTATCCGTACGTACGTATCTAGCTGTATCCCGCTGTTTATCTAGCTGCATCCCGCTGTATCTCACCGTATCCCACCGCTTCGAAAACGGGATATTATCGGGATATGACAAAACACCCCAGGCCCAAAGGAGGGCCTCGGGAGGGCTTTCTATACTCTTGTTCGTGCTGCTATGTGTACAAGTGCATAATTATAGTAGTAGTAGTGACGATACATGACTGATTGAAACATATTTAATTTGGCATATATGCACAAGTAGGACAAGGGCGCCGACGACCAGCCACGAAAACCGCAACCACAATCATTATTATTACAGCAAAAAACGCAAACCAAAAAAGTCTTCCAGCCCAACGATTGGAAGGGTCTCAGGGTTAAGCAGTCACGATAGTAGACAAACAAAGACAAGACCCCCGCTCACTCGGAGGACGCACGCCGCTCAGGGCCTAGAGTTTAACATTCAGCAGCGTGTGTTAAAAGTGCCCCCTTATTTAACTACACTTTCCATGATGATGGTTGGGAGGTCGGCCAGGTGTGGGGACGGACAGGGTGGTGCCGGGGCGCGCCGCTGCGCTCTGCCAGCCCGAGTCTGGCTCACTGCAGCAGGCTCAGGGTGTGGCGACAGGATCATAGAGAAAGCGTCACGGGCCGGGATAACCATTCATACCAACCCGTGTGAAGTGGCGCGTGTCGCCCCTGTGCTGTTTGCGCCTACGCCGTGTGCGTCTGTCACTGTCTGTGACCACCCTACGCCGTGTGCGTCTGTCACTGTCTGTGACGTGGTGTCTTCTACGAGGAGGCCAAACTCGTGACCTCAACAACATCAAGGCGCCGCCCCTCATCCCGAAGTGGAGCGGCATGCGGTCTGAATTCAACGACTGGAAGAACAACATGGGCGACACCCTGCAGCAGCGACGCAGAGGCGTGGGCCTCGGCTTCGCCCGCACGAGCTCCTGCTACAAGTCTGGCCCCGCTCGCAGCGCCGTCGTGCAGGTCCTGGGCGACACCCTGCAGCAGCGACGCAGAGGCGTGGGGAAGGGCCTTGGCTTCAGCTTCGCTCAGACCAAGGCCTTCAAGCAGTTTGAGCAGGAGCAGCACCTCGGCCTCGGCTTCGCGCCAGATGCCGGCTACTGGCGCCTCGAGGTGATGCGCCAACTCCAACATGCCCACAACACTGCCATCGAGGAAGTGCGCGTGTTGGCGCAACGCCAATGCGCCCACAACGCTGCCATCGAGCGAGGGTTAACCCTAACCCCTAATCATCTCCGAGACGCTCTCCGCTGACGATTACATCTGCTGCTGCCTGCCTGAGAACGAGGCGCTGCTGCGGACTGCTGGCGACGCGCCGCTGCTGCCGGCCGCTGGCGATGCGCTGCTCCCGCCTGAGAACGAGGTGCTGCTGCTCAACGCTGCCATCGAGCAAATCATCTCCGAGACGCTCGCCGCTGGCGATTACCTCTGCTGCTGCCTGCCTGAGAACGAGGCGTTGCTGCCGGCCGCTGGCGATGCGCTGCTGCCGCCTGAGAACGAGGTGCTGCTGCTGACTGCTGGCGACGCGCCGCTGCTGCCTGAGAACGATGCGCTGCTGCTGACCGCTGGCGACGCGCTGCTGCTGCCTGAGAGCGAGGCACTGCAGCAGGCTGGCGTTCCAACCCCCGAGTATGCGGAGAAGGTCGGCACCGTCTCTGCCAGCGAGCTGGTGGAAGCCGAGGCCGCTAACAAGCTGGCGTGGGACGAGGCGGAAGTCGACGTGCTCAAGGAGTCACCGCTGCACGTCGGTAATGTGCTGCTCAAGGTCTCGCTCGCCGAGCCCCAGGAGTCGGTTCTGCTCGAAGTCGCGCCCGCCGTACCCGAGCTTGCCGCGCCCGAAGTCGACATGCCGGTCGTGCCCGGGCTGCTGCTGCTCAACGGCGCCGCGCCCGCCTCGGGGTACGTCAAAGTGGTGCGCGCCTCGGACGACTTCTTCGACCAGGTGCAGCTGTTGCTCAAGGAGTCGCCGCTGCACGTCGGTAACGTGCTGCTCAAGGTCTCGCTCGCCGAGCCTCAGGGGTCAGTGCTGCTCGACGTTGCGCCCGCCATACCCGAGCTTGCCACGCCCGAGGTCGACATACCGGTCGTGCCCGGGCTCCTGCTCGATGCGGAGTTGCCGCTACTACTCGACGGCGCCGTGCCCGCCTCAGGGTACGTCAAGGGGATGCACGCCACCGACGATTTCTTTGACAAAGCGCAGACGTCGCTCAAGAAGTCGCAGCTGATTGACGGCTGCGTGCTGCTCGAGCTCCCGCTTGAGGTGTGGCTGGTGCACAAGGTGGCTGCCCGCATCGCTGAATCGCCGCCAGCGTCTCCCTGCTCGACGGCGTCCAGCGCGCAGTTGGCCGCAGCGCAGCATGCGCCTGTCTTTGTCAACAACCAGTGCGAGACGGGCGTCGCTGTCTAGCACGTGCCCCTCATGCTTGGGGGGCGTCTTGTCAATGTGCTCGAGGAGATGCTCGACAACAAGGTGCCCCCCGGGTTAACCCGTCGGCTGGCGTCGGCGACGCCGACGCTGGCGTCGGCGTCGCCGACGCCAGCGTCGGCGACGCCGCGCCTGCATCGTTCTCCGCTGGCGGTGGGCATCTCGCGTGCAGCGCTGAGTGGGCTTCTACCGCCACTGCAATGCTTCGCAGTGACGGCTTGGCCAATGCGCTCGCCGCCGCCTGTTTGGCGCCTGGCTCGGCGGGCGACGCGCCGCTGCTGCTCGGGATCAAGGCGCTGTCGCTGCTCGGCACAGCACGGCTTGGGCCCGGCGCTGTGCGGGTCACTGCGCCTGAGCTTGACGTTTGCGTCGCCACTGGCGGGCCGCCGCCATGCCGCCTTCTCTCGCGTCGCGTGTCAACGCACCGGCCGGCCCCATGCGCACCGGCTCGACGCCGCGGCCGTCGCGCGAAGGCGCTCGCCCCCCAGCTGGCTGGCGACGGGGCGCTGCTCGACACGCTGCTCACGCCCGAGGTCGACATACCGGTCGTGC
>Ga0209491_10008392_pt1 | contig 13145 bp, 13 predicted proteins | sample BON02_FD_187213 | JGI IMG/M metagenome (GOLD analysis project Ga0209491, IMG submission 187213) | Freshwater microbial communities from Lake Bonney liftoff mats and glacier meltwater in Antarctica - BON-02 (SPAdes) (version 2) | ecosystem: Environmental > Aquatic > Freshwater > Ice > Glacier... | reverse complement strand
GATGTCGAAGCAACCAAACAGCTTCTCCTGACTATCCCAGAGCTGCGACAGGAAATAGGGCTTTGAAGAAACTTAAAGTTGTCACAATCGTTGGAACTAGACCTGAAATCATTCGTCTTTCAAGGCTCATCCCTAAGCTAGACGAACATACCGACCACATCCTCGTTCACACTGGCCAAAACAGCGACCCAAAGCTCAACGAAGTTTTCTTTGAAGACCTTGAACTCCGCCAACCTGACTATTTCCTAAACGTTGATACTTCGTCAATGGGCTCGGTCATGGGAGATGTTCTAAAAAAATCTGAAGATGTTTTTCTAAAGGAAAAACCCGATGCGGTAATGATCCTGGGAGACACGAACTCTTCCATCGCTGCCATCGTCGCAGAGCGAATGCACATTCCCGTTTATCACATGGAAGCAGGCAATCGTTCCTTCGACAACAATGTTCCAGAAGAGCTCAACCGCAGGATGGTTGACCATGTTGCAAGCTTCAATCTTCCATACAACGACTACTCAATGAGGAATCTTCTGGCCGAGGGCATCCACCCGCGCTTTATCCAGAAAACCGGCTCTCCGATCCGCGAGATTTACGAGCACTATAAGGACAAGATTGCCGCATCAACTGCAGTTGAAGATTTGGGTCTTACGCCCGGTGGATACTTCCTAGTCTCGGTTCACAGGCAGGAAAACGTGGACATGCCAGAGAGGCTGGAAAAAGTTCTAGATTGCTTGATTGCAGTTCGTGACAAGTGGAACATTCCAGTCATGGTGTCAACTCACCCAAGAACCAGGGCTCGCCTAGAGGCTTTTGATAGGAAGGGCATGGATGGCATTGCTTTCCACGAGCCATTCGGCTATTTGGCTTACAATAAGCTTCAGCTGGATTCGAAGTGCGTGATTTCAGACTCGGGAACCATAAGTGAGGAGTCCTCGTTGATGGGCTTTTCAGCGGTTACCCTTAGGGATTCGATGGAAAGGCCTGAGGCCCTTGAAGCTGGTTCCATAATTATGACGGGCCTGAACCCAGGAAACCTTGTGCAATCACTCGAGCAAGAGTTGTCATTGGACCGCCCGATGCCATCCCCTGAAGGATATGAGTCTCCGGCGTTTTCTATCAAAGTCCTCAGATTCTTGATCTCAACTTGCTCACTTGTTGGGGAATGGAAAGGCATCAGATAGGACTCCCCCAAGACATCATTATTTAATTTGAGAGCATAAAGACCTCCTAAACGGCAGTAACTCCATGCGATGAGCCTGGATGGTTGTATTACTTGGATTCAGAAAGGGGTTCTCCGTGACAACTGAATTTATCCTGGGGACGGCTCGGCTAGTAAACGACTACGGAATTACAAGCTCTCGAGGCAGAAGCAGTAAAGATAGCGCAATTGAGTTACTGACTGCAGCCAAGTCGTTGGGTATTTTATCCCTAGACCCCTCAGATAACTACGAAGGTAGCCTCGATGTCATCGGAGAATTTAACGCTCTAGTAGACGCATTAAAGGTAATTTAAAAGTGGGGACTCGGTGGACCTCCCGGCCAGCTACCGGGACACGTAAAAGACATGGCCTCGAGGGCCAAGGTCGAGTCCTCACCGTCACGATAGAACTGTTTGCGCCTCTTGAATATCTGGAGGCATATGCCACTGGTCCAAGCTAGGTTTTTAAAAATAGATGTTGTGTAATTCATAAAACTATACTCATCTCAGGGGAACATCTGGCCCGGGAGATTTGGAACAACACTTACGTTTCGAATTGCGCGCTTTGGCAGGAGCAAACCCGAGCTATGGATATCGACAATTGCATGCGCTCGAAATCAGACTAGGTCATCAGTTCAATCACAAGCACTTGAAGTGCGAGCCCATACCATATTATGTCTGGGCCCTTGATTCTTAATTCGATCAAGCAAGAGATGCCCGCGTTTTATGGCCTCCCAATATCAGCAGTGAATTCACCAAGAGAGCCCTTGCCGTAAGATTGGGGATGTCGATTATGAGAGAACACATGGTCCACGTCCTAGAACGACTCGCGAGCGTTCATGGTGCACCGGCGCTGGTTGGTATGGATAGGGGCACTGGGATGACCGCGAATGTTGGAGGGGTTCCATCGCCCTAAATTATGCACCTGCGGTGTTCTCTAATAGGTTCCGAAATTGGAAACAGCTTGTTGTTCTTTGAGTGGGTTCGACAGCAGTCAGTCAAAGCTCGAATTGGGCACATTTGTTTCAGGGATCATAAGTGAAGACCTTTTCAAATCGGGTGTTTAGAACTTGGTTCCATTAAATCAGGTCACCAAGGACGAACTTGTGAAGCTGGAGCTTGCTGCTCTAACAAGAGAGGGTGTCCTGTCAACGGCCATGACTTATGAGCATTCAATCGACCGGACTCTGAGAACGAATAATTCCGATTTCAATGGGCAACTATTCTTGACCTCGATATACAGGAAACCCCCAAGAATCGAGAACATGGTTTTGGATGCACGTCTAAATTTGCCAATCTCATCATGTCTAAGGGGATCTATGGTTCGCAAAATTAAAGATTCCACGGTAGTTATCACCAGTGGTGCGGGTTCATTCGGCTCGACGATAGTAAAGCACCTACTGTCCCAATCAGTTGGCGAAGTGCGCGTTTTCAGTGGATACGAGGCCAAGCAGGGCGTCATGCGTCATAAGATTTGTGACCCAAGGGTTAGACGCTGCTTTTGCTACGATCCGCTGCTGCAGAATGCGAATTGAGTCACTACTTTGATTCCTAAACACAAAACAGTCGCGTTGATACCGGCCCGAGGTGGCTCCAAGGGGGTTCCTGGAAAGAACATCATAAATTTTCTGGGTAGCCCTTTAATTTCGTGGACAATCAAGGCGGCAAAGGCTGCTAAGTCGATTGATCAGATAGTGGTTAGCACAGACTCCGCCGAAATTGCTGGGGTTGCTGAGGCCTGCGGGGTCTCAGTACCAAGTCTGCGCTCACCTGAGCTATCCGACGATACATCACTTGTAAGTGCGGTTGCCATTGACTACCTTCGAAAGGCAGCTGAAGAGGGAACATTTTATGACAACCTAATTCTTCTTGAGCCGACTTCACCACTTCGAATGGTAGACGACCTAGATTCAATGATAAATCTTCTCGAAAACAACCCCAAAGTCGACGCAGTAGTTTCATTCACGCGAGTACGACAGAGCCCCTCTTATGTACACTTGGAGTCGAAAGAAGGATTAGCGAAACCCTTGAGCGGCCACGAGCTTGATAGGCCAAGACAGTCCTTCGAGCCTCTTATCTACCCGAATGGGGTGGGGTACGTAATTCGAGTTAGCGCCCTGATGAGAGAACGGACTTTCTACCCCTTAAAGACCAAGCCCTTCATGACAAGCCTCAGTCAGGGCTACGAAATAGATGAGCCCATTGATTTGTTGATAATGTCGACACTTGGCATGCAGGAGGAATATAAGTGGCTGTCCTAGTTATTGGTCTCGGATCCATGGGTAGACGTCGTATACGTGTTCTCAAGGCTCTTGGAGAATTTGACATCCTAGGTTTCGACACAGATCCGAACCGACTGGATGTAGTGGCCGACCTGAGTATTGGCATCGCCTCAAGCCCCCTAGAAATTAGAGACGCCCCTTTTTTAGAATTAGTTATAATTTCAACCCCACCCGACGCCCATGCTGAATATCTGGCACACTTTTTATCGGTCGGCATTCCCGCCTTCGTGGAGGCATCAGTTACTGAATTACCCGAGCTAGAAGCAATACGCGCCTCTGAAGGGTTTCAAGATGCTTTGGTTTTTCCGTCCCTGACTATGCTCTTTTTCGATCAGATCCTGAAACTCCAAGAGCTCTTGTCGAGCATAGGAGAAGTTCTCCTCCTTACCTACCATACTGGTCAACATGTGGAGGATTGGCATCCTTGGGAAACCCCTGAAGAGTATTACGTCTCCAACCCCGTCACAGGAGCGTGTCGGGAGCTTGTCCCTTTTGAATTTGGGTGGTTAGTAAAGATATTTGGAAATGTTGTGCCGACGGCCAGTAACATTAGCTTCCTTGGACTAGACTCCCTCAGCATAGCTAGCATTTACTCGATTCAGGCTGAAATTGGAGAGAAAAAGATTCGCGCGAGCTTAGTAGTTGAGGTTCTTTCCAGGCCTGAGGCTACAAGAACGCTTCATATCGTAGGTGAACTCGGTGCAATTTCTTATTCGGAGCTGACTAGAGAGCTCATCCTAAAAACTAAATCCAAGACTCAAGTATGTACCTTTCCGCCTCCTACGCACTCAGACGTCGGTATAAACCCTGACCGTCCATATCTTGAGGAGCTAGCCGCTTGTCTGAGAGCAATCCGAACGGGCGAAAGAAATTTGTTCCCCAACACGCTGGAAGAAGACATCTCTATACTCCGGATTCTTGCGGAAGTTGAAAAAATTGCCACCTAGGACTCCTCACCTAAGTGAGCTTGTGCCCGGTGGGGCCCACACTTATTCGCGAGGGGCCGACCAATTTCCAATGAATGCCCCCGACTTATTGGTTCGCGGCAAAGGTGCGTTCGTCTGGGGCGAAGACAAAATTAAGTTGCTGGATTATGGAATGGCCCTACGGTCCGTAACTATTGGGTACGCCGATCGACGAGTCAATCGAGCTGCGATTCGAGCCATGGGACTTGGAAATAACCTGACAAGACCGTCGGTCATCGAGCACCAAGCGGCTCAGAAAGTAATCGAGCTTGTGCCTTCCGTGGAGATGGTTAAGTTCGCTAAGAATGGGTCCAACGTCGTAACCGCCTCGGCAAAGATGGCTCGTGCTTACACGGGTAAAAAATACATCGCAGTCCCAAGATCACACCCTTTTTTCTCATTCGATGACTGGTTCATTGGAACCACAACAATGCCACGCGGGGTCCCAGAAGAACACTCAAGTTTGACGCTGAAATTTGACTTTAATGACCCAAAAAGCCTTGCCCGGCTTTTTGATGCATTTCCTGGAGACATTGCCGCTGTGATTATGGAGCCTGCCACTGGAGGAGAAGAGCCTGCTGTTATCCATAAAACAGGACCGAAATGCGTGAGATCAATCTGCGAATGTTCAGAGAACTTCCTACAGTACGCAAAACGTCTGTGCGAGAAGAATAATGCCCTGCTAGTCCTAGACGAAATGATCACTGGATTTCGGTGGGGCAATCCGGGGGCACACACAAAGTACCACGTCAAGCCTGACCTTCTTACATACGGCAAGGCCATATCCAACGGTTTTTCGGTCTCTTTTTTAGGAGGAAAACGTGAAGTCATGAATGTAGCTGGCATCGATAACTCCGGGGAGGAAAGGGTGTTTCTTTTATCCTCGACCCACGGCGCAGAAATGAGCTCTCTTGCCGCGATGATTGAAAGTCTTGGCATAGTGACAAACGATGGAGTGGTTGAGCATTTACATGATTACGGAAGTCGTCTAAAAGCCAATTTTAACGAAATTGCCGAGTCCGCTGGGATCGGGACTAGCGTTCGAATGCTAGGCGCCGATTGCTCTCCGATACTCGAATTTAATAACTCGTCAGGGGTCCCCGATGCGGAGTTGAGGACTCTCTTCATGCAAGAGATGATATCCAATGGAGTCATGATGCCGTGGGTGGCACTTTCGGCATCCCACGGAGACAAAGAACTCAAAGTAACAACAAGGGCGCTCGAAAAAACATTTGTAACTTTGAAAAGCGCTCTTGACTCCACAGTTCTGAATTTCCTGCACGGTCCGGCAGTGCAACCGGTGTTTAGAAAATTCAATTGATAAGAATTGCTCTGTTCCACTTTTCACCCGTGTGGTGCGATGCTAAAGCGAACTTGACCCTGATTAGAGATTCCCTTCGCTCGCAATCTGTTGAGGACATAGATCTGGTGGCTCTGCCAGAGACGAGTCTCACCGGCTTCGCAGTCACCCTTGAAATGCAGCCGCTAAAAAGTTTTCGAACGGAACTCGCAGAATTAGGATTATGGGCTAAGGAAACGTCAACTTCGATATTGTTGGGCGCCTTTCTCGACGAAGAGACCTTTCGCAGCAACGCGGTGATTTTTATCTCTGGAGATACAGGCGAGGCGACCGTAGCGTACAGAAAAATCCACTTATTTACATTCGCAGAGGAACAAAAAGTGTGCTCTGCTGGAAGTTCACTAGGGATTTTGGAGCTAAAGAACATTGCGCTGGGGATGGCGATTTGCTTTGACTTAAGATCCGTAGACCTTTTTAGCAAATACCGGGCGTCCGACGTAGAGATAATGCTAGTAATTGCGAACTGGCCGGCTACTAGGCAAGACCACTTTACGGCGCTTCTGAAGGCGAGGGCCCTGGACATGCAATTTGCTGTTATCGGACTAAACAGGTCGGGAAAAGACCCAATCGTGGGGCAGTATGATGGGACACCCGTTGGATTTTATGCCGATGGCTCTCCGATGGATTTTGCGAGGAGTAATCAGTTTTCTATTGTGGAGATGGAGAAGGCTGAGCTTTGCTCGCGAAGCCTCGAGTTGATGAAAGGCTTTTATGACTGAGCTAAAGATCGATGGCTGGGTTGCGCTTACAGGCGCATCTGGATATCTGGGCCGGGAAATTTCAACGAGCATAGTAAATGCTGGGGGACGAGTGTTCGCCACAGATGTTCCTGAGAGAACAGCCGATTTAGAGGAAATGCAATCGGCTTTTAAATCTGGCCAATTTATGTATCTCGCTGGGGACCTGTCCAATGATGAGTTCTTGGCGGACTTAATCGAAACCATTGGACAGCTGGCTTCCCCTTTGAAGGGTCTGGTGAACAACGCAGCCTACGTTGGAACCAGCAAGATTTCGGGTTGGGGTTCGGAGTTCAGTCCCGAAGCAATAGTTGCATGGAATGCGGTTCTGCATCTAAACCTGACCGTCCCTATGATTCTGAGTCAAGGTCTCGGCCCGCTCTTTCAATCTGGGTCGTCAATTGTCAACGTCGCTTCGGTTTACGGAGTGGTCGCCCCGTCATGGCAGTTGTACGAGGGTACAACAATGATTAACCCAGCGGCATACGGAGTATCAAAGGCAGGGCTCATCCACCTCACTAAGTGGCTTTCTTCCGCCATGGCGCCCAGTACAAGGGTGAACTGCATATCCCCCGGCGGAATTGAGAGGTTGGGTCAAGACGCACTCTTCCAAAAGAGATACATAGATATGACGCATCTAAAATCTATGGCGGCTGAACCAGATGTGGCCAATGCCGTAGTGTTCTTACTTTCGACTGCCTCGTCCTATGTAACGGGTACAAATCTAATAGTCGACGGTGGATTTACCGCATCCTAAAGCGGGCCGCTAGGCGAAAACAGGCCCATGGTTCGTTAGGGTAAAAATTCCGCTCAAGGTAGCAGTAGGTGCTGAGCAAGTAAAGGAAATAGGTAGGGTTGCGACAAGAACAGAGATAAATAAATTGTCTTCAAAACTTGAGGTTGTAGTGTTCTGAGTCAGCCGAGTCCTTAGTTTATAAGCTCGTCAATTAGTGCCCGTGGAAGTAATAGGCCCAATCTTCTAGCGGTGAATCCATTGGGTGGACTACATGCCCCTAGGGTCCGAAAGTCCACATTTGCTGTTGATCAGAGATCTCCCAGTCGACTAACAAATAATAGAATCTCCAGGCACAACGAACGAGGCGCTCCAGTAGCCAAATTCACTCACGAGATTGAAGCAGCAAACACCCGGCAAGCTCCTCACCTGGACAAGAAGTCAAGCCAAAATCCATGGAGAATTTTATGAAGTTCACATGATTTGTTTCCTTTAAAGACCTGCCGGATCACTTGGAAATGGAAGATATCGCATTCAATCCAATGCATGTCCCACCGGTTTCCAATGCAGCTTTTCTTGACAAAATAATTCAATATATGGCCGCAAGCCGCGCAATGACCTTTCGCTGACTCATCCATTTAGCGATCAATTGACCCTCAGATTTAATCACATCATGCACTCTCCTGCTAACCAGAGGCATAAAATAGGGTAAATTATTGCGAGGATTGCTAGAGTAATGCCAACATGCCGGAGGCGAAATGAAGCTAGTTGCGGACTTCCAGAACTTGATAGCTTCCGAAGATTTGCTCACGATTAGGGGTGCTCTTGAGCACATTGATCGGGGAGCCCAACGAATCGTGATGATAGTGGACAGGGACGGGTGTCTCAAGGGCGTCCTGACAGACGGAGACATCAGACGAGCATTGCTCAACGGTCGTAGTCTGCAGGATTCCGCCTCGGCGATAATGAACATCACCCCCGTTTGTACGAAGGAGACTCTTTCCCGACTTGCGCACCAAACTGCCCTAAAGCATGAAGTCACAAGCGTAGTTATGGGCACAATCGGACAGCCCCCGAATGGTTTGTGGGTTCTAGATAATTTTCTAACAAACAAGAAAAAAATGCCGCCCACTTTGTTGATGGCTGGAGGTAAAGGAGTGAGACTACGTCCCCTTACTTACCAGACCCCAAAGCCTCTCATTGAAGTCGCGGGGACCCCCGTACTGCATCGAGTACTGGACTCTCTTTGTAAAAATGGGTTCGAGGATATTTTTCTAAGCGTGAACTACCTGGCCGAAAAAATTGAAGCTTCAGTTGGCGATGGCAGCAAATTTGGCCTGAATGTTCAGTATGTCCATGAAAAAGAGGCAATGGGCACGGCTGGCTCAATTGCACTGGTGCCTAATGTTCAAAAATTCGAGGACTTACTTGTTATGAACGCTGACCTAATCGTAGATATGGATTTCCGCGAGTTTGTGGAGGACCACAGAGAGCAGGGAAATGATCTGACGATAGCTGTTCACGAGCATGTAACTCAAATCCCTTTTGGCGTTGTCCGCATTAGGGACGAATTGGTAATTGCAGTGCAGGAGAAGCCAACTTATAACGACCTCGTAAGCGCGGGCATTTACTGCATCTCAAATAGGATCGTCTCGCAAATAGAAAATTCTCCACTGGACATGCCAGACTTGATCAATACCTCAATATCAAGAGGCCAGAGAGTTGGGGCATTTCCCACACACAGAAGCTGGATTGACATTGGCAATCGCGAAGACCTGAGTCGAGCGAGTGTTTTTCTTGGAGCAAACGAATGATTGCCCTGAGCCGAGCAGGCAAGAATTTTGAGAGATTCCCAGGGAAGAACCGCGTGTTCAGGCTAAGACATTAATCGAGACCTCTTGCCTGTCCGCGATATCGTCAGGGATGTTTTCAGAGATATAGCTTCAGCGCCTAGTGATGAGAGACCGATGCCAAGCCTCATTAGCATCGTTGCCGGAATTCACTTAAAGATCAGTGATCTTCCTCAATTAAGTCAGGTGGGCTTAATCAGATTGCTATCGGGCTATCGGGCTATCCTTGTCGTAGTCCCGGAGCGCCTTCTCTCCATAGAGGTCCCAAATGTGAGACGGGGATTCTCCGCTGCCTGCCCTTGCGGTTCCTAAGTTGTCTGCGGAAAAAAGCTCTCCACAGACTATGTTACGACTCGCAATTATTTGTTGTCTGGCTGCGGTTCTCGTATTCCACTCGCTGGGTTGAGTTCTCTTTTGGCCGTCCCCAAGAGCGATCTCGGTCCTTCTGATGTCACGAACCATTTTTGACAACTCCCCTGGCTCAAGAGAGGCCGCGTGATCGGGACCAGGCAAAGATCGGTCCAGCGTGAAGTGCTTCTCAATGATTTCAGCCCCCAGGGCCACTGCCGCTATCGGAATCAATAATCCCTCTGTGTGATCTGAGTATCCAACAGGCAACCCATAGCTTTGCAAGAGGGTCTGCATCGCCCTCAAGTTCACTTCTTCCATGGGAGTCGGATATTGAGACGTGCAGTGAAGAAGAGATACTTTGCCTTGTAAAATTTCAGAATTTTCACTCCCGGACCAATAACGCCAAATTTTTTCAGCGAGGTAGGTTTGCGACTGTGGGCATAACCCCAAGAGAGAATAGCCAGAGCCTGTTTCACCTCTCCAGGATTCGCCATCCCAGTGGACAAAATAATTCTCTTTTCCGTCTGCGCGAAAGCTAGCAGGAGTGGCCCGTTCGTAATTTCCCCCGAGGGTGTTTTGTAAAAAGAGAGGTCCAGTGTTTCAAGAGCAGCCGAGCTCTCAAGATCAAAAGCTGCGAATATAATTTGATGCATAAGTCTTTTGAGTCAGCCGGGAGCTCCGCGTGACATTTGAAGGGTAGTTCGAGGTTCTTCAACATATCGAATTACGATTCAAAGGCATTCTTATTTGTACTATGTTTATCAACGTTCGGAGCGGCTTAGAACGCGAGTCCTTTTATCGGATTCATTTCTCACAGCCCGCCTGTCAGGAGAGTTCTACTTGCTAAGAGAACGACGCGAATTAGCTACTTCGAGTGACTCCCGCTATTTTCACAGCGGGGTTTCCGGCGTGAGTTTCAAATGGGGGGACATCCCTTATGACTACTGCCCCTGCTCCAACAATTGCGCTACTGCCGACCCGTATACCAGGCAAGATGATGGCTCCAGCGAAAACTGTCGCTTCCTCCTCGATTACCACTCCACCCATAATCAGGGCCCCAGGAGCCAAAAAGGAGCCGCTGCCGACAGCGGAATCATGCTCTACGATAGTGCCCGCACCCACTACCACGTCGTCCCCGATGACACATCCCGCCTGTATTACTGCTTTAGGAAAAACCTGCACACCAGCTCCCAGATCCGCAGCTGAATCAACATAGGCATGGGTCGAGACTAGATTCGTAGCAACGAATCCGCTTTCAAGCAGCCTCGCAAACGTAGCGTGACGGTGTCTTGTATTCACTGACACGCCAAGTCCGTTCAATAAACAAACATCACTCCAATCAGATCGTCTTATGGCCTCTTCCGTCACAAATTCGATGAGGCTGAAAACACCCTCATCTTCGCGCTGATTGGAGACATATCTATCAACCTTTACTGGAGTTATTGAACTTAGCGCGAGCGCCGCGACGGCTCGAGCATGCCCGCCCGATCCGAGAATCAAACCGCTAGCCGGCGACTGGGTTCCCAACGGAACTCCTTTTCGTTGCGGCAGTACCAAGAAGCTCGTAGTAATTTTCAGTCGAGATGCCGTCACCAGGGCGCAGAGCTACTAGATTCGAGTCGCTGTAAACATCGCCTACCTCGATGTCCTGTGCAACGAAAATGCTCCTCCTGGCAACAGATCTCACGTTCTGCTCTGAAAGTTGTGGGCGCTTGACCCCATCCCCGAGAGCCATGCGGGCCGAATGAATGTCGGAAACATAAGATTTAAATTCGTTCGGTTCCAGAGAAGCGGAGTGGTCTGGCCCAATTCCCGTCCTCGATAGAGTCAAATGCTTTTCAAAAACAGTTGCGCCCGCAGCAACTGCCATTATGGCGCCGTGAGATGACTGAGAATGATCCGAATATCCGAGCCTGGCGCCAAATGGCCTGAGCTCTTGAATCGCCGAAATGTTCAATTGATCGATGGGGGCAGGATAAGTAGACGTGCAGTGCAGAAGTGTCAACCAGTCACTCGTGTCCCCTGACGAGTCGGGAGCCAAGTTCTTCAGGTTGGCCAGGGTAGGAGCGAAGTCAGCTGGAAGATTTCCCAAATGTATCTCGCGGCCCGCCCTGGCAATATGGACGGCTCTCATCACCTCATCTAAATAAGACATACCCGTGGAAATAATTACTCCTGCACCCGACTTGGTCGTTTCGAATATCAGCTGATGGAATGTCAAGTCTCCGGATCCAATTTTGACAGTTTGGTGCTGCAGCTCGGAGGTTATAAAGGAAAGGGATTGGAGGTCGAAAGGGGTGGCAATCAGCGGTATGCCAAGTTTTTGAGACATTCGATCAATCTCGAAGACGGCCTCTCGATTCAGAGTGAGAGACTCCAGCATCTCCATTTGAGACCGAGCCACAATTCCATTTTCAACCTGATAATCCGCGAGGGGGGCGTCTCCGCTAACGAGCAACTTGGGATCAAACATTTGAATCTTGACATGCGTCGCGCCGGCTTCAGAAGCCGCTAGCAGCAGCTCTTTTGCAACGTGTAGGTCGCCATTGTGATTGACACCTATTTCCGCAATGATACTAAGTGGGCTGTTCATGATCACTCCAAAAGATTTTTTTGCTCGTTACCGGCAACGTAGCGGCAATGACCTCCGCGATTTTCGTAGAAATGGCAAGGCCATCGAACACTACAACAGCCCTCTCTCCTGTGGCTTCTAGCGCCGCTCTAATTCCTCGTTCTATTGCAATCGGATCGGGACCTATACCAGCTGAAATGGGCCTCCCCCTACCCTCCTGCCTTGAGCCTAAAGTAACAATCGGGATTCCCTTAAAAGGCGCTTCGTGGACAAGGCTCGAGGAATTGCCAATGGCCACGTCGCAAATTTCCAGCATCCTTAGATAGCCGTCTGAACCAAAAGATTCAACGAAAAAAGCCTTTGAAGATTGCTTAGAGCAGTATTGAAGGATGGCTGTTCGCAAATCCTGAGACTCTGGGTCTGAATTGGGACCAGTAAAAATGACATTTAGATTTTTGATCTTGTCGAGAGCATTGAACAATGCATCGAGGTGCTCACTTGTCGATGGGTTGTCGAATTTTGCACCGTGCATTGTCACGATTGCTGTCTTTTCTGCCCAGCTGAAGGAGAACTTTTTCGCAAGGGTTTCACGTGTAAGCGACATATCCGCGTACATGCGGTCCGCTATCAGCGGGCCAAAAAAGAAGATCGAGTCCGGCTGCTCTCCCATCTGAGTAATCCTCTTTACCGCGGATTCGTCTGCCGGGAAGTGCAACGAGCTTAATTTTGTGATCGCGTGTCTATGGAGTTCATCAAGAGCCCCAAGAGAAATCTCGCCGCCGTGGAAATGGGCAATAGGGACCCCAAGTATGCTGCAGGTGAAGGCAAAAGTAACAGCCTCCGATCTGTCCCCAAGAACCAGAGCTAAATCAGGTTGCAGCGCATGTATGACACCCGCAAGTTCAGCTTGAAGATTCCCAAGGGCAACGGCGGTTCCCAACTCCGAAAATTCAATTTGATTCATTGGTACCTCATGGATAACAACCGGACCCCATTCGGACAACTCTTGCTCGACAGTGCGACCAAAGCTATCGCTCAGGTGAGTTCCAGTGACCAAGGCGTGGACTTCGAACTCTTCTCGATTCGTTAGCTCGCGCGCTA
>Ga0209491_10008391_pt1 | contig 13145 bp, 15 predicted proteins | sample BON02_FD_187213 | JGI IMG/M metagenome (GOLD analysis project Ga0209491, IMG submission 187213) | Freshwater microbial communities from Lake Bonney liftoff mats and glacier meltwater in Antarctica - BON-02 (SPAdes) (version 2) | ecosystem: Environmental > Aquatic > Freshwater > Ice > Glacier... | reverse complement strand
TCGTTTGATGTTGAGATCGCCGCACAGAAGGAAACTGGTTTCTGGTATTCGTGGAAGAAGAAGAAACCTGGTGGAATACCGCCAGGATTTATCGACACGGGGACACTAGAAAACTGGGAAGGGATTACTTTCCCTTGGACGTCGATGATTTAGAAAATCTTCGGGACGACAATCAGTTTGGCTCTTTCTGCCAACTGAGCGTCATCTCACTCCACCGTGCCATGAGCATGCACCCTGTTTGCCGCCCGAATAGGAGGTGGTGCCGTCGTTACAGGTCACTGAGTAACCGCCACCCGAATTGCTAGGGGGTGTTACTTCGCCTTGGTAGGGCGTTATTGGATCTGGGGACGAGTTGGTTGCTGGTGGGGAGAAGGTGGATACGCAGCTTCCTCCGCAGTAGGTGCCAGGGAGATCGATGGCTGAGTGGGCGGTATTGTAAGAAGGGAAATCCACTATCTGGGTACAGCTGATTTTGTTTACATCTCCCATAATTTCAGTGATTATCGGGGTAACGCTGCCGAATTCCACAATTCGACTTTCGGATTTCCCCATATTTACAGGCGAAGCACTCCAAAATCGACCCAAGGGGTTTCCGTCGACATCGGACACTCCAAATTGAGCCACAGCAGATTGGCAATACTTATCAGAAATGAGTTCCACCCGCCAACACACCATGAACTGAGGGTCGCTGCAGCTCCCTCCCTCGACCCACCTAAATGCGATGCCATCACCCGCGTTGGTGTAGCCAGGCGGTTGGTAGTGCACGGCTTCCTGCACTACCGCCTCTGGAACTTCCCTATCTTCAACTGTGGATGTCGAGGACTGGTAGGGCTCTTCGACGTAACTCGCCGACACAATGACAATAGCAAGCGCATAACCGCCTGCTAGAGCCAGAAATCCAATAAGAAGCTTGTTCATAATCCATCTCCTTCCTCAGTCACGATAGGCGGCTAGGCAACTGAGGGCAAGGGGGGGCAACGGAAAGAGGGGTGCACAAACGATCGTTTTCGGACAGTCTCTAGAGTGATTGCGAAACCCAGCAAACACGCCAAGTATGTGTGTAAATAAACCCGTTCCTAAAACTATGTAAAGCGAGCATCCTTTATGATAGTGTTCATATATGACTACACACCGTATTGGATATGGGCGGATCAGCACTTCTGATCAGAATGCTAGTTCTCAAGAGGATGCTCTCAAGGGGGCAAGTGTTGATCGTCTTTTCATTGACACCTTCACTGGAACCAAAGCGTCTCGCCCTGAATTAGATAAAGCACGCGAACAGTTGAGAGATGGTGATGTTCTTGTCATTACCCGCTTGGATCGACTGGGAAGGTCAACGAAAGATCTCCTGACCATTGTTGGAGATTTAGACGGAAAGGGTGTTCAGCTAGAAGTTCTGGAACAGAGTATTGACACATCTACGCCAGAAGGGAAGCTCTTCTTTACGATGGTCGCGGCGTTTGCGGAATTTGAGAGAGAAATCATGCGTTCACGGACAATGGATGGTTTGGCTGCTGCAAGGGCGAGAGGAAGGCTTGGGGGAAGGAAACCAAAACTCTCGGAGAAGCAAATTGCTGAGGTCGCTCGTCTTTATGATGAGCAACGCCCAGTTCAGGAGATTGCCGATTTGTTTGGGGTGAGTCGACCAACTGTGTATCGGGCAGTTGGAGGCAAATCATAGACCTCGAAAGGTCATCCCTTGTGAGGAAAGCTGAGCTGAACTAACCTCGATATCAATAGGGAAATTCTCGCTCCTAGGAAAAAATGGAAATCACTTGAATTCGACGAAGACGTGCATTGCGTGTGCCGAACGAATCAATTCCGATGCCTTGCTTTGCAAGCACTGTCGTACGAGGCAAGATGACTCCACATTCACGGGCGGGTTGGCCTCCCATCAGAACGATTCGAACCAAATCCAATTACTCCGTTCTCCCCTCCTGTGGGTTCCCATCGTTGTGGTCGCATTCCTGCTTAGCTCCTGGGCTGGTCTAGCCATGGCTTTCCCTGATCAAAGTGACCCCGAAGAAGCAACCGCATCTTCGACGGTGGAAGCGGAGAGTGACGGCATCCCAACCCCAACCCCAACCCCAACCCCAACCCCAACCCCAACCCCAACCCCAACTCAAGCAGAAATCGGGGCGAATTCCGAGCAGGAAACCTCTGCCCCCACCCCTCAAGAGATTGAGCAGCTTCGCAGGAGCAAACTGATTGACGAATTTGAAAAACAACGAGCCGAGTTGAACCGTCAGATCCAGGAAGATAACGATCAACGGCAAGCTGAAGCAATCGCGGACTATGAGGCTTCTCTTAATTACTATCTGTCAACAATTGCGCTACTCGAAGACCAAATTTTGGATATAGCCTTTGCGAGAGAGGTGGCCTATGCCGATTTCGAAGCGAAGCATGGCTCTCCGTTTGTCCGCTTCCGTAACTACTGTGGAAACGCAGAGGATTTTTTTGGCTGTGTGAACGAGGGGTCCGCAATGCGTATGTTCGAGACCGAGATCACTCAAGTCGAGCAAAGTATTAGTTCATATAACCACAGGATCAATTTACTGGTTGACCCCTACTAGCGGGGCTAGTGGTTGGAAAAAATATCTCAGGTAATGTGGCGTCGGCCGAATGCCTGTGGATAAGTCACACCCCAGACCGATAATTTTTCTAACGTCTAGGAATGACCGAATCTGATGAAACTGGAGCCTCCTGTCGCGTCGAGAAGCTTCTCTTAGAGACCTGTGTTGGGTGCCAACAGCAGAAAGGCTTAGAGGGGAAGAATTACTTCTTCAACTCAGATGAAGTAGCCCCACGGTTGCCGTCAACTACCCACGCGGCAAGGAGTGCTGTCAGAGAAGAGAACAAACCAATCCCAACAAACATCAGTAAACTAGCGACTACCCTTCCGTCTGCGGTAACAGGGTAAGAGTCGCCGTAACCAACCGTAGTCACACTGACGACGCTCCACCAGAGAGCATCACCAAAGGTTTGAATGTTGCTTCCCTCCGCATTTCTTTCGGCTTCTAGGCCAGAGATGGCCGCGGTGTAGAGCACGAGGGGCAGTGTGACTCCGACTATCAACCCAACTTTGTGTGTGCGACTGATCATGTAGGGGGCGATCCCCCGCAAAACGATAAGGACACGAAGAACTCGTAAGCCGCGAAACGCAGGAACCAGTGCCGCAAAGATACTCAACCAATTTTCTTTGATGAAAGTGACCCACCCCGCTAATTTTCCTAGTCGCGGAATAGAAAATATAAACCTAACGGCGAGGTCAAGCAGAAAGATGACATAAATCGTGGTGTTTGCGATGTTCAGGGCAGTCAACAGTTCAATACGGGGCTGGGCGAGTACCTCTACTGAATAGATTGCCAGATACGCAAAACCCAACGCCATCAGCGTGAATTCAGTTTTCTTCAGAAACCGACCGCCCGTTTCGATAATCGGGTCGAACCATTGATCTGCAGTCATTGCGCGTCCCTTCTATCCGAGACAGGCCAATCCCTGGGCCTTGATCTCTGCGAGCCGCGAACCTCCCGCAGAAATACCCTTTATCTTTGCCAGGCTGTCAACATTGGAGAATGGACGAAGGGAGACCAGTTCGGCTGCCCTCGTTGGCCCGATATGAATTATCTGCTGGAGCTCGTCAGAGGACGCTGTGTTGATGTTGACGCAACCCGCGGTTTCGGGTGCGGGCGCTGGCTGAGCAGCCTCGGTCGACGTCTGATTTTCAGCCTCTGGGGTGGGCGCTGGCGCGGTACCGATTTTGGCTCCCGAAGCCTCTCCCTTGAAATCAAGGCTTGCGACTGTGCAACCAGACCAGTTGCTGCGGAGAGCTTTTTCCTCAGATGAATCGATGCTGAGTTTCCACCGCAGTTTCACCTGTATCCAGCTGTAAACGTATTCACATTTGAAGGATGCGGTTGGCGGCATCCAAGCGGATGGGTCACGGGCACCCTTTGATCTGTTCGAGCTAGCTGAAACAGCAATCAAAGACATGTCATAACCGAGATCGTTAGCGAAGTTTTGCCGTGTGGTGCTGTCCCACTCGTTGGCACCGCTATCCCAAGCTTCCTTTAGCGGAACAAAATGATCAACGTCAAAAGAGGAGGAATTGGTAGTTGAAACGCCATCAAAAGCAGAAACCCATGTGCCACCTGACAGGGAGCAACCTCCCCCGACGGAGACGGGTGTGGTGGATTCTGCGATTAGTACCTCTCGCCTAGCGTCACAACCGTCGCCGTCGGCATCGATCCAATGCTTGAAGAGATTTCTGTCGTACCCGCTGGTAACTTCAGGTCGAACAGCCAATCCTGCGACTAGTTCATCGAAAGTCTGGTCGCTGGCTGGGGTTTCAGCTGCAGTAGCTGCTTCTTCCTCGGAAGCTGTCTCCACCTCCTCTGCCTCAGGTTTCTCCTGAGCGTCCTCAGCTTCCTGAGCCAGACGTGCTTCTTGGGCCAGACGTGCTTCCTCGGCTTCCTGCACCGCGACTTGTGCTTCAGCTTCAGCCTTTTCTCTAGCTTCTAAAGCTTGTTGCTGAGCGGCAGCATCTTCAGCACTTTGTGTCGTCTCAGACGAGGTAGACGGGTCATCGGCAGCACTGATCGAGATGGATGTGATCAGGATGAGTAGCGAGATGAAGGTTGCCCCAGCAGAGAGAAGAACTTTTCCTGGAGCAAGTGCATCATCGGTGTCGGTGCGAGCCTTGAGCGCAACCATTATTGAGAGGGCAATCCAACCAAGTATTGGAATTACACCGATGAAGACGAGGGCCCAGTGATATTTGAGGTTTCTCAACCGTCGCACAACGAGGGAAGCCAGAGATGCAAGAGCCCCCAGTAGAAGGAGGGAATGGATAAGTGGTAACGCTAACCAGAAAACAGAAAAGACCGCAGCAATAGCTAAGTAGAGAATCCGCTTCGCAAAAACTTCTCTATCGATCTCTCCCGAATAGAAGAAAAAGTCTTTGACGATCTGAACAACCCGCTCGAAGTCAAAAGGTATCTTGAATTGAGATTTACCCCCTTCATTTTCCATGCAATGAGTGTAGCGATAACCTCAGTCGAGCACCACGGCCTGCGCGCCAAGAGGAAGCTAAACCAAACCCCGTGGATAGTTGTATTTTATAGTTGTAATTACCATAAACAGGCCGTTCTTCAAGGGGCTGTGGGACCAAATTGAGCTGCTTAGGCTCCACAATCCCCCGTATTGACAAGACCGTCCTCATTACTTGGTCGGGGTAAGCTGTGCCACACGTTGTGCGCTGATGCCGAGAAGGGCAGCGATGTCCCGCATTGTTAGGCCTTCATCCCGGAGCGAACCAACAACAGTCCTAATTTCCTGAGCGGCCTCATCACGCAGCTCGTTAGCGCGATCGATTTTGTGGTGTGCTGCTTCGAATGAATCGATAGCCTCCGGGAAGATACCGCGAAGGCGGACTACAATCTCACACAGTTCAACGCCTGTTGCCTCATGGATTGATTTGGCGATTCCTTCTTTGAGCTTGTCAAGGCGCCGAGCACGTGCTTCGCAGTCGGGACTAATCACGGACGCCTTCCAGCCACCCGACTTCTCTTCTTCGCAGTCGACTGGAAACTCCACTTTTGCCATCATCTGTCTAGTATAACTTGACAGAACATGTCTAGGGCTACTTTACTAAGCAGGTTGCAAATGCGACATGCTCATCAATCACTTTGAAAGGTTTACCAACACCTATGAATATCGCTATCGCAATCGCCGCATTGGCCGTTTCAGGCTCCGCCGCATTTTCTTTCTGGAAAGCTGGATACTTCAAGGCCACGGCCAACCGAGAGACGCTTCTCGGCGCAGGGTTCGGCTGGATTGAACCGCTCCACACCGGAGTCGTACGACTCATTGCATGGCTCGAGTTGCTGGGTGCCGTGGGAATCGTTCTTGCCCCTCTGGCGGCGTATTTCGTCCCAGGGTTTGAATGGGCTCTCGTTGTGGGAGTGGCGGCTGGAATCGGACTAGCTCTCACGATGGTTGGTGCCGCGATCCTCCACATTGTCCGCGGGGAATTCAAATACACCTGGAAGATGAACATCTCGCTATTTGGGTTTGCCGCTATCGGAGCGACGCTTCAAGCACTGGTGAGCCTTCCACTGCTGGGCTAAATATCGGGTTAGTGGGCAACTCTTCGGTTCGAGGAATTGCCCACTCCTCCGTGGGGTGCTCGAACGTTGCTAACGGTTTATTTCGGAAGCCGGCTTGTGAGAGAGAGGAAAGCTTCTTGTCCTAAGCCTCAAATACATTGAATTGCGGGTGCTGTGAGCCATCCGGGCATCAACAGCCCGACCGTGGCGCTTACGCGCCTCTTGGGGTGTTAGAACTCGAGTCGGGTTGGATTTTCAGTACCTTTTACTGTGACGCAAGTTTTATGTGGGGCTTTCGAGCTGACACAATCATGAAATTTGACGATTAGATCATTTAGGCGAGGGGTTTAGGTGAAGATAATAGGCCTCGGAATCCTGGTCGGCGCGTTAGCAGCCGGGGGGATAGTGGGTTGCTCGCAGGGCTCTGGTGAAAAGCAATTAGAGGTAGCCGCTCCAGAGGAATCTGTTGAACCAGTGACGAGCCTCTATGAGACGTGTGACACTGACGAAATTCAGCCATTAACGGTTTTGGATGATCCACGATGGAAGATGTACTCGTATGGGTGTCCAAGTGATAGGCAAACCCCGACGACGGCATTGGCTTACGACCCAGGTGTGAACGACCTTGAACAGTGCCAGTTGATTGAGACAAGTTGGGGGCGCGGTCACTATCCGGACGCCAATAATGTTGGTTTTCCCCGGCAGGAAGGGGAATATCGCCTTGCGGAAGGGGTCCATAAAGTCGCTTTTATCCCGGTTCAGTGGCCAGATCTTCTGGGCGCAGGAGATCCACTGACCCTTGCCGTGCCGGCTGCGAAAAAGGTTGACGAGTGGTACTCGATTTATACCCGCGCTGAGGTCAGTTTCGATTGGCAGTTTCACGACACGTGGATCACCTTGCCGTTTGAGTCGGCACGTTACTCCCAAAGCGAGGCTCAACAAAATACAGACCAGTGGGGCGATGAGAATGTCGGGGTCATTGACCTCTTTTGGTCGACGGCTCTGGAAGCCGCCGATCCCTCTGTTGATTTCACCGGTGTCGAAATCGTTTATTTCATTTTGCCGGCTAACCAGAATGTCTCTGCGGAGTTCAACCTGTGGCCACCGGGCAACGGAAGCTTCGAAACGGACGAGGGAACCATTAACCGCGGTTTCACCCCAGGCTCATACCAGTTTCGGCAAAAGGATGGACTGTGGCATTTCTGGGTTCACGAGACCCTGCATTACCTGAGACTGCCTGACCTTTATTGGGTTGATCAAAACAGCGTGAAGCGGACTGAATTCACGCTACCGGGTCCCATGCAGGGATATGACATGCTGACAAATCAAGACGGGCAGAGCCTTGATCTGAATGGTTGGTTGATGTGGCTATCGGGCTGGCTCTCGGATTCTGAGGTGTATTGCCTCACGCCAGAGAGTTTCCAATCGAGCTCGTTTGAAATCACCCCTGTCTCTACTGTGGACAACTCGTTAAAGTCGGTCATCGTGAAGCTATCCGACAACACCGCCCTGGTGATTGAGTCACGAAGAAAGACGGACCTGGAAACCCAGGTTGGGAATAGAAGTCGGGATGGGGTGCTGGTGTATCACGTTGACACTTCGATAGGCCACGGCGAGGGACCACTGACGCTGTTAGCACCGCACGGCAGAACACTGGTGAGGTCGCAGATTACCCCGGGTTCTGGTCCAGGCCCAAACCTCGATGCGATCTTGTATGAGGGAAATAGCATTGAGATCGCGGGATACAAGGTCACCGTCAATGAGCACAAGGAACATTCAGACGTCATCTCAATTTCGAGGGTCCCTGATTTCCACCCTGGCTCTGATCCAACGTATGTCTGCTTTACTAAGGAAAACCGAGACATGTCTTTGGACTATCCCTTGAGCTGCCCCATTGTTTATTGACTTCATGTGACGATTTCCTTCACAGACTTGCGGGTCCGGCGCTTACCTTCGCTGGGGTGATTGTTGTGAAACTTCAGAAATCTCACCAAGACAGTCCGGTTCAGTTCGCAAGGGGCCCCTGTCCCCCGTCAACGCAGGGGTTCTCTACCTCAGGGGGTTCGTCACCCAGGTCACTACACTGCGTGCATGCGAAAAATTGTCGGACTTACGCGTTACACCGTCTTCATACCTGCGATCGCCGCAATGATCGGCGCCCTCTTGCTGATGGCGCAGGGATCCATCGCCATCATTGTCGCCGTTATTAACTCACTTCGTCAGTTCACTCCCCTCAAAGATGTCATCGTCGAGGTTCTTACCGCGGTGGATGGAATCTTGCTCGGAACAGTGCTGTTAGTGATCGGATACGGCCTCTATGAACTCTTTGTGGATACCGAAATCGAAGTTCCTGCGTGGCTCCAAATCAAAGACTTGGATGACCTCAAATCGAAACTAATCGGTGTAGTGGTCGCCATTATCGCTGTGGTGTTCGTTGGTGTGATGGTGGACTCCACGAGAGCCTCTGATGTTGTGTCGTACGGGGTGGGGGCTGGCGCACTGGTGCTCGGGTTAGCCGTGTTTGCGCTTGCCACCAGAAAGAATCCCGACAAGTAGCCATTCATGCCCTGAAAGACGGGGCTAAACCGACCCTCCGGGCGGTTCGAGCGACCTAAGTTCTAGGAGCTAGTGCCGCTTCTGACTTCTTCACCCTGATGAAGGTCCAGCCACCAATAAGAAGCGAAATGGTTATCATCGTTGCGGTTGCCGCAAGAGTAAGTGTGGAGGGGTTCGTGATGCTCTCCCCAGACAGAGCCTGAACATAAGTGATCACGATGAGCATCCCGTAGCCGACGGCGAAGCCCTGGAGAATTGCAACCCTTGCCGCGTAGCTGACAATGAGTGCTGATAAGACAAGTGCCAGTAGCGGCAAAACCTGTAAAGCATGCAATCCGAAGAAGTGAGAGACGCGAAGATCGCCTGACACGCTCGACCAGCCAAGAAAAGGGATGCCAGGACCACCATCGGCCGCGCCCACGGTGTGAGCCCCCGCGATTCCTTGCCAGTTTTCTGGGAGGACCTGCTGAGGCTGCGGCGGCGTCATGGTGAAGGCGATCCCCATACCAGCCAAGCCAAGGCCTAGAGCCCAGCGAACAGCAAGTCGAAGCTCCGAGGCCATTCTGGGAGCGTTCCACAGCGTTGCCCCTAGCAAGAAGGTAGATACCCACACCCCCGTGATGGCTGCGGCCATCACGGACCAGATAGCGATATGAAAAGGTGTCGACACATTGAAATGGCTTGTCGTGCCAGATGCTCCAAGTCCGGCGATAACGACTATCTCAACCACCAACAGGATCACTATCAGGTTTCCCATGAGATGAGCGAACTTTTTACCCGTATCAACAAAGGAGTAAAGCCAGGAAAATGTTGCTGAGTAGAGGGCTCCTGAAATCAGGAATTTTAGCGGTTTTTCCCACAGCGGCACTCCGAGCAATTCGCGCGGGTCCGCAAAATAGGGGACTAAAGCCACCGCGCTACCGACTAGGCAGGCGAGAGCCATGAGATTCAGGCCACGGTGGCTCAAAACCTTGCTAGCGGCCCTCCAGTTTTCCATCCCCCTACCGTATCGATGGTCCGACCCGATAACTGTCAGCCACAAAGCTCGGCACCAAGACTCTCAATAGGACAGGTACTGCCGGTAAGTTTCCGCACTAGAGTAGGGCTTGAGCTGAACCCCATGAAAACTAGGTCCTTGAGATTGACTTACATCTCTGCACTAGCTGCCGGGCTTTTACTGCTTAACTCCTGCGCGACTGTTAGCGATGAGCCTGCTGCAGACCGAGCTCTTCCATCGCCAACCGACGAGGAAGTCTCTTCCCGTCCCGGGATTCCAACGGCGCTCGAATGTCCAAAATCTTCGATCCCAGAAAGCCAACTGAGCCTGGTTAACTTTTCGGATTATCCAGACGATGAAATCATAAATTGCTTTAATTTTGCGGTGAATAAAATTGCCGAGGTGCAAACTGACGTAATGCTGATGATGTACCCAGTGGGGCCGCTACTCTTGCCCCCCGGTGAGGTGAAGAATAACGACACCTTTTACAAGGGTGCTGGTTTTGAGCCGGTAATGACAGCGGACCAAGTGGACTCGATGGCTAGCTCGATGGAGAGATATTTAGAACCCGCCTGCGGCAAGGAGGAGGCGATATTGCAGGCTCGCCAAGTATCACGCTTTGCTGAACTGGGCGGAGGGCAGCAGGTTGCGGTACGCATGGGCGGTTCGGAAGAGTGTAGGAAGAAGGCATGGGTAATTTTGAGCATTGATCCCGACAGAGCAGGCCCTTCCACAGAGCTAGTGACAACTTTTTTTCACGAGGTGTTCCACACAGTTCAAGCCCGTCCCTCACAGCCCTGTAATTATTCCGGTGCGCCAGCAGATGATGATCAATTGTGGATTCATGAGGCTGGTGCAACGTTCTTCGGACTGGAGATGGCGGCCGAACTTGGGAACTTGAATTCCGACGCGGTGTGGTGGGACCACATGGATACTATTTCCGATTTGCTGGCGAACCAACAATTTGGCTCTGAGCTTGCGGATCCCGGTATCGCCGAAAAGGGCGCTATAGCGTTGCGGTTGCTTGTTGAGCGAGGGCAGCTAGAAACATCCGAGGTTATGGACGGGTCTTTGTACCAGAACTGCGGAGGACAACCAGAGGCCTTTCGTCCACAAAACATTCAGGTTGCGAAAGATTATTGGTTCGACTACTCAGAAGTTAGTGAGGGAGGTGGTTTTAGGTTTTCCGAAACCGCACTGACTCGGTAGCATCTGCGGTCCTGTCTGGCTGAGGCCCCTGAAGTTAGGAGAGTGCTTCTAGTTGCTTCTCTGGAGGCAGCTTGAGGAAAACATCAAATTCTTCATAAAAAGCGTCTATGTCTCTTCCGAAGACATCCGCGAACGCTTTGTAGAAGCCATCAGTTTTATTGGCCTCGTAGAAGTCAAAAAAGATCGCCTCGTCTGAAGTTATATCGGCTAAGAACGCCATGGCTAGGTAACCCATTCCATACTGAAGGAACCCAATGCACAGTTCGCTCTGACAGTAGCTCTTGGTTCTAGTGGTGGCAGCTTCCGTCTCGATGTCAATCAGGCGTAAGCTCGGCCAAGTTTCCAGGCCACGTTGCACGTCACCTATGTTCTCTCGAGTCATGTCCAGTCGAATGTTCGGATTCCAGCCCTCCTGTTGAGTTAGAAACACAGCAAAATACTCTGCAGCCCCCTCCTCAAACCATCGAGGCATTGGAAAGCCTCCCTCGTAATGCGGCCTGAAGATCTGCTGGGACCCCTGGTAAACATGAAAATATTCATGAGCCGTCACTTTCTGCAGGCCGATTAGTTCCTCGGGATACTTCAGGGCACAAAATTCGTTTTGCTCGTTGGCACAGGGGTTGTTTACGAAATAGAAAACTGGATCAGCTAAGTACCAGGAGGCTCCGGCGAATGCGTTTCCGCCCGGATAGATTGCTGACATTTCTCGCATTGATTCGCCTTGATCTTGCGAGCACTGTTCGAAGCTGATGTCGGAGTTGCCCCAAGAGCAGAAGTCTTTGATTATTGGCTCAACAACTGCGGGTTCATTGCCTACTGTATAAAACTTGAGTGGACCGTAATTTCCTAAGTAGTCTGTGGCAGCCTGCAAGGACTCCGAGGTGGCATCAAGAATGTACTGCGGAACATCTGGCGTGGCTAGCATCTGAACTGCATTCAATTGTGGCTGGTCCCACCCGAGCGCTTGGAGTCTCTTCGCATTCTCCTTGGCTATTTCAGACACCGGGCCCATGGACCTATCAGGGGTTAGATGGTCTATCCCCAAAAAGTCCAGTTCGTAGACGCATTCTTCAAATGGTCCGCGAGCAAGTCGGTTTTCCTCGGTTAGAAGTAACGGGTAATTATCAATGCATTCCTGGCTGGCATCCGCCGACCAAGAAAAACAAGTATCCACACCAGATATGCACATCTCGAATGGCAAATCCGCCGCACTCTCAGTCGAAAATTCCGCTTTTACGTCCTCATTCGAACTCTCCTCGGACACGGTTCCACATGAAACAAGCAACATGGACCCAGCAACCAGCAACGAGATTGAAGTAAATACTGGTCTTTTAGTCGACAATGAGGTCCATTCTCAAGAGAGGGCCAAATATAGCAGCGTGCGAACGACCAGCCCGAATCTCGTCGCCCAACAGCTCTCTTTTTGCCAACGGGGCACGTTAAACGGGAGGAACAAAAATACTCGAATCGGAGAGGCGACTTGAGGGCAAGAATTCGCCGGGAGGAGGGGGTCGCCTTCAGTCCTGATAGCCTCCTTTTGATGAACAACCTTGAGGAAATGTTGACCACACCGCTGGGATTTGGAATCGTTGGCGCGATAGTGCTCTGGTCTGCTTTGTGGAAACTCTTCGCGCTCTATCGTGCGGCATCGCGGGGAGACAAAGGTTGGTTTGTTGCCCTCTTCTTCTTGAATACCGCAGGAATTTTGGAAATCGTTTACTTATTCGCGATTTCCCCTCGTAAAAAATCGGAAGCCAGCCTCTAAGTCACGGCAACCGCTACTCTCGCTTCTGCCTAGGTTCCGCCAGCCTCGTAGCCCTGTTTCCATCAAGCGTCGCCGAGAGGTCTCCGCTCAGTTCAATTCCTCGTCGGCAAAGTAGCAGACGGCGGCGTAAATGTAGCCCCCCAAACCTTCCCGCACTGCTTCATAAGTGTCGCGATACCCGGTGGGGAGGACGTAATTCATCGCAAGGCTCTTGTATGTTTCACGATCGGGGGTCCAAAAGCGAAGACAAAAGTCGTAGTGTGCCCGCACTGCAGCCTGCATTTCTTCGGAGTCGTGCGAGAGCCCCGAATCCAGTGCCCTAGCCATATTTTCGGTGATGGAGGAGAACTGTTCAGCGAAAGAGGCCGTTTCTTCCGCCGTATGGCGGGTGTCATAGTAGCTACCAGTGATGAAGTTGAACTGGTCCATCCCAGAAACCTAGCAACAGTGGTTACTCGCTAGTCTCAAGACATGGATTCCCAACAGATTCCCTGGTCACAGGGTGCCTGGT
>Ga0209491_10008389_pt1 | contig 13150 bp, 12 predicted proteins | sample BON02_FD_187213 | JGI IMG/M metagenome (GOLD analysis project Ga0209491, IMG submission 187213) | Freshwater microbial communities from Lake Bonney liftoff mats and glacier meltwater in Antarctica - BON-02 (SPAdes) (version 2) | ecosystem: Environmental > Aquatic > Freshwater > Ice > Glacier... | reverse complement strand
TAATAACTTTGGGTTGCAAGGTTCCTTTGAGTTATCTCCTCAGTTAGCTCTGGGCGGTTGGGCTGGCTATGCCCAAAATCAAGCGGCTGGTGGCGACAGACAAATCTGGAACTGGGCAATCACAGCGGCTGCACCCAATCAGGATGCAAATAGTAGTGGTGCTGTAATTGGTGCTTTGCGAACCACTTTTAGCTTTTAGTTACAGTGCCGATCTCAGTATCTTGCGAAAAACTTTTAACCTTTGAACGCTGGTATCTGTACGCTCGGTGTGATTGCCTTAATCTGGCTGAGTATCTGGGAACAAGATCCTCGTGAAGCTAAAGAGTTTCCACTGAAACCAACTAGACGAGCAACGAGGATTTATAATCTAGCTTTGGCTTTATACTCGATCGGCTTGACATTGACGATCTTCGGCGTATGTAAACTCGGTGCTGGTGATGAAATTGCGTGCTACTGGTTGGTAGTTATCATGGCGATTCAATCTTCACCACTCTGGTTGGTTCTGGCGAGCACTCTGGTACGACACTAAGGGAGACTGGGAGAAAGATAGGTTTGACAAATCAGGCATCATACCTTGAATCAGCAACGCCGATTCTGTGCTAAGACGAGCTAGAAATTACGAATTGCTCGCTGACAGCGAGTCTAACCTCCAGCTACAGCCGGAACGATGCTTACTTGGTCGCCATCTTTTAGTGGGGTTCCAGTACCATCAAGGAAGCGGATATCTTCATCATTGACATAGAGATTGAGAAACCGTCGCAATTGACCGCTTTCATCACATAGTCTAGCTTTCACACCAGGACAGCTCACTTCTAGCGCATCTAGCAACTCAGCAATGCTATTGCCGTCACATTCAATGGTAGCTCGATCGCTGGTGAACTTTTGTAGTGCTGTGGGAACTAAAACTTTGACAGTCATTGAATGAAGGGGAGATGGTATAAGAGAGATGAGAGCTAACAAAGATGGGATTTGGGATGGGGAAGAGGAAACACTATTTACCTTCTACCCCAATCCTCTTCCCCTAAAGCCTAGACCAAGACTTGTTGCCAGTCGAGGCGATCGAGTGTCTGAGAGCGTTCTAGGGCGCGTTCAAAGCTGTCTAATTTTGCTTCGATGGTAAAAGGCTCGCTGACATAACCTTGGATTGATTCCTGGGTCTTTAGTCCATTCCCAGTGATATAGACAACTGTGGTTTCATCAGGATTGATTTTACCAGCTTCGACTAGTTTTTTGAGGACGGCGATCGTTGTACCACCGGCAGTTTCAGTGAAGATACCTTCTGTTACTGCTAAGAGTTTCATCCCTTCGACGATCTCGGCATCGGTGACGGATTCGATGTTTCCGTTGGTTTTACGGGCGAGTTCGAGGGCGTAAATTCCGTCAGCAGGGTTGCCAATAGCGATCGATTTAGCGATCGTATTTGGTTTGACTGGAACGACAAAATCACGACCTGCGGCATATGCTTGAGCAATTGGCGAACAACCTTCAGCCTGTGCGCCACTGAACCGGACTGGTTTGTCTTCGACTAAGCCGATTTTGACAAATTCTTGGAAACCTTTGTGAATTTTGGTAAATAACGAACCAGAAGCCAGCGGTGCAACGATGTGATCGGGCAATTCCCAACCTAATTGTTCGGCCACTTCATAACCGAGGGTTTTGGAGCCTTCGGAGTAGTACGGGCGAAGATTGATGTTGACAAATCCCCAACCATAAGTGTTGGCAATTTCACAACACAAGCGATTTACTTGGTCGTAGTTACCTTTTACCGCCATCACCGTTGGGCCATAAATCACGGTGCCTAGTACCTTACCTGCTTCTAAGTCAGAGGGGATGAATACACAACACTCTAAACCAGCATGAGCCGCGATCGCCGCAGTGGAGTTGGCGAGGTTGCCTGTACTGGCACAAGAAATCGTTGAGAATCCAAATTCTTTGGCTTTGGAAAGTGCCACTGATACTACCCGATCCTTGAAGCTCAAGGTAGGCATATTTACAGCATCATTTTTGATGTAGAGATTCTTTAAACCCAAGCGACGCGCCAAGCGATTTGCTTTGAGTAATGGAGTCATCCCAGTGCCGACATCGATAATATGCTCGTCGGGAACTGGAAGTAAATCTTTGTATCTCCAAATGGAGTTAGGGCCAGCTTTAATACTTTCGCGAGTCACCTTAGTGCGGAGGTAATCATAATCATATTGCACTTCCAATGGCCCAAAGCAGAGTTCGCAAATGTGGGTAGCTTTGAGTTCGTATTCAGTACCGCACTCTTTGCAGGCTAATCCTTTGGCGGCAGTAGTTCGATTACTATTTAAGGTTGCTTGGGTCATGGTTGGATGTCGCGATGATTTAGATATCCGTCAACTTGTTGAAAACAACGATATCACGGATCGATCGAGTCGTCAAACATACCCGACTAAATTAGTCGGGTATAAGAATATCCGCCGAGACTATGTGTGGCAGTCACCATGCTGTTGAAACCATCTGTGCCGATCGATCCAGACAGGAAACAAGATGTCCAGATTCACAAGTACCAACACCAATCGGCACAGAGGGTTTCAAACAGCATGGTAAATAGACCAGGCTAAATAGGGATTATAATATGGGGGCAGACTTCAAAATCTTAATCGATATGCGCGTTCAGGTGATTGGTGGTGGTTTAGCAGGTACCGAAGCGGCTTGGCAAATTGCCCAGGCTGGCGTACCAGTAACACTGTATGAGATGCGTCCCCACACCCTGAGTCCCGCGCATCACAGTGAAGAATTAGCCGAATTAGTATGTAGCAACTCATTTGGTGCCCAATCTGCCGATCGAGCCGCCGGATTATTGCATGAAGAATTGCGCCGCTTGGGTTCGATTATTATTGGTAAGGCTGACGATCATGCCGTCCCCGCAGGTGGCGCATTAGCAGTCGATCGCGGTAAGTTTAGCCACGATTTGACCGAAACATTGGCAAACCATCCCCTCGTCGAATTTCGCCGCGATACAGTACCCGAAATTCCCCGTGATGGGATCGTAGTTTTAGCCACTGGGCCGTTGACAGCTCCCGCACTAGCCGAGGATATCCAAAGATTGGCGGGGATGGAGTATCTCAACTTTTTTGATGCGGCGAGTCCGATTATTGTTGGGGATTCGATCGACAAAGAGGTCGCTTTCTTTGCCTCCCGCTACGACAAAGGCGAAGCAGCTTACCTGAATTGCCCGATGAATAAACAGCAATATCTCCACTTCCAGCAAGAACTGTGCAATGCCGAGCAAGCCGAATTAAAAGATTTCGAGCGCGAGACTGCCAAGTTCTTTGAAGCCTGTCTGCCGATCGAGGAATTAGCCCAACGCGGCGAGGAAACCATGCGTTATGGCCCCCTGAAGCCTGTCGGCTTGTTTGACGGTCGTAGAGGCGACTTCAAAGCACCTGAGAACCAAATTCACCGCCCTTATGCAGTCATCCAACTACGTCAGGAAGATAAAGCCGGACAACTGTGGAATATGGTGGGTTTTCAGACTAATTTGAAGTGGGGCGAACAAAAGCGGATCTTCTCGATGATTCCTGGCTTGGAAAATGCCGAATTCGTGCGGTTGGGAGTGATGCACCGCAACACTTTTATCAACTCGCCGAAGTTACTATCTTCTTCACTTCAATTCCACAGTCGGAGCAATCTATTAGCAGCAGGACAAATCATCGGTACCGAAGGTTATACAGCAGCGGCGGCTGGTGGTTGGTTAGCGGGGACAAATGCTGCACGATTATTCTTAGGACAAAAACCGATTACGATGCCGCGTGTGACAATGATGGGTTCGCTCTTTGATTTTATCAGCACAGCCGAACCTAAGTACTTCCAGCCGATGCCCCCAAACTTTGGAATTTTCCAAGAGTTGCCAACTAAAATTAAGAACAAGCAAGAGCGGTATGGAGCCTACCGCGATCGATCTCTCAGTGCGATCGATGAACTGATCGCCGAGCAGTTAGCCCCGAAATACGCCTATAGCTAGATCGAGATCGATCGGATCGTCCCTAAAATATACTCATTAACCAAAATCGTCCCAGATATTGTTAAAGAATGTGCGAGTCGAATTAAGAGTAAGTTGTTTGCGGTGGATGCGATCGATCGCGCTGATGACTGTCAAAGAATTGTGGAAATTGGTAACAGACGAGTTGCAGGGTCGGTTGGCTAGAGGATCGATCGATTTACCAGTTTGTGGGTTTAATCATCTCCCTGACACGATCGATGTTACTGATTCTGTGTTTGACGATCGATCGCTTGCTGACCTTCGCTAGAGGTGACAAATCCCAAAAATGCTTTGACAGCATCACTGGGTTGACCTTTATAGACGTAGGATAAGGTGCGTTGGTAGGGATAGTTGGCGGCCTCGGGTACAATCCCATTAATGGCGATCGCGCGGACTGTAGACTGTTTGGCAACTTGAGCAAACGTCGCGTAGCCGATACCGTCAGCACCCAAAGCTTGCAATAGCGGTGTCGTCGCATCTCGCGCCAAGACCTTGAAGTTGCCGCCGGAACCAAAGCTTTTACCCTTCAATCCGATCTCTTGAAAAGATTGGTGGGTGCCACTAGTGGCAGGTCGTAAAATCGGTCGAATGGGTAGAGCTTTCCCGCCGACTTGCGACCAATTATTCACTTCACCAGTAAATATTTTAGTGATTTGGTCGGAGGTTAAGCCCGTACGGAGAGCGTTATTATTACCAACGACGAGCGCGATTTTGTCTTTACTAACGATTGGCACTGAGACGAGGCCTTGACTTTGTTCGGTAGCCGTCAGTGTGCGGGAAATCCCCGTCAGGTCGATCTCCCCAGCGGCGAGGTCGGTCAAGCCTTGGCTAGAACTAGAGGCTTGAGGGATGGCGCGAACGCCCTGAAATTTTTGCTCGAAGGCGATTTTGAGAGCCTGATTGACTTGTACCAAGCTGGTAGAACCACCAATTTTCAGGATCGTGCCAGCCGGAACTGCATTCGGTACATCAAATGCTACTTTGGGTTGTGAGTTTGGGCGATCGCCATTGTTACGATCGATCGACATAGGCAATTTGGGAGCCAGTTCGCCGAAGACAGAGTAGCCGATCGCACCTAGAGCCAATACTCCAGCAATATAGACGATTGGTGGTGGACTGTTTTTGGAACTACTCATAAATCTAATTAGGGGGTAACTCAGCACGACTGTTTTTCAATTTTGCCAGTCGCTCATTGACTTTAGCTTGAAGTTGGGCATCATTATCTTCATCGGTTAGTGTCGATCGATTGAGCGAAATATCCGCAACCAGCCTTTGCTGCATTTCATATTCGGTGGCTTGGAGTTGAGCATTTTCCAAGGTGGATTTGGCGGAACCACCATCGAATTCATCATTCGCCCGAGCAATTTCCTGTAAGGCAAGATTGACACGGGATAGATCGCGGGTGTTCTGAATTTCGGTGCGGTAGCGGGCGACTGCTAACTGTTCTTGAGTCAGGCGATTTTGCGAACTAATCAAGACTGCTTCAGCTCGATCGACTTGGGTATGAAGTTGCGCGAGTAATGTTTCCTGTTGAATGACTTGCGCCAATGTCAGCCGTGCATCTCGTTCGCGCCCTTTATTAGCAGCGATCTGTGCCACTTGCTCTAGGGCTTGGATCTCTTGCCGCTTAGTCTCATATTGAGCGTGCAAATCTTGGTAGGAAGTTGCTTGCTGGGCGACAGCCGCCGACAGACTAGCAACCGATTGGGACATCTGAGCCAGAGCGCGTTCGGCGATCGCCAATGTGTCTGCTTGATTCGGCGGTACTCCTGGGGGTGTTTTGCCCCACAACCAATCCCAGATATCGATGACGACTCGCCCTGCTCGATCGCCCATCAACCAGTTTACAAAGTTTTGACCTTTCATCTATCTGGATGTAGAAGCTGAGTGAGTTTAGCCCGATTATAGCGCAGTGGTGGGTTAACAGCTTTAGAGATTTAGATCGTGTACTCGATCCTACTCCCTGACCTGTGACAAATTAGATAGTCAATGGTGGATCGGCAACTCATCAATCAGGTAGGAACCGAGTAGCTCAAACAGAATCGCAGTATGATAAAAATTGCAGCACTGAGCGCAGTCGCGATCGGAATTGTCACAATCCAAGCGAGAACGATCGATTTGAGCGTATCTAGACTGAGCGATCGCCAATTTTTAACTGCACCTACTCCAACGACAGCACCAACTAAAGCATGAGAAGTCGAGACGGGTAGCCCCTGACTCGAAGCAATCAAAATCGTAGCTGCGGTGGCGAGTTCTGCGGCAAATCCACTACTCGGTTCGAGCTTGATAATCCCTTCACCAATGGTAGCGATGACTTGTTTGCCCCAAATGGCTAAACCGACAACAATTCCGACTCCGCCAAGTACTAGCACCCACAAGGGGATGTCTAGACTGGATTGGGGGACGGTACCAGTACGTTGAATATACAAGATCGTCGCTAACGGCGCGATCGCATTGCTCACATCGTTGGAACCGTGAGCAAATGCCACACAACAAGCACTGAGCAATTGAAATCTTGCTAATTGACGCTCGACAACTACCTGGACTGCTGCGGACTGCACAGCTAGCTCATTCCTCAGTCGTCGCCAGCCTACCAGCGTAATCGAGAGCGCGGCAATCCCACCTAAACCTAGGGAAAAATCATGACGGGGAACATTGGGTAAAAAGTCCGCCGGCAATGTTTCCACCACAGTCGGTAACACTATGACACCAAACACACTGACGAGAATCAGTGCTAACCACGGTATCCATTGTGCGAGTTGAATCAGTGGTTGCTCTGGTTCTAGAATCCAGCGTTTAATTAGTAGATAAAAGCCCGCAGCTACCGTCCCGCTGACAATCGGCGTGACAACCCATGCCAGCGAAATTGAGCCTAATGATGACCATTTTACAGCTTGCGTTCCTGCTGCTACCCAACTAAATCCCGCGATCGCACCTACCACAGCATGAGAAGAAGCTACAGGCAAATTTTTGACAGTAGCAATTTGGAGCCACAATCCACAGCTAATTAATACCGCAATCATCCCAATTAGCAGCGTATTCGGCTGACTACTAAACAGCTCGGGGTTGGCGATACTAGTAGCTAAAGTCGAAGATACCTGTCGCCCAAATAATACCGCACCTGTAAATTCTAAGACTCCAGCAATGACGATCGCTTGTTTGAGCGTGATCGCTTTGGAGCCAACAGATGTGCCCATTGAGTTGGCAACATCATTAGCCCCTAGATTACACGCAACATAGAGAGCTAAACAGCAAATAAATACAATAAATAACATCGATCGGGATGATAATAGGTAAAATTAAGCTATAGAATCTGTAATGATTTTAGTGTAGTGTTAACATAATTATCCACGATCTCAGTCACTTTATCCTCACCCCAAAATCTAAACCTTAGCCCCGATCCCCTAGTTAAATGGCACAACACAATCCTCATAGCATCCAACTTCAAATTAATCGTATGTATGAAAGTGGTCAATCTTTATTTGCGAAAACTAAAGTAGAAGACTGGCTCAAGCAGCGAAATGAAAATCCGGCTGACTACAATATTATTTTCAATAAACAACCTGCACCTGTAGGTTCTAGAGCTGTGATGACGATCGCTATCGAGTTGCAACGCAAAGATGGACAACCAATAGATGAGTGGTTACTCGCCCAATTAAACGATCTTCAATAAATCGATCGTAACTCGATAAATATTGACGATCAACACATCATTAAATCACTCTGATATCTCTATGTCCGATCGTCCTGATACACTTCTACGACAGTTCAAGATTTTGGGTCAACCAGTACATCTAGCTACTGACTACACCTCATGGCTGATCGATCGACTCCAACAAGGGATTGGTACCCATGTCGTGACGATGAATGCCGAAATCGTCATCCAGGCAAGTCACGATCCCGAACTAGCTAACATCATTGGTACCGCTGACTTAGTGACTCCAGATGGCTCGGGGATTATTATGGCGTTGCGATTACATGGTGTCGAGCAGCCTCGATACGCAGGTATCGATCTGGGTGAAGATTTGCTCCGCTTGGCGGCACAGCCAGAACACAACTACTCGGTTCTTTTCTATGGTGGTAAGCCGGAGATCGTCGATCGAGCGGCTCAAAAGTGGCAAACTGAGTTACCCAATTTAAATATTGTTGGGATCGAGCATGGTTATATCGACAGCCAACAGCAGACTCAACTATTACACCAGATTCAGACTACTCAGCCAAAAATCATTCTGGTAGCTTTGGGAATGCCCCGACAAGAGATTTGGATTCGGGATAATTTTCATCTATGTCCCCAGGCAATCTGGATTGGTGTGGGCGGAAGTTTTGATGTGTGGTCTGGCTCGAAAAATCGCGCGCCGCAATATATCCGTAATCTGGATTTAGAATGGATGTATCGGATCGCGCAAGAACCCAGCCGCTGGCGGAGAGCCTTAGCTTTACCTAAATTTGCGTTGCTGGCGGTAGCCGAGAGAATTTGGGGTAAACAGAAGCTCGCACCTAAGTAGCTCAGATCCAAGTCACTGAGCAGCTACACTGGAGACAGTATTTAAGACAATCCTTCATTCTTGGTTTCATGTCCCTAACTGCGGAATTAGCGTTAGTTTTCGTCCTGATCTTACTTAACGGTATATTTGTGATGTCAGAAATGGCAATCATCTCAGCCCGAAAAGTCCGATTGCAACAGTCAGCAAATCAAGGAGATCGTCGTGCTGCAATCGCTCTCAACTTAGCACTTACTCCCAATCGATTTTTACCGACGGTGCAAGTGGGGATCACCCTGATGGGGATTTTGTCAGGTGCCAGGGGCGAGAGTGCAGTCTCCAGATTGCTTGCGCCGCTATTTGGACAATTACCCGTTGAGTATGGCAAACCGATCGCTTCGATCCTAGCGATCGCGATTATTACGTATCTTACGCTCGTGATCGGTGAATTAGTACCTAAACAATTAGCATTAAATAGTCCTGAAAAAATTGCCAGTTTTCTCGCCATCCCGATTAATTTTATCGCGCGTGTCTCTACGCCACTGATCTTCGCCTTGAGTGGCTCAACCAGTTTTATCATCAAATTATTGGGCATTACACCTTCGGAGGAGCCAGAAGTAACCGAAGAAGAAATCAAAGTGATGATCGAACAAGGGACTGAGACGGGGATGTTTGAAGAATCCGAGCAAGATATGGTACAAGGAGTACTGAGCTTAGGCGATCTCAAAATCGGTGCGCTGATGACTCCCCGCCCAGATATTACGTGGATTAATATCGACGATCCGATCGCTATTACCCGTGACAAAGTTATCGATAGTGATTATTCGAGACTACCAGTATGTGAAGGCGAACTCGATCGAGTCTTGGGCGTAATCCATGTTGCCGACTTACTCTCTCAAACTCTCAAAGGTGAGGAAATCAACCTGACTGCATCCCTAAGTCAACCATTATTTATCCCCGAAAGTACCCGTGGCTTAAAAGTGCTAGAGCAATTTAAGAAATTTGGCACTCACATCGCGATGGTGGTAGATGAATATGGGGTAATCCAGGGTTTAGTGACGATGCACGATATGTTCGAGGAGATTTTTGGCGACATTACCGATTTTAATGAAGAACCAGAAGAACCCCAAATTATTCAGCGAGAGGATGGTTCATGGTTATTGGATGGGATGTTATCGATCGAGGAATTACTAGAACAATTTGATATCCCCGAAAATGCGATCGAGCGTGGGAACTACCACACGCTCGGCGGATTTGCGATCATGCAGTTAGGCAAGATTCCCATTTCTGGCGAATACTTTGAATGGCGAAAACTAAGATTTGAAATCATCGATATGGATGGAAAAAGAGTCGATAAAGTCTTAGTCAAAGTGTCTGGAATTGCCGAAGATCGAGAAGCAGCAGATCGTAATTAACGTTAGGTTTTCCTTGCCCAGAGGCTACGCTAACGGGGTAAGGGGATCCTGGAGACTGAAATCGACGGTGGTATTGGCGCGAAGCAGATATCTTCAACCATCAACTGTCAACTGTCAACTATCTACTATCTACCCTGCCATCGCCACGCGATAAATATCACTCGGTGTCAGATGAGAATGAATTACTTGCCCATCTCTAAACCAAACAATCCGTCTGGTTTGTTTCGCTACATCGGGTTCGTGAGTCACCATGACGATCGTAATTCCCGACTCATTGAGCTGGGTAAAAATATCCATTACCTCCTGAGTAGTGCGCGAATCTAGGGCACCTGTAGGCTCGTCAGCGAGTAATACACGCGGTTCGCTCACAATGGCTCTAGCGATCGCCACCCGCTGCTGCTGCCCTCCTGAGAGTTGATTGGGACGATTTGCCATCCGATTACTCAATCCCACTTTTTCTAATGCCACCACCGCACGTTCTTTGCGTTCGCTTTGAGCGAGTCCCCCATAGATCATCGGGAGCATCACGTTATCTAGAGCTGTAAGTTGGGGTAAGAGGTGAAATTGTTGAAAGATAAAACCGAGTTTGCGGTTGCGAATTTTGGCTAACTCATTATCCGGTACGGTAGATACGTCTAATTTGTCGAGATAGTAATGTCCGGTGGTAGGCTGATCGAGACAGCCGATAATATTCATCGCCGAGGATTTACCGGAACCAGATGGTCCCATAATCGAGCAATATTCACCTTCGGCGATCGTCAAATTGACACCATCCAATGCTTTTACTAAGGTGTCGGCGATACCATAAGTTTTGTTAACGTCTTCTAGTCGGATGATAATTTGTTGAGTGTCTTCCATGTTAATGATGATGCGATTAGATGATCGTGACTGATATCGGTATAGGAATGGCTATGACTTAATTGTGAATGAACATGTGGGTGTTGATGTGTCGATCCGTCGCTCTCAACTCCAGTTAGATGTTCGTGATGGTGTTGGAAATCGTGGTCGTGAGGATGAATATGCGAGAATTCTGAATGAGTATGGCTAAATCGATCGGGCGATAAAAACAGATGTACGATCACTAATAAAGTTAATCCCATCAAACTACCGTACAGAAAAGTTCGATCGGCAAAAGTTGTCCCCAGCCATCCAGCTAATGGATAGGCTCCCGCCCACCACAGATGGCTCCAGGCAAAATGCGCTCCATAAATACGCCCCTGCATATTTGTCGGGGTACGATCGGCAATTAATGTTTGCAGCGATAGACTAATTAAACTTTGCCCGAATCCCGCGATCGCCCACAATAAGATCAGCGGAACTAATCCGACATAATTGGCACCGAGTAATGAAGCGGTAATCAATACACCCCCACCCAGGAGCGTGCTAATTTTAGATCGATACTGCGGAAAAATCCCGATCGCCAGAGATCCGCAGGTAGCACCCAAACCAAAGCCCATCATCACCCAGCCATACTGGATCGCTGTTTGGTGCAGTGTGCCCTGGACATAGCTTACCGTATTAACTAAAATCTGTGCACCAGAGATCGATGCAACCAACTGCATCATCAAACCATACCGAATCGGTGCATCAGTCCACAGCTTAGACGATCCAGCTTGAATATCCGCCAAAATCTGCTGAATCGAGCGACTTCCAGATTCAGCAATATCCGAGCGTAAGTTGCTAGGTAACGTAGCAATCAGCACCCCTGCAATCAGAAAGCTCAACCCATCCCAGAAAAATAAATCTCTAGCACCGATAAATAGTGCCAGTACCCCCGCAATACCTGGCCCAAACACGCCCAAAATTTGATACGTGGTACCAGACAGGGCGATCGCTTGACGATAGTCCTCACCGCCAGTTACTAATGGAATCGTCGCCTGATATGTTGGCGCAAAAAAGGCATTGAGAATATTTAACCCCAACACTAGGGCGTAAATTTGCCAGATACTCTGCACGAAAGGCAATAAGCAAACTAGCAGCATTCGCCCTAGATGAGTAATCATCAGAATTGGCTGGCGATCGTACCGGTCGGCGATCGCACCTGCCAATGGTGATAGTAATGTAAACGCTGTCACTCTCAACGTCAAGGCACCTGCGAGGACAATTGGCGCAGACCTACCAGCTAGTTCAAAAGCCAGTAATGCCAAACCCAACCAAGTCAAAGCATCCCCAAATAAACTAATCGTCTGGGCAATATAGAGCTGTCGAAAAGTGGGATTTCGCAGACAGGTAGGTAAGCCAACTGTTCTCATTAATAGTAAGCCTCTAACTATAATATTCACATCGCCTGTCAACTGTTATCGCTCTTCTTTCCGAAATTCAGATGGACTCATCCGCATGGGATATTGGGGATTCCAGATCCCTTGTCCCATTAGTCGCGCATACTGACTGCCATGGATAAAGCGTTCGCGATACTTGGTACCACTTGGATTGAGACTAGATGAACTTGGAATTCTCATACTTGCCAAAACATAACCATCTTTGAGTAATTGCTCATTGAGCAACCGACCATCTTGCCATAAATATACAAACTTTCGTCCGTATTTATCTGCATTGGTATCCTCAAATTCAATGCTGACAGTGCCTTTACCTGACAGAATTAGTTCCTCCAATCGTTGCTTTGCTTGCTTTCCCCACGGTTCTTGAGCCAGATCTGGAGCATCGATCCCAATCAATCTTCCTTGCTCAATTACTGGGGGCTTTTGGGAGTTATCGATCCACTCTACAGATTGTCCGCTAGTAACGCGACTAATTTGCACTGTTGGATATTTTGGTGGCGATGCTTGACAGCCAGCCAATAAAACCCACCCAAATATCAGCAACGACTTACGACCCAATCGACAACTCCTCATTCATCTCAACCATGTTTTAAAAATCCCACTATTAACTGATTTATGCGGCGGTGCTGATTTAAGGTATGGTGATGGATTTGTCAGATCCATCTTTCCCCCAGTCCCTCTCTCATACCTCGATTCAGCAATACCATTTATTCTTCATCCAAGGGTAAGCCATATTTAACCTTGCCCTTGCCAAAGTATTGTCCGAACTGAAGTTGGTAGACTTCATCCTCATCTTGGGTTTCGACTTCGAGATTGGAACAAGCATAGCTGACACAGAGTAGTGCATAACCTTGACGTTGCAACTGGGGAGACAATCCCATCGCCTCTGGTTGATACAAGTCTCCAGATATCACTCGCACAGCACAAGCAGTACAAGCACCATTCCGACAGGAGAAGGGCAGTTCTAAG
>Ga0209491_10008384_pt1 | contig 13153 bp, 10 predicted proteins | sample BON02_FD_187213 | JGI IMG/M metagenome (GOLD analysis project Ga0209491, IMG submission 187213) | Freshwater microbial communities from Lake Bonney liftoff mats and glacier meltwater in Antarctica - BON-02 (SPAdes) (version 2) | ecosystem: Environmental > Aquatic > Freshwater > Ice > Glacier... | reverse complement strand
CAAACCCGCGCACCGGGTCCACCGAAAAACACGACGAAAAAACCAGCAAATTAGACCACTTTCCACCAAAACCCTGGCCGGTTTTGACCCGCAAACAAGTGGCCGGTTTTAACCCGCGCACTGACACCAGCCTCAGTGGCGAATACATCCGGCCCCTTTTTAATTCCGGACGGTACGATCGCGACGCGGCGAAACTTCCCGGCGTGGATTACATCTTTATACGCTACGGGCTGAACGAACGCACCAGACGTTAAGACTTTCCCGTGAACTTTAGTCAGGGACTGTTACGAATTACTCGCCTGTCTGAGACGTGATCACCCGCAAGCGCGACTGATTCCAATAACGGTTATTCCCTTCGCGAATGAGGAAGCCAGCAAGGAAATCAGTGACCTTGTTAACGTTGTCGCGGAGCAGGACCGCCTCGCGGTTTTCGATATCTATCCGCGTTACGCCGCGGAGCTGGAGAAGGGTTCAATAGGCTGAATTACCGGCGTTACCCGCTCACTGGAATTCCTAAAAAACACCACGGACTGGTCAAGCCATTTGTGTTCGGCCTTAGCAGAGAAGTGATGGGCAACGAACGCGACGGAATTCTGGGCCAGCTGCTCGGGGGGTTGGATGATCGACATCCCAACCTTGCAGGCTATAACGTGATCGCCGACGAAACGGCGAAGTACCCTGCTAAGTTGATTCGCGAAAAGAAGTCGGAGTAGTTACATGTCGATGAGAGCAAGTTTAATGATAGTCGTCGTTTTGCTGCTGCAGATCACAATGGCATGTGACAACAGCGTGATTGCTGACAAGGTGGAATCATCGAGTGATCTCCACGTTAATCCTGCAATCGGAGACGATACGAACAACGGACTTGTTGCCTCACCAGTGAAGACGATCGCTCGAGCAATCAGGCTTGCTCAACCAGGCGATACAATTCATCTGACACCTGGTGTGTACTATGAAAGCGCTGACTTAACCAACAAGCACGGCTTGCCAGGGCAACCGATTACACTCGACGGGCACGGAGCAGTGCTCGACGGCAGCGAACCTGTCACCAGCAAAGATTGGGAGCAGGTGTCTCCCGGTTTATACCGTCGACAGCTGCTATACAAACGAACCGATGATGCCATCGTGAGACGCTGGTTTCTGCTGTGGGACGGAAAAATGCAGCGCATGCAGCGGTGCTCAAAGGGGCCCAGCGAACCGCTTAAGGTCGTCGCCGATCTCCAGCCAGGCGAATGGACTTTCGTCAAATCCGAAGACGCTTTCTATTTGCAGCTGCCGCCGGATCAGTCGCTGGACGATGCCAACATCCGCTATCCGGCTCGCAGCAGTGCTATCGTTCAATGCCAAAGTGGCTCCCACCTCACTGTGCGGAACATCACGGGCACGCACGTCTACAACGACGGCTACAACGTTCATGGAGCTCAACGGAATCTGATCTTCGAAAACATTGCAGCGGTCGAATGCGGTGACGACGGCTTTAGCGCTCACGAAGACGCGGATTGTCAGATCGACGGTTTTACCAGCATCGGCAATGCAACCGGATTATGCGATACAGGCACTAGCCAGACACATTACAAAAACGTGTTTATCAGCGAATGCAACGGCTTTGACCTATACTTCATCGGACAGAAACATTCCGTAGAAAATGCCATTATCGAAAGCAGTGCGGTCAGGTCGTTCTGGCTTGATGGAAACGGACTCACCGACGGCAGCCTCTGCGAAGTGTCATTAACGAATGTTATCATTCGCTGTGCCGATAAGACGGAGCAGGAACTACGCATCGGAAAACGCGGACGCCTGCTCGCCAGCCAATGTACGTTTCTCAATCTCAATGTCACCTTAACGCCGGGAGGCAGCGTTGATTTTCGACGGTGCGTTTTTGGTGGTGACAGGAAAGCGGCTGTCCTGATCTTTGCCAATACGATTTGGCACGGAGAGAACAACGCGTACGAATTCAAAACGCTGCGAGTTGCACAGACGAGCTTTACGAAGCAGACGTTTGCAGACTTTCAAAAGCTGACCGGCAGCGAAAAAGATTCCCGCTGGGAAACTGCGCCCGACATTCCTGCGGATATCGGTGCCAACCCGAAAACTCTACAGCACCTGCGTGTAGAATCGGAACAAAAATGAAGCGACAAAAAACATCGTGGCTCCTGTGCGGAACGCTGTTAACCTCAGTTATTCTGAGCAGAAATCCGATTGAATCCTTCGGGCAGGTTTCCGTAGAAAGCGGGCCTCAAGTCAAAGACGCCGTTCTGCTTTCGTCCGACGACTAGGCAATTCCGAGTCACCGCAGTCGTTCCATGGCTGCAGCGATTTCTGTTTCAATTACGTCCAGCGGATTGAGCGGGTTCAGGGGATCAGCGACTGCAGTGACTGTATTTGTTTCCGGATTCCAGTTCACTGGGCCGTAGCGAGCGGATGCCGGGTTGTTGGTCAGTATGTGAGCACCAGCATCACCTTTATTGTAATGCCAGAATTCGTACGGAAAATGCATGAAGCCGTGGGACTCCATCACTTCTGTAATTCTGAGCCGATTCTGCAGCTCTGTTTCGGTGATGTATGGGGAACGCATCGGTGTCCGTTCACTGACATCGATGTACGGTCCTCCACGCCATAGCTCTGCACCATCGCGTTGATAGACGGAAATATCGATCGCGGAACCAGACATATGTGTGCCAATCTTCGGGATGTTCGCCACCATCACGATGGCGCGTCGAAATACGAATTCGACAGACGGAATCTCACCGCCAACTTCCCAGAGGCACTTTTGCAAAATAGAGTCGAAGATTGCCGGCTTCCGAACCAGTGTGCTCTGCATTTCCAACGTCCGGAAGCCGTCTTCAATCTTCAGTACCCAGCCGAGTTTGTTCATGTCGCGACCGATGGCGATCACGTCATCAACCAACGATTCACGCATGTGAAAAATGCGGTCCAGGTTACCGGCAATTTTCGAATCGGAAAACTTCAATTCCACGTCCGTGGTATCGGCCGCATCGCGAAGGGACGCGAATCCCTCGCCGCACTCACTGACGGGAAACTCAAGCAGTTGCTCGACGAACGCATACCCAAGCTCCATCTGTTCAGTCCAGTAGGCGCGGCGTTCTGAATCGTCTGCTATTGTTTCTGACATCTCTATTATCCTTGAGTGTTTGGGATGCATTCTGCAGATGTTTGCAGTTATTAAAGTGGTTTACATTCTGTCGTAGCAAAAGTTGCAGAGACTTTCTGTCATTGAGTGCCGAAATTTCTGAGGAATTCGGCTATAACTGGACACGTGTTTTCGTGAACTGCTTTGAGGAATAGACGGATGTCTCAAAATCGACTTCTATTCGCGGTGGCAACAGTTGCCATCCTCCTGACACCGACTTGCGGTTACTGTGATAAACCCAATCCACCGGACGGCTTTCGCGCCCTGTTCAATGGCGAAGATCTGGAGGGATGGTACGGACTGAATCCCCACAGCGTGGCGAAGCTTACCGGCGAAAAGAAGGAAGCCAGCCTTCGGGAACAACGGTCTACATTTGCCCAGCACTGGCGAGTCGAGAATGGTGAACTGGTCAACGACGGCCACGGTGCCTATGCAACGTCGACTGAGGAGTTTGGAGACATCGAGTTTCTGATCGAATATAAAACCGTGGCCAAGGCCGACAGCGGAATCTATCTGCGTGGCACGCCGCAGGTTCAGATCTGGGACTGGAATCAGGTCTTTGACCCGAAACGCCCAGAACGAAAACCGCATCTCGGCTCTGGTGGCCTGTTCAACAATACACCAGATCGGCCCGGTCGCGATCCAATGGTGATTGCCGACAAACCATTCGGTGAATGGAATCAGTTTCGGATTCGCCAGATTGGCGCTCGTACATGGATTTGGCTCAATGAGAAGCTGGTTGTTGAAGGTGCGGTTATGGAGAATTTTTGGGATCGCAAGCAGCCGCTGCCCGATAAGGGCCCGATCATGCTGCAGACTCATGGCGGTGAGATTCGCTGGCGAAATCTTTTCGTGAGAGAGTTCAATGCAGACGAAGCACAGGACATCCTGTTTAGCCGGTCTGAGAATTCAGGACTTGCCGCAGCCCTGACACTTCATGCCTCATTCGACGAAACCCTGGACGCGGACTTCTCCCGAGGAGACCGAACAATCTACGTGAAGCAGGGAAAAGAGTTGCTGCACGCCGAAGCCAACGAAGATGCGAAGCTGGTTCCGGACGGCGGAAAGTTTGGAGGCGCATTGCACTTCACAAAGAAAAGTCGGTTTCAGCCGAGCTTCAAAGACTCAGGCGTGCTGGGCTACGACAACAGCAATTGGAACACGACAGTTTCAGTCTGGCTGCGGCTGAACCCGGATGAAGATCTGGAACCCGGTTACTGCGATCCTGTGCAGATTGTTGGAGACGATGGAAAGAAAGGTTTCATCTTTCTGGAATTCTCAAAGGACGAGAGGCCACGCTACTTTCGATATGCGATCCGGCCACTGTTCGGCATCTGGAATCCCAACAATGTTTCGTGGTCCGACATTCCGTTCGAAAAACGCCCGATGGTGCAGGTAGAACGACCTCCGTTTAAACGAGACGCCTGGACTCACGTCGTTTTCACGATTCAGAACGTCAACAACAAAGAGAAAAAAACACGGTCCGGGCGGTTGTATCTGAACGGTGAGCTACAGGGCGCGATAGAAGGCTGGGATCTCACCCTTGACTGGGATCCCTCTCAGGTTCTGCTGGTGCTGGGTGCTTCGTATGTTGGCCACATGGATGATCTGGCTGTGTTCAACCGAGCACTGAGCCAGGATGAAATCAACCAGGTTTATCAGCTGAAAGCCGGAGTGAGCAGTCTCTACAATTCGGTGAAACAATAGCTCACCAAACACAACGAAACGATAGCTGCAATTTGCGTAAACTTCCGAACACGTCGAAACTGAAACCTGAAGCTGAGAACATGATTCTTACGGAACCTGGCATCCTGGCAGATCGCGTCGGCAGCTACGTCTTCGAATCCGTTTCTAAACATCCCCAAGACGTGAAACAACGGGAGCAGACTGAAACGACTCGCGCTGGCAAATCATAATATCCGTGATTTGAAGGCTCGCATTAGAAATGACCTGCACTCAGACAATGCATTGAACGGTGACAGCATGAACTGTATTCGATTCCTTCCAGCGACCGTCGCGAGTTTTGTTTTCCTAACGGCAACAGCCTCTCCGGGACCACTCGCTCAACAAACTGCGGTGGCTTCGCTTGCCGAGATCAATCAGCGGCTAACGGATGGACGTCTGACCAGAATCGTATGCTTCGGCGACAGCATCACTGGGGTCTACTACCACAGCGGTAGTCAGAGAGCGTGGACCGACATGCTGGAGAATGCGTTGCAGAAGGCAAACCCCGGAGCCGATCTACAAATGGTCAATGCCGGGATCAGCGGGCATACCACCGTGAATGCTCTGGCGCGAATTGAGAAGGACGTCATCGCAAAGAAGCCTCATCTGGTCGTTGTGATGTTCGGCATGAACGACGTGACGCGCGTACCGATCGAAATTTACGAAGAGAACATCCGTGAAATCGTTGATCGGTGTCAGGGGATCGGAGCTGCAGTTGTACTGTGTACGCCGAACGGAGTTTCCGTCAACGCCGACCGCCCGGAAGAAAAACTGGAAAAGTTCGCAGGTGTGGTTCGCAGCGTGGCAGCCGACGAGCAGCTGCCGCTTGTCGATTTCCTGAAAGACTGGCAGCAGTTTCGAGATAGAGATCCGGTCGGATGGTCGCTGATCATGAGTGATGCGATTCATCCCAACATGAACGGTCATGTCCGCTTCGCTGAATTGATTGCTGAATCAATCTGCGGCAGAACGGTTTCGCTCAAAGAAACGCCACCCCCTTTCGATACGCTGCATCACACTTTCGATCGTCTGAGCAAAGGAGAATTGGTGAAGATGGTGGCGATGTCACCATATGACCGGATCATTCCCGATCAGATGCGCCGGCATTTTCCCGATGCTGAATTTGAAGTCACCGTCTGGCCAACGGAAAATCAATCTATCGCAGAAATAAGGGACTGGGCCAAACATGTTCGTGGCTCCAAACCGAATTTGGTGATTCCAGCTGTTTCGTTGACGTCTTTGAACGCGCCAGAGGACACGTTCATCCCCAATTTTGAATGGATACTGAACCTGAGTTTTGAGTTTGGAGGGCGACCATGGGATGTCGTCCCCGTGTTACCTCTCGAAATGAACGAGGCGTCAGACATGCAACGGACTAATCTGACAAACGCGAGAAAGATTGCTGTCGGAAAAGATATCCGCTTTATCGAACGCCGTGTCGACGACAGTCTGGCAATTGATGAGATCGTGAACGTCTGGATTACAGAGCAAAAACGAGTGTGGCAGGGGACTCGAAATATCCTGCCGCTAAACAACGCCAGCGTCCTGGTTCCCGTTCAGTCGTGGCCGCATCGCCCAGGACCACGAACGGTACGAGTTTCCGTTCATTTTCCGGGCGGACTCCTTAAGAATGTTGGCGAGCAGACAGGTATCATGCTGACGTTGCATAACTGGGGAGGTGAGGATTGTGCGGGCACGGCCAATCCGAATGCGCTTGCCGATCGACTGAACGTCGTGGCAGTCTGCGTGAATTATCTGCAGAGCGGACGAGTCGATTCGATAGAGTCACAGGAACCATACGATTATGGTTACCTGCAGGCGATTGATGCGCTCCGCGCTCTCGGCTATGTCCGCAGCGGTCTGAAACAGGCTGGCCGGACATATGACGATGGGCGAATTTTCTGCACGGGCGGATCTGGCGGAGGCAACGTGACGCTGATGGCCAACAAGCTGGCGCCTCACACATTTGCGTGCGTCATCGATATGTGCGGGATGAAGAAACTCAGCGATGATATCGCTTTCCATCTTCCTGGTGGAAGCGGGCTGAATGCACGTTGGTCACGCGACGCTCAGATCGTAAATCATCTTTCGATTGACGAACAGGAGATTAGATTCGTTGGGAATCCGGCCCATCTTGCGGCAATGAAATCATTGAATCACCATTGCAGGATCATTGTCGTCCACGGACAGGACGACACCACGTGCCCATTCGGCGACGCGAAGGAACTTGTCGACAATATGCAGGCAGCAGGCCTAAATGTTGAACCACACTTTGTGGGCAAGAAAGACCTCGATGGCAAAGTCTTCACGAGCTCCGGACATTCTCTTGGCAACCGCACAGAAATCGTCATGCAGGTCGCCGGAGATTATCTGAAGTCTGAAGGTACAAAGGCCATGCGACGCCAAGGCAAAACGGATTTTGACCTAAGAGAAGATATACAGTACCCAACGACGAACGGCCGATTCGTCATTTCGTATGCGACAGGCACACCTGTCGGAGCATACGTACCTTCGAAATCTGACTGAACACGCGCTAACAGCCGCGATTGAGCGTTAAGAATCGCAGGCGGCCAGTGCCTGATCGATCTGCGCTTTGTTTCTGACTCCGACGAGGACGGACGTTATTCCTGGTTGTTTGAGTACCCACGACAAAGCCAGCTGCACATGCGATAGACCAGTCTTCCGGCTGTCTTCGTCGAGTTGTTCTAATATCTGGTAGCCGCGTTCCGTGAAGTAGATGTGCTGATGTCCTGGAATCACATCGAAGCGTGATCCTTTTGGAACGGCCAGCCCGCGGCGGTATTTCCCCGTCAGAAAGCCGGCGGCCAACGGACTATAGCTGATCACTCCAATACTTTCAGAAGAACACAGAGGAAGTAGATCAGCTTCGATATCCCGCTGCACAAGATTGTACGGCGGCTGGACGACAGCCATGCGACATAGTCCGGTGTCGGTACTCAACGCCAGCGCTGCAGATAGCTGGTCCGACGAATAATTGCTGCAGCCGATGTGCCGGACTTTGCCCTGATCAACCAACTGCGTTAGAGCGGAAAGAATTTCTTCCATTGGCGTGCGTTTATCCCAAATGTGCGTCTGAAACAGGTCGATGCGATCAGTTCGCAAACGCTTAAGGCTTGCGTCTGCTGAAGAAATGATTCGTTCCCGGGTCAGTGTGCCTGTAACTTTTGTGGCAAGGACAATCTGGTCGCGCACACCACCACTCGCCATCCAGTCTCCAAGCACAGATTCCGAAGCGCCCTGGCCGTAGGCTTCGGCGGTGTCGAAGAGCGTGATTCCGCTTTCGAAGGCATGGTCGAGGATTGACAGTGACATCTTCTGGTCGACTTCGCGGCCAAATGTGACACACCCCATGCCAATTTGGCTAACGCTGAGGTCGGATTGACCAAGTTTGTCATATTCCATCAGACTCCCGCCAGTCAAAAGACTCGACTCAATAACCACGCCGTCCGTGAATTCGGCTGACTACCCGATCGGCACGGCTTCGGTCTTTGTTGCGGTGCCGGTTTCCGCGGCCTTATAGATTCCGTATACCGTTCGCAGTGTGTTCAAAGACTCCTGCGTGGTAATCGGCGGGGCCGTGTTTCGTGCAACTGCCGCGATGACGCGAGCGACGAACGGTGAATATCCGCGAGGCTCTGTAGGTTCTTCGAAGGTCTGCAATTGCTTCGCTTTCGATCCCTCGTTCTCGTACCACGTCAGCTTCGGACTGCCAACGGAATCAACATTCATCCAGCCCTTCGACCCCCAGATTCGAATCTGAGTGTGATAGCTGCTGTCGAGGTAATAGCCAGAATTCAGTGAACCGAGCATCCCATTACTGAAACGAAGTGTGGCGACGGCAGAATCCTCAACCGTAATCGGCTGTCCTCCAATGTTGGTGATGGCACCGGTGGCTTCTGTGATGACTGTGCCGGTCAGATACATGGCAAGATCGAGCCAGTGAATTCCCAGCCAGATCAGGTGCCCACCGCCGGAACGCGTTTTGTCCGCGTACCAAGTCGTATGATAAGCAGGGCGAGTAAGTCGCGTTTGATCAGCGACGATATGCATGTCGACGCTGTAAATCTTGCCAATGCATCCCTGTCGGATGATCCTCCGAGCCGCCAGAGATTCCGGATTAACGCGGTTCGCAAACGCCAGCATCAGATGCAGGTGCTTTGATTCGGCAAGACTGGCGAGCTTCTCAAATTGATCAAGCGACACGCAGGCCGGCTTTTCGGCGAACACATGCGATCCCATGTTCAAAGCAGTCTCAATGATCGGTGGAGCACTTTTCGCTTCCATCGAAATCAGACACAGCTTCGGAGCTTCCTTTTCCAGCAAATCTGAATGGCTCACATACGTTTTAGTTAGTTTGTCCTTGAGCACATCCTGCGCATCCTTAACCCAGCGTTGGTCCGGATCTGCCAACACAACCTCATCGCAATCCGTTGCGGAAGCAAGCGCGGACAGATACGCCCCCAGATGAGCGCCTTCGGCGTGAGTAAGCAGGGCGACTTTCATGGTCATGATCTCCGAACGCGACGTCCACTTCTAAAACAGCGTCACGCGTGTGTGAGAATTCGGTTGGTAGCTGGAAGACTGATGGGATTCGAATAATGATAAATGCGGCAAACGTTGGATTTATTTTCGATCACTGGTGTTGGCTGTTCGATGATAAAATCAGCAAAGTCAGACTGATTGAATGCCACGAACGCCAGTTGCAGACAATTGATCAATGGGTCCGCGGTCTGTTTCAGGTCCGGAAAAGCCACAGGCCCCGTGTCGACCTGATACATCTGTTTTTCAAGGCTGATGTTCATTGTCTTGACCGGACATTCAATCACTGCTTTTAAGGACGTGTCCGAATTCATAATCTCCGTCTGAGATACCAGAGGAACGCCTTGTGCGGTTGCGTCTCGAATCTCTTCCCACGTATTCAGAATTCGAACGTCAGTACTTTCAGGAATGAGCATCCTGGGATCTCCCCAGGCGTTCGGCAGTGGAACTGTTTCCCGGTATCGCTCCGGATCGAATCTCGCATGGCGGCGAAAAACCAGCCAGTGACCAGCGCCGACGATTGGCAAAAAATCGTAATTGTCCGGAAGAAACAGATCGGAGTCGCCAAACGTATTTTCGCTCTTACAGGACGCACATTGGTAAAACTGAACGCTGTTTCCGGTGGCCGTATTGATAATTGTTGTTCGGCTTTCGATGCACAGTCGCAGCGAGTTCAGCGCCGATGTACCGCATACAAATGAACGGCGATAGTCCAGACAGGATGGTGATACTGTGGAGTCCGCCGCCTGTCCATGGGCCTGTTTCATGATCATCATTCCTGCTGCCGTCAGTGACGAAATAGTACCTGCGCTCTCCAGAAACTGACGTCGAGTGATTTCTGATTGGGTCATATCGGCGGTGCCCCGAGTCTACTGGTTTAATTGGATTATAACCGGCCGAACCATTGCCGCGAGCGATGCATGGTCACCGATCAGGTTGTGCCGAATTGTAAAGCCATTGAATCGGCACGCGAGTGATCTGTAACGAATTCAGCCGAGGGTACTCACAGTGCGCCAGCAGAACGTGGTCGCCGACGAATTCGATAGCCGTGTAACAATACCAACCTTCCGAATCTGTGCCGATATTCTGAACGTGAGTCCACGTGACCCCATCGTCTTTTGATATGGCCGCTGTGAAGGGACGTCGGCCGACCGGCTTAATTTTCGCTAATGGGTCATCGCCGTTGTTCCAAACCAACAGTAGATCATTAGTCGACGGGATGCGTTCGATCGACGCCGGTGAAGGAGTAGGCTGAGAAATGCTGGAACGCTTCAGTTCCGACCACGAATCACCACCATCGGGGGAATGAGATACCAATTGGCAATCCTGGCTGCGACAGAACATCATCAGACGACCGTCTTTTAGTTCTACTACGCCAGGCTCCTGAGCAAGTAATTTAGATTCCAGAGTACTGCTGCTGGAACGCCATGTGTTGCCATTATCATCCGACAGGTAGCAATGAATCTGAGCGGAGTTTCGCCACTCGGGCCAACCAGGCCGATAATGAGTCGCCACTGGGACCACCAGCCTACCGCTCTTTAACTGAACGACCCGATCGTTGTTCAACACGCGATAAGCGGGCTCAGCTCGCGGCGTTACATACGTCGCCTTTGACCACGTCTGCCCGTCATCATCGCTGATCCGCAGCAACAGGGAATCCAGAACGGCATATTTTTCACCCGGCGGACTGGCGTACTTCTGAATATAGAAGAGTGCGATCCGGCCATCTCGCAATCTCAATAGCGAAACAGACATCAAGTTCGCCTGGTTGTCTTCTCGGGAAACCACCGGAACATCATCGCTGGTCCAAGTCTGTCCCTGATCGGATGAGTACCGCGCCACTAGCTCTGCCGTTGCATGGTCACTCTTGCCAACAAACTTTGTGTAGACCAGCATCAGCCGACCATCTTTGAGCTGAATGAAATCACCTTCGCTGTTGCGATCATTGCCAGGCCGCGGAGCAATTCGCACGGGTTTCTCAATTTCCTCGGGAACACCCTGAGGTCCGCGGTCGTCGGCATTCGCAAAGCCCGCCGCGAAGCAAACAGAGACCATGGCGGCGAATGGAATTTTGAAACGAACAAGCATCTCGTTTTCCCCAAAGTATGGCGACTCAGCCAATGGATTGAATTTGTGCCAAAGGCCAGTGTGACGGGGCGAAAATAATAAAATGGTCTTCGGCTGCTAAGCGATTCCATAGTATACATTGATTCACATGTTTTGCGATGGGGTGCGTGCATTCAACCGTCCATCGAAGACATTTCGTTCCGCCTAAACTTCACCTGCTGTATTTGCGTAGAAACGAACCAAACGATTGCTCAGCAACAGACGTGGTTTGTCGCTGAGCAATGCTCGATATCAAACTGATCGCGGTGGTTGTCAGAAGCCTCAGCATCGCCTAATGACGGACTCGAAAATCATTCCGTCTTGACGTGGCGTGCTCCCCGAATTCGGTACCCGTTAGAATGAGAGTCTTCAGAGCCCCATACCGGGCGCGGAGATTTTAATGAGCACTACGAAACGAAAACGTCGCAGCCCAGAGCAAGTTGTGAAGGGTTTAGCCGAAGGTGAGTCAATGCTTGCTGAAGTTCCGTAGATTTAGTGGGCGCGGGTTAAGGTTATTTGAGACAGGTATTTTGTCTCGAAAAAATGTTGTGTGAGGATTTGCCTTCGTCGGAGCCGGTCGTCGTTCACTCACTTGCTGCCGTGAATGATGGCCGGCGGAGACGAATGCAAATCCGGCATCATGCCTTTGTGGGTGGGGTTCGAGTGAACTCTGTTTCCGTCATCCCTGCTGTTCGAACTGCTCCGGACTTATTCCGCCCAGAGCCGAATGACGCCGAACGCGATTATAAAACACTTCGATGTACTCGAAGAGGCTTGCACGAGCTTCGGCCTGATCCGCGTAGTCGCACTGATGCACAAGCTCCTTCTTCAGCGTCGCGAAAAAACTCTCCGCCACGGCGTTGTCCCAGCAGTTCCCTTTGCGACTCATGCTGCAATCGATGCCGTTGCGACGCAGCGCCGACCGAAAGGCCTGACTGCAATACTGACTCCCACGATCCGAATGATGAAGCAGACCATCCACGTTGCCACGACGGCCCAACGCCATTTCCAGGGCCGACAAAAACACGTCCGTCGACATCGTCACATCCATCGACCAGCCCACGACTTTCCGCGAATAAAGATCGATGATGGCAACCAGATAAAGCCATCCTGTTTTCGTGGGAATGTACGTCAGGTCGGACACCCAGACTTCATTCGGCTGATCACGCTCAAACTCCCTGTTTAAAGTGTTTTCGGCCACGGCAAGGTCATGATTGGAGTCCGTTGTTGTCACGCGAAAACGACGATGAGTCGACGACGAAACACCTTCTACCTGCATCAGTTTCGCAACCGTCGTTTCGCAGATTTCGTGACCCCGAGCGACCAGTTCCAGATGCATGCGAGGACTTCCGTAAACATCTTTGTGATCCTCGGAATGAATCTGTTTGATCTCCGAAACGACGTTCGCCTGCCGTATGGAACGAACACTCACCGGACGATTTCGCCACGCATAAAATCCACTCCGACGAACTTCCAACACTTCACACATTAAAGTAATCGGCCATTCTTCGCGGTGATCGTCGATGAACTGAAATCTCAGTTCTTTTCGTTGGCGAAGAAGGCCGTCGGCCAGGTGGCCCGAGGCGATTGCTCGCCCCGGGCTCCCACAGA
>Ga0209491_10008383_pt1 | contig 13154 bp, 7 predicted proteins | sample BON02_FD_187213 | JGI IMG/M metagenome (GOLD analysis project Ga0209491, IMG submission 187213) | Freshwater microbial communities from Lake Bonney liftoff mats and glacier meltwater in Antarctica - BON-02 (SPAdes) (version 2) | ecosystem: Environmental > Aquatic > Freshwater > Ice > Glacier... | reverse complement strand
CGGTCGGCGAGTAGAAATCAAAACCACCACGCGAGCCAGCATCAGCCTGTCCACACACGGGAACACCGCCGAACGACTCATCGTCATTCACCTTGCCCCCGACACCGGCACACCCAGCATCGTGTACGACGGGGAAGCTACGCGCGCATGGGATCTCGCAGGAAAACCACAAAGAAACGGTCAAAGAAAAATCACCCTCACAACCCTCACCACAATGAAAAAATGACTCACGACATCAGCCACAAGAACACGTCGCACATCGTCTTCGCGCAGTAAAAAGCTTTCGGGGAAAAAGCTTAAAAAGAAAAAAGGGGGGTGGGTCATGCGCGGGTGACGATCGTCTCGGTCGTCATGAGACCCACTGCTTGCCGGCGGAGTAGAGGAGCAGTCCGGCAAACACGAAGCAGATGACGGCGCTGATCAAACGGCTATGGCGCGTGAGCGCACCGTTTAGCCGGTCAAGCAGAGCATCCGATCGGTGGCCGACGACCGACACAACAAGCACCGGCAGCACAAAAGGCACAATCGTGATGCAGTACAGGACAGCAAAGGCAAGCAACTTCGTGCCTTCGGGCTCACTCGATCGCGTGATCAGGTGCACGGCGGGGACAAACAGCGCGAGGGTCGAGAAGTTGGTCAGCATAGTCACAGCGCCGACCCCGAGGAAGAACCTAAGCCGGGCCGTCGCCATACGAGTCGCCACCCGGGAGGCGTGCTTCTCCCCAGCGGTCTTCCGTGGGTGGAGTTGTCGCAGTCCCAGCAGGAGCAGGACGACGGCGATGACGGACTTGATCGCCGCCGACCATGGGTTAGGAGGTCCCCCATCGGAGTCGATCGTGTTGCGCAGCACGGTGAGGCACAGGAACGAGAACGCGAGGAGCACCGCTAGGGCGCCGATCACGAAGAACCAAGCGCGAGCCTTCGGCCGGGTCTTGCCGGCGAGAATCATCAACTCGACGGTGAGAATCATCGGACTGATCGCGGCACCAAGCGCGAAGGGCAACACGCTCACCACGAGTCCGGCCATGCTCGCATTCTGGCAGGGTCACGCCATGCCAGAGCCGGATTCGGTAAAGATCCGGGCGCACCCCGTAGCGGTGAGTGCGTCGAGTGGAAGTTGCGGATCTTGCTCCGTAGCGGACACCCGCAGGTAGGGATAATGGCGATCAGTGGGCTGGAGTGGGATGTTTAGGTGCGGGAAACCGCGAGCATCGAATTGTTACTCGTCAATTCCGCCAATACTTTCGACAAAAAACAACAACACACGTTTGGGGTCAGTGAGTTCATCCACTCGCCACACCAGTGGTGAATCAGGATCTTGAGTCACCTCACACCCATCCGGAAACCATTTCACTGCGAAAGAACGCACAGTTTCCTCCACTTCACTCGAAGTCACAACGACATCAAGAAAATCCCCGAACTGCTCCCCCCACGATTCCTGAAACCGCACACGAAACAAATCAACTGCCATCAAGGCTCCCCACTCACGTAGATAAGTCATTGTTGCACCAGCAAAACTCAAGGCTAGCCAGATGCCAATCAAGATCAACTCAACAACTTGAAGGGACTCCCAGTCTTCCAATCAGTCACAATAAAAGCAAGGTCACATCGAGCGCTAATTCCTTTTTCATGCGCCTTACTGGGGTCGGTTTCTTTCAAACTGTCTTGCCTACACCCCCTCCGTAAAAAGGGTAATATCTCCAACTGGTGGATAGAGTCAGGGATCGGTCCGCGTCAGAGGCAACCGATACCCTCACGGAACCACTATAGAAAGAACGGGGGCTCGTCGAGCAAATGAATAATCCTGTCGAAGCTTTGCGAGGTGAACTACTTCCCAACTGGGACGATCGCCTACCTTGGAAAGTAAAAGCTGGTTCAATAGCCGCGCACGAGATTCTCCAAGGAGACCCCGAGACTGGTCTGAGCGTGGTAGTTGGCGCTAGCGCTCACGAACCTTCGAGAAGTGACCTTGCCGCCACTTGGACTCGAAGGGCAAAACAATCTGTGGACCCTGTTCTGGTGTGCGTTGAATATCAGAAGTCTGGGGAAACCGTTTTTGCCCTCTTCGGTCCAGATAAAGACTCAGTCCCTGTCTTGAATATTTCCCAGGACCTCACAGAGCGTTTTCTGCAAGATGCGCTCCGAATGGAAAGCCCCATTAGGCTTTCACAAGAAGTCCGAAGGCGATTAGGAAGTTTGCGTTCCGGTAACCCTGGCTTTCGCAACGAAGGCTTGTTCGCCACTCACATTCTCGCGCAACAGCCACACCGCACCGATTGGGAAAATTACCGCAATCGCTCAATGCCTCTGTTGCGATTACGGGCAGAATCACTGCTCACAGGGCTTGGCTACACCCTGGACGTGGTTCCTGAAGGGATTATTCTTCGCGAAGGTGCCGGTGGGCAACGCCGAGCTGCTGCCGTTGTCCTCACCGACGAAGAATCTCTCGACAATCCGATATCGCGCTTCAACGGTGGAACTGCAATCGCACATGGCTTGGCTTTAGCCCGGCGCGAAAACATTGAATGGCTCATCATTCTCGGCGGTAGCGTCGTGCGACTCTACCCCGCGAACCCTGACGTGGGGGTAGGGCGTAAAGGCCAAACACAAACGTACGTTGAAGTAGATCTAGCCCTATTAAACGTTGTCACTTCCGGTTTCCTCTCACTATTGTTTTCACCTGAATCCCTTAGCGCCGGCGGAAGCATCGCCGGACTGCTTTCTGACTCCTCGAAATACGCGACAGGTCTATCTGAACGATTAAGAGATCGTATTTATGAAGATGTAATCCCTTCACTTGCTGTCGCAGTAGCAGCGCATCGAGGTGTGTGCTCCGCTTCACTGGAAGAGCAGAGACCAGCACTCGATGAGGCGTACCACCAAGCAATGATTGTGCTTTTCCGGCTTCTATTCGTTGCCTATGCGGAAGACCGCAGCCTTCTTCCCTTGGACGTGAATGAGGCTTACACAGCGAACGCGTTAAAAACGCTCGCTCGTCGAATTCTGTCAGAAGAAGGTAAAGGTTTCTCAGAAACATCAACGAGTATTTGGACAGACCTCGTTCAAATTTGGGATGTTATTGATACGGGGGATGTTGAGGGCATGGGCGTCCCTGCATACAACGGAGGGCTATTCACCCGGAATAAAGAGAAAAATCCGTCTGGCGCTTCTACTTACGACCTGCGTTTAACGAACGCTGAAGTTGGCCCCGTCATCCGTGGGCTCATGATTGACACGACCCCTGACGGAAACTTGGGACTCGTTGATTTTCGTTCTTTAGATGTTCGAGAGTTTGGGACGATCTACGAGGGGCTGCTGGAATCTGGCCTAGACATTGCAACCACGGACTTCACGCTAGACAGTAACTCCACGTATGTCCCTGCTAAAAAAGGCGACGAAATATGGGTTAAAGAATCTGAGGTATATTTTCACTCACGATCCGGAACAAGAAAAGCTACCGGGTCATACTTCACAAAACCATTTGCGGTTCAACATTTACTGGATCAAAGCCTCGAACCGGCAATCACGAGTCACCTAGAAAAAGTTGCATCTTTCGCTACTGCAGGTGCTGACGCAACAGCTTCCGATATGTTTTTTGACTTCCGAGTAGCAGACCTGGCGATGGGTTCCGCACATTTTCTTGTTGCTGCCGTAGACCGGATCGAAGCACGATTCAGTGAGTTCCTCGCAAACACTCCGCTGGGGGGTGTTGCAAAAGAACTCGGGTCGTTACGCGAAATTGCTGCGGCGCAACTCGGCCGCACTGTGGAAGACACTGAGATAGACGATGGCATGCTTCTTCGGCGACTCATCGCTCGACGATGCATCTACGGTGTTGATGTTAATGAGATCGCAGTAGAACTTTCACGCCTTGCCGTTTGGATTCACACATTCGTCCCAGGTTTGCCCTTGTCATTCCTTAACCACGGATTGAGCCACGGGAACAGTTTGACAGGTGTTGCTACCTTAGAAGAAATTAGCGAATCACTAGCGTTCGCAAGCAAGAAAGAAGATCGTGGCGGTTCTGAACCGATGCTTTTCAGTATTGAGGGCGTTGCACAAACCGTGTTAGATCGTGCTGCAGAAAGTTTGAATACTTTAGGGACCCTTGCCGACGCTTCGATAGCGGATGTGGCCCAAGCGCAGAAAGTTCAGGATGAAATATTCGCTGCTCTTGAACCTCTCAGTGCATTGTGTGATCTTGTGGCAGCTGAACGTGCCACGCGACATTTGCCTAACGATGATCCAAAAAAATTCTGGCTCATTAAGGGTTCAGGATTATTCCTGGCAACTGATCCTTCATCATTTGAAGCTGCAGTCATGTCTCATCCAGGACTGATCGAAGCGCGATCCATATCTCGCCAATTAGGTGCATTGCACCTACCGACACAGTTTCCTGAAGTGTTTCGAAATGGGCGTTCCGGTTTTGATGTTGTTCTAGGTAACCCACCGTGGGATGAGGTTACGGTTGAAGCACCAAAGTTTTGGCTTCGTTACTTCCCGGGCCTTCTGGGGTTAAAACCTGACCAGCAGCGAAAAAAAATTAGTGAACTAAAAAAGTCCCACGCTTTCGCGATTCCAGATTACGAACGTGAAGTGGCCCAGGCCAGCCTGTTTAGAAAGGCATTACTTTCGCTTCCCTATCTAGGGTTAGGTACCGGCGACGTTGATTATTACCAAATTTTTGCTTGGCGTTGCTGGCGAGTCCTAAAACTTGGTGGATATTTTGGGATGGTCTTCCCGCGGTCACTGCTTAATTCCGCAGGCAGCGCTGCGTGGCGCGAAATGGTCCTTCGCGAGGGGATCTTTCGGTTTGTCGTATTCAACATCAACTCTGGAAAGTGGATTTTTGAAGACGTTGATGGCAGATACAGCATCGCTCTTGTATCCATTGAAAAAACTCAACCGGCAGAGGATGAGTTGGTAATGCTTTCCGGGCCATTCCATTCCCTCGAAGAATTCATTATTGGAAAAAATGATCTAGGCGGATTGCCAGCTAACAAACTTGGTGTGTGGGCTACGGGCGCTACTTTCCCATTGATGGGTAGCCAACTGAGCACTGAAGTATTCCAGCAAATGCGGGAACACCCAAGGCTGGATCGTCGAGTTCAAGGCTGGGACTTCCGGCCAGTAGCGGAACTACACGCAACAAATGATCGAAAGTACTTCGACGCTGGTCCAGAAGCCCCAAACCGGCTTGCGGTGTACACGGGATCAACGTTTGATATTTGGATCCCCGATACTGGTGAGTATTACGCGTGGGCTGACCCAGCGACGGTCATCGCCGAGCTGCAACGCAAACGCGCCAACCAAATAAACCATTCAAAGTCGGCTTTTCATGGACTGCCTATTGAGTGGGCAGAGGATGAAGCAACGCTTCCTATGAAACGGCCCCGAATAGCCTTCAGAGACGTCACAAACGCCACAAACACAAGGACCTTGCTTGTATCGCTCGTACCTGGGAACCATCCATTGACCAATAAAGCCCCCTACTTTGCTCGAATTAGCGGTGATGAGCGGGCTGAAGCATTTCTCCTAGGCGTTTTAAGTAGCATCCCCCTTGACTGGTATGCACGTCGCTATGTCGAATTAAATGTGAACTTCCACATTGTCAATGGTTTTCCGATTCCGGAAAGGGACGATGGAGCAATTGCTGCCAGGGTCATTGAAATATCTGGTCGTTTGGCTGCTATTGATGATCGTTACACCGACTGGGCGGAAAGTGTTGGTGTTCCTGTTGGCAGTGTTACGAGCGAAAATGAAAAGGCTGACTTGATTGCCGAACTTGATGCTCTCGTATCGATCCTTTATGGATTGTCAGAGAATCAAGTAAGTCAAGTTTTTTCGACTTTCCATCGTGGTTGGAACTATTCTGAAAGGCTTGAACGAGTACTTGCTCACTATGCACGTTGGCAAGTTGAACTCAGTGTGAGTGGAGGTAAGTCATGAAGTCTGTTGTTGGCGCGAATGGGCGCCCAGAGTTTGCTACCAATGATGCAAGCGCGAGTGAAACGGTTGCTGATGCGATCAAGGACATGTTGTCTTTCACTCGCCCTTACGAAGATACGGGCCGCTCGGTAGCTATCGCGTCTGCTTTTTTTAATGTGGGTGGCTGGCATTTAATATCTGACGAACTTAAAAGAGTTGGAAGGGTTCGCATCATGTTGGGGGCGGAACCTCAAAGGCAAACAGACCCGGTTGTGTTGCGTTCTGGCACAGTGCCCTCCCGTAAGGCGCGCGCCATCGCCCTTAATGAAGCGCTCCAAGAACAGTACTCCGCTCTCGCGGTAGAGAGAGACATCGTTCCCTTCACAGCCGAGGCCCGCGTGAAAGTCACGGATTTCATTTCCTGGCTTCGTGGTGGCAATGTTGACGTGCGTCGTTACACGAAGGAGTTCCTTCACGGTAAGGCTTATCTGATAGACAGCCCCCAGTTGGGTGTCATTGCAGGGTCAAGTAATTTCACTTACGCTGGACTTGCCACAAACCGCGAGTTAAACCTTGGGCAGTATCAACCCGGAACCATTAACGCCGTTAAAGAATGGTTCGACGATCTTTGGGATACGGCCGAACCTTTTGATCTGGCTGCCTTTTACGAACAGCAAGTTATTCCTGATGAACCATGGATTGTGTTTCTACGCATGCTGTGGGAAGCGTACGGCCGGCAAATGGCGCAGGACGATGAAGAACTCGCAACGGACCCTTCGATGCGTGACTTGCTCACGTTTCAGAAAGATGGGGTGGGGCGAGCTCGACGTATCCTTGCAAAACATAACGGTGTCCTGGTAGCTGACGAGGTAGGTCTGGGGAAAACGTATGTAGGAGGGGCACTCGTTAAAGATACGGCTCGAGCCCGGCAGCGGACTCTTATCGTCGCGCCGAAAATTATTAGGGACACGGTGTGGAAACGCTACGTTGATGACAATCACCTCGCTGGGTGGGTGGATTGTATTTCCTACGATGACTTACTTGCAGAGAAAACGCCGGATGGTCGTTTGTGGCGGTTGGATATTGCCCGTAATCCTGATGAGTATTCTCTCGTACTGCTGGATGAAGCGCACACAGTGCGAAATAGCGACACGGGCCGCTCGAAAGCCCTCATCGAGATTCTCAAAGGAAACCCACGCAAACGCGTCGTGCTTCTAACTGCCACTCCAGTGAATAACACGCTAGGAGATCTGCATTCGTTGTTGTCGTACTTCATCGTGCATGACGACGAGTTCGCTGAGTTAGGTATCCCGAGCCTGTCGCAGCATTTTCGTGAGCTTGACCGTTTAGACCCAGATGCGTTGTCTCCCGAGAAATTGTTTGACATCCTTGACGCAGTCGCAGTCCGTAGAACCCGCCAGTTCGTGCGCAACCATTACGTCGGGCAGAAAATAGATAAAACGGGTGAAACATTAGTGTTTCCTGAACCTGTCGTCCGCCGCGTCGATTATGACTTATCTCCCGTTTTAGCTGGAGAAAATGGTGGGTTTTTCGCGACGTTCGCGCACGCGCTCAGTGCTGACCGTGACACAGATGAAGTCGACCCTTTTCTTGCCGGGACTATTCCTGAAGACGGGCTTTCATCTCTTGATGACAAACGTTTAACTCTTGCCGGGTACACCCCTACGCGCTACCGAACGGTTAAAGAAGATGGGGATCGTCGCCAGCGTGCCGCGGAAGTTCAAGTTTCAGGTCTGCTCCGGTCAGGGCTTCTCAAACGGCTTGAATCTTCAACGATGGCGTTTATTCTCACGTGCCGGAAAATGGCTATGACACTTGAAGGGTTACTTGACCTTATTCGTTCACAAGGTTACGTCGCTTCGGGTGCTTCTTTACGTGAATGGATCAAAGTGGAACTTGAAGATGATGTTGCTTTTGACTCGTGGCGAGAAAATGCTGACTACGAGCCGGCGGAGCTCTACAACACTGTCGCTCTTACCGCAGATATTGAGAACGACATGAAGATCCTTCGTTCCCTCGCCGACCATGTAGAGAAAGCTATTGCTGGGACAACAGACCCCAAATTTGATGCTATTAGTGAAATGCTCATCCAAGTTTTAGCGGAAGCCGATCGGGACACGCGCCTTCGAGCAGCGGCCAGGTTGAGTACTGACCCGGAAGCGGACGCGTCGCGAGCGAGAGATGACCGCAAAGTTCTCGTGTTCTCCTACTACGCGGACACCATCAACTATTTACAAGACCACATTCACGAAATACTGTCCGACCCGCGTTTAGAAAAATATCGTGACCGTGTCGCGTTCGTCACTGGAACAGGACGCAAAGCGAAAACTGCGTTCCGGTCTTTAAGTGTGGAGCAAGATGTCGCGGTTGCTGGGTTCGCCCCAAAAACCGGTGGTCCTACAGATGACGAAGGTAACTTACTTTCTGAAGACAAATACGACCTACTTTTCTCCACAGATGTCCTCTCACAAGGGGTAAACCTGCAACAAGCACGCAACATCGCATCCGTCGATCTTCCATGGAATCCGCAAGTCCTCGTGCAAAGACACGGGCGTATCGACCGGATCGGTTCAGACCACCCACGGATTTACTTGTGGTGTTTCTTCCCTGACGTGGGGCTAGAACAATGGCTTGGATTAGAAGCGATCCTTCACCGGAAACTCGCCAAGGCAGCCGCATCCATAGGGCACGGGCATGTCCTTCCTGGAGTAGCTGCAAGTGAAGACAGAGTCTTTAACGCGAAAGCGGAACAAATCCGTGCAATCCAACACGGTGATACCGCGCTGTTTATTGGGCAAGACCCGTCGCTGATCTCCGGAGAAGAGTTCCGTGCAATGTTGCGGAAAGCCATCGAGAATGCTTCCCTTGAACGTGCCCTCGAGTCAATGCCGTGGGGTGTCGGTTCCGGTTTCGTCACAAATGATCGTTCGCCTGGGTACGTTTTTTGCGCTCGAATTCTGGATCGCGTAGATGAACCAGTATTTCGTTACATTCCGCTTCCAGGGAGTTTGATCCCAGGAACAACAACAGCCGCGACGCCAGAACCGAACCCTGACGCGCTTGCACTCCTTGAAGAAGCTCAACCAGAAATACGTGGTGTTCCCGTCACCGTCATTAGGGACAGTCTCACCTCCCTAACAATGGCGAGCCCACCCCAGACAACCACTCCCGCTCATTTACCCGAAGAGTGGATTGAGCTCGCTTACGACGCTTGGAGCGTCGCTCAAGGGTCGATCGCTGACATGTGGAACAAAACACTTGATACGAACGCGGCAGGTCCCTCCATTCCGCCCGCCATCGCGCAGGCGATGAAACACATTAGGGACCATTCGGAAAGCGTCAACACGGACGACGCTGATCGCGCAATAAAAGTTTACCGGCGAGGTCAAGCATCTCGAGTCACCGCGATAGTTCGCGCCGTCATGAGAGACGAGTTAATGACCCCAGAAAACAAAACAGCTCGGCTCATCGAACTTGTTGACGAACTTGGTTTAGTAGAGCCAGAAGCCCGAGAGCGCCGTTACCCGATCACAGCAGACGATGTACGCCTTATCACTTGGACCGCGATCATCCCCGAATCACAGTAAAGAATAGGTCCAGTATGAATACGCACGCGCTATTTCCTTCTATGCAAGAAGGTCGCAGAAGATCTTGAGGAAGTATGAAAATCAGCAACACCCAGGTCATCTTTATGCCACAAAAACAGCGTCCCGGTGATACTCCAAGTATTCCTGTTGCTCTTTCCTAAAGGATCCAACATTGCTCGGGGTGCGGATTGACCATTGCTGCAGCACTACCGGATTGAGATCCCTGGAAACGAGGATTTCCCCAGCATTGTCGAAACTAATGAATCCACGATCGAAAAGATGATCCAGGTGAGGGGAAAGGAGTAGTCCGTTGGCGCCGTCAAGTTTTTCGCGATTATTGGCGTCCTTCCACGGTTTAATGTGGCTTGCTCGAAGGTGCTTCATGTTCGCGACCCCCGTCACGCGACATTTTGTTTCCAACAAACGCACGTTCGCCTTGAAAATCCCTTGCCCCCGCCGGGCCTTCATCAACTGAATTTTTTCAAGATCCCCTTCAAGATGCCTGGACTTGATTTCAAGATCAATCTCGTAGTCAGAATTGGAATCGACGCTCGGCGCGAGTTCATGCTGAATACTGGGAAGGTTCGCGTCCGTCAACATTATGAGAAGCTGCGCGAACTCAGTTGATATCTCAGTCAGATAAACACCTTGGAGACCATTACCGTTTACTTGCAAAGGCGCATACTTTCCCGCCAAAAGTGGTGCAATCTGTATCATGAAATCCTTTGGCCTAATCGGCGCGTCAAGCTCTACAAACTCCGCCTCAACAAACCAACCCTCGTTCGACCAATTGCTGCCCGCAGTGCGAAAGTCAGGCTTCGGCGCCGTTACCGCCGCGCGCTGGACAACACCAACTGCTCGGATCAGCGTGTCACAAAACGAAAAAACGACATCCCCAGGACCAACTTCAGTCATGTAATCGTAAAACTGATTACGCCCACCGTCCTTGCGCTGCTTCGGTGACCACAAGAAACCACCCGGCACCTCAAATTGGTACGTTTGGTTCTGATTCACCCACCAGTAGCGCACCATCACAGCTTATTGAAAAACCATCGAGTAGGGGGGCGTTGGAAACCCGCCAGGAACGTCGACGAGGAAGCATCCGAGAACAGCCCTCCCATTGAAGCCACTAACGCACAGGTGGTTCTTGGGTCCTTTCCGGTGACGCCAGTGCATGCGCCTTCTGCTCAACTCCGCTCCCCACGGCACTCGCACTCCCCCACGCGCCGACACGTGGGCGGTCAATGCGTAGCGCCTTGTTGATGCGCTCAGCAAGAGTGGGTGTGGTGTCTTTTCTTTGTTCCAGGGTGCGGCGAGTAACGATTTTGGTGAGGGCCTCGGAGCGGGCCCGGTCACTGCTGGTGAGGACTCCGCGCAGGGTGTCGCGAAGTTCATCGTCATTATCGGCAACAACATGCAGCACGTTTGCGGTTTTTCCTCGGGTCAGGGCGACGTAGGCCTGCTCCCTGGTCCACGTGTCATCGAGCAGCGCGTGCCCTGCCTCGGCGGTTGCGCCTTGCGCCGCATGCACCGTAACGACATCGGCGCGATGCACATGCTCCTTCACATACCCGCTATTTAAGGATTTGATGATGATGGGTTTATCCGCCCGATGCACCCGCATCCCACCATCAGGATTGATCGTGTCGATGGCCCAGCGTTGCCGGTTGATCACACCTATCTGGCTGTCGTTACGCCTGGTTTGGATCACGTCCCCGATACCCATGGGTTCGTTGAGCCGCCCGAAAGAACCGGCTGTGGGTTCCACTAAGCCGGCGTATTCTTTTTCGTGCCGGGTGAGGGTGTTGATGGTTTTCGCGACCGCGTTATCTGCTGCCATCACGATCACGTTGCGTGCTGTGGCCGCGATTTTCGCCAGGGCAACGTGCGCATCGGACTCGGTGACGTGTACCCGGATCACTCCACTAGACATAAGTAAATCAATGACCGCGTCAATATCGTCACTACTGCGCCACGCCTCCGCGAGTTGCGCATGATTGGGATCAGTGAAACGTTTTGCTTCGGTGAGTCGAACCGGGTCGGTGTCCATCCCGGCGAGAGTGAATCCCCCGGCGACACCGATTGCTGCTAGCTGTCGGTCATCCCCGACAAGGATCATGCGCGCGCCATGACGGGTGGCGTGCTGGGAGAGGGCGCTCATGGTGTGTAAGTCCATCATCGCGGCCTCATCAACAATGATCGCCGCATCAACAAGTGACTCATCGAGTATTGATGTAGTTGGTTCGCGCCACAATCCCGACTCGGGGTCCCATGTCCATCCGCCCTCGAGTAACAGCGAATGCGCGGTGCACGCTTTCGTCCACCCATCCCCGAGTTGGTGTACCGCAGCGGCACTGGACGCGACTGCGATGGTGCGCAGACCAGCTGCGTTGCGCGCATCGAGGGCGCGACGCAGTGCGTGTGTTTTACCCGTCCCTGCGGCGCCTTCAATCACCACGGGTAAACCAGCGGCGACGGCTTCGGCGGCGCTGCGCTGACCCGGCGTGAGACCGGAAATATCCAAGACTCGCAAGGCGCCCGATTGTGCTGTCGCGGTGGCTCTGGCGCCAGCGAGATGCTCCCGCACATTCATGGCGCTGGCGAGCACATCTTTTGTCACCCATGCGTTCTCACCACCAGGGATTTCCACCTGGACGCACTGTTTCTTGATGGACGCCAAGACGCGCGCAGTGGCACCTGGGAGGTCATCACAGGCGCCACCTGCGGTATTGATTCCCTCCACCGCAATCACACGCAACTGCTTCTCGGTGAGCACTTCCCGGGCGACTGCGAGAGTAAACGCTTCACGCGTTGCGACCTCAATATCGAGTGGGGTGGCTTTACCTCGACCAGGTTTCCCAGTGATCTGATCCACAAGTGCTTTTGCGCCGGCAGCACGCAGAGTGCTGATGATGTCTTGGGTACTGAGGAGTTCCCGTTCGCCCTTCTTCGGGCGGGTCAGGTTCCAAGCTTTCTGATCCAGAAACACGGATTCCTTCGCGCTCGGAACGCGGCTATTTGTGGCAATGAATTCCTGGCGCAGCTCGCCGAGTTTCGCTTCGATTGCGATGTTGCGCTTGGAGAAAAGGCGCTCGACATCCGCCGAAACTTCCTCCACTCCCCCATCAAGTCCCACCCGTAAACCGTGCTTCGCGCACGCGCCAACCCACTGCGGGTCTGTAGCGATCGAAGCACTGACGGTCGCTTGCCACTCACGGATCGCGCCCACCATCTGCCGACCCGCCAAAGCGCGCCACTTCCCGCCGGCGAAAACTTTGCTGCCCACTTGGACGTGTAAGTGATGGTGTGGATCACCCTCACGCGAACCATCATGGGCAAACACCGCAACCTCCAGGGAATCCACAGGTGCATATGACTGCGTGGCTTCCCCCTGTTTGACGACGCGTACTCGCGCGGCCTGGCGGATGACTTCAATCCCCGCGACGGCCGCGCGCTCCTGCGCGCGCATTAACGCGCGACCCAATTCAGGATTAAGAGCGGCAACAATTGACGCGCTCTTAGGAACGTTCACGCCATATTCGTAGGCCCGAACACCGGTACGTAACTCACCTTGCGTGACAAGTCCCCCACGTGATTCGCCGGTGGTGGGATCCACTC
>Ga0209491_10008382_pt1 | contig 13154 bp, 12 predicted proteins | sample BON02_FD_187213 | JGI IMG/M metagenome (GOLD analysis project Ga0209491, IMG submission 187213) | Freshwater microbial communities from Lake Bonney liftoff mats and glacier meltwater in Antarctica - BON-02 (SPAdes) (version 2) | ecosystem: Environmental > Aquatic > Freshwater > Ice > Glacier... | reverse complement strand
CGAACCCGCCGACACAGTGCCAATGGCTTTATCAGCCCCGAAGCATTTGAGGCAAAAAAAGTCGCTTAATGGCGTGTCCACTGTTGATGGGCAGGATTAACCATTGGTGCTTACCCATTATCGCGCTAAAGAATGGCTTCTCCTTACTGCCGGTGAAATGGCTAGTGGTCCTCTGGCTATCTACAGCCTCGAGCAAAATCCTGCTATGTCTCCCGCCCTGTTGAGCAATGCTGTTATTGTCATAAATAGAAATAGTATTACCATCTATAAAATCAGGATCATGCTGGCGCAAAAAGGCACCTATACTTTTATACCTGACTTTCCACGTCGTTGGGTCAAACACCAGTATGGCATTAATATTGCGTAACGAGACCATTACGTCTCCATACTTAAACAAGCCTTCATTCATATCAGTGGGGAATACTTCTACGTCGTTAAGGTGCAAGGTGTCGCCTCCAGTTGACATAAATATGTCGTCTTCAGCGGTCATGTATAAGAGGCTGTGCAGGTTGTTTTCTTGTAGCAGTTCGATAACTGATTTCTCCAGAAGAATCTTTCCTTGCGGGGAGACTTTCAGCAAAGTGGGCTCAATAAAAGCGCCCTTATAGTTGGGTATTGATGGATCCGCGTCATCGTGGTTTATCTGCCCCGAAACCCACAAATCACCTACGTCATCTTGGAATATAGAATGGTGCGTTCGGTAGGGAAGTCGCCATACAACGTCTCCACATGGATTGAGTCGCACAAGCCCAAGGTGTTCGAAATTAAATACTACATCACCATTTCCCATGATTACCGCACCGTGAATGTGTGTACCGGGATCTTCTTTGGGTATCTCACTCTGCGGAATATGAGTGGCATTGGGCCATACTTCACCCCAGCTTATTTTCCACTCATGAACAGTATTGCCTTTCATATCAATAATTCGAACGTACCTTTTATTGTCTTCGCCCACCGATGTAGTCATCGACAGCGCGTTATGCGCTCTGGAGGCGTCATATTTGGCAACTTTCTCTGTCACCTGAGTAGGCTTATAAAGCCAGCTTCGCTGGTCGGTAACCTCTCTTCCAACTTTACTCATTCCCTGCGCCGCATTTTCGAGAAAACCATGAGGAAAAAGCTGGAATTTGTGAGCAAAATAGCCATATGCAAACACAAGAAAACCCAAAGAAAAAGAAAATAGAATCTTTGCGACAATATCCGACCCATCTTTCTCTGACTTATCGGTATTCATATTAATCCTTGTGTGAACGCACCTGTCATGCGTGAACAAAAAATAGTCTCTAACTACTTATTATGCCACCTACAGAGCATGATAAAAATGCTATTCTGTTGGCGAGTCTTTCGCTAGTGAGAGTGTAATGATATGGCTGCAGGACGATTTAAGAAGTCGCCTTGGTACCTTATACCCGTCCTTGTAATACTCGCGATTCCACTTTCCTTGAACTATTGGCCTGCGCCTCCCCAGCGCGCCCCGAATATTGTCATTATTTTAGTGGACGATCTTGGCTACGGCGATGTCCGAGCTAATTTTAGTTCGAGTAAAATTGCTACCCCCCATATAGACCAACTAGCGCAGCAGGGTATGCGGTTTACTGACGCCCATTCTGGCACCGCTGTCTGCAGCCCTACTCGCTACGGCGTTTTGACCGGCCAACACTTCTCACGCCAGGACTGGGGACTCATCTCTCAGCAACTATGGTCCAGCTTGATCGACGAAAACAGGTTGACCGTAGGCGATTTTTTAAAAGCAAATGGCTACCATACGGGTGCGTTTGGAAAGTGGCACCTTGGGCAGACATTCTACGACGAAAATGGTCGTCCAGCGGGCCCTGGTGCAACCACAGACTGGTCGCGTCCCATCACCGGCGGCCCTCTTGACCGCGGTTTTGATGTTTTTTACGGAGTACTATTTACTCAGGCTCACGGTCTACAGGCGCTGGTTTCGAATGGCCTGGTCACAGAAGTGCCGTCTGAAATTGTCAATGGAATACCCAAGGCCGAAAGCTACGAACCGGTGGATGCCACACCCGCTGTGACTCAAGCAGCGCTGGACTATATCGACTGGAACACGCAGGAACGCCCGGACGAGCCTTTCTTTCTCTATTACGCCACCCCGGCAATTCATGACCCTATGGTTCCTACACGTGAATTTATCGGTAAAAGCGATATTGGTCTCTACGGAGATTTTGTGATGCAGACAGATGCTGACGTAGGGAGAATATTGGCTAAACTTGATGAGGATGGATTGCGTGACAACACATTGATTATTTTCACCAGTGACAACGGCTCACACGGCATGGCCGGAGTAGGCAGTCTTATGGAGTTTCCTCCAGGCAGTGTGACCGCGCGTTATGGTCACAGAATGAATGGTGATTGGAGAGGACTTAAGGGGTCCCTGTGGGAAGGTGGCCACCGCGTACCTTTTATCGCCAGTTGGCCGGGGCATATTGCACCCGGCTCGATCGATAATAATCTCATTGTTCTGGAAGATTTGATGGCCACTTTCGCCGCAATTCTAAGTGTTGAATTACCTTCGGGGTCTGCTGAAGACAGCTACAACATTTTGCCTTACTTGACCGGCGCCCACACCGGCCCACCGATTCGTGATTACGCGGTACTATCCACTTTTAACGGAGAGCCTGTTGTACGCAAGGGAAAATGGGTGATGGCCTATTTCCTGGGGTCTGGCGAGCAATTCAGGAAAAATTTGGAACCCGAGCCTGATGGCCCGACGGGGCAACTCTACGACCTGCAAGCCGACCCTGGGCAGACCACCAATCTATGGTCAACGCATCCCGAGGTCGTCGCTGAACTCACAGCATTGCACGAGGCTCATATAGCACGCGGCAGCAGTTTTGGTATCGAGCGCTAACTGCTTAAGCCAGAATGCCGAGCAAGCCAAAAGCTCAAAAAAGGCTCGATAGCATATCTCTGTGCCAGAGTGCTTTCTTGGGACACCATGCGGCGCTTACTCGATTACTCCTTAGTTCCTATTCAGTCGCCAGCGCGTCTTCGATTAATCCGCTCAACATCCTGGCACCTTTAGGCGTTAGATGATTATTGTCGAGATACAGAGGTTCCTCGTCTTGAAAAAGCTGGCACTCAGCGAGTGGACAAATAACATCGGCAGGATCAAGAACATTCACTAATGGGTTGCGAGTTAACGCAACCAACATCTTGTCTACAGAGTCTCGTTGTGCCCTGTACTCATCTCTAGAGAGAGCCTGATCCTGAGGGGTAAATTGCTCTCTCATGTGAGGCCACACCGGGGTAGGAAGAACAATCGTGATAGGTATTTCAAAAGACGTTAGAAGTTCGACTGTGTTAAGCAGCGAGCGTTCTAATACTCGGGCGCTGGCCTCAGGGCTTTGACTAACCCCATGCCCATCTGAAATAAAGTGCGTGTCAGCTGCGAGTCGGCCATTTATAATCTTGCCAGTCTGGTACATCGGCCACCGCGCGACTAGGAAAATATGATCCACGCCTACGCCGCGCACAAACCCGATGACATCGTCAGCGAATTCTGCGTTACACCGCACCCGATCATCTGAAGTATACACATCCATCAACGGCGGACACCCTCTTCTGCTTGCAGTCAATCCACGCCAACCCGCGTCGCGTGCCGCCTTGTCAAAGCCTGCAAGTAGAGCTACCCCGTGGGAGTCACCCCAAACGAGAAATATTTTCTCACTCGCAGCATCGCCAAAGCTACAATCATTATCACTTGGGCTGAACTCTTTGGAAAATTCACATGGCTTCATAAAGTGGAACAACATCCCCGAGTCGGGCATCGCCGCGATCACGGCGGCAACTCGCTGCTTGAAAAACATGCCATAACCCGCAGCAACTAGCAGCATGACAAGCAATAGTACAAGACTACCGCGAAGCTTTAGTAGGTTCGAAAATCGGGGGGAAAAGCGAAAAGGCTTTTCCACAAAATGGAATGTCAAAACCGAGAGAAAGAACGTCATAGCGATAAGTATGATTTGCTGTAAGAACGAGAATTCTCCGTTAATAATTGAACGGGCGAATGCGGCAATGACCCAATGCCAAAGATAGAGAGAATAGGAAATGAGTCCGATATATCGTATTGGTCTTGCGCCGAGCACATCACCTACCAGCGTCCGCCCACCCAGGGAGCCAATAATGAGAAAACAACTTCCCAAAACTGGAATGAGTGCTGCGTGGCCAGGGAATACATCATGGCTGCTAATAGTGAAAAAACCGTACCCGAGTAACAGCGCGCCAAGTATCATCAAGCCATTGCGCGAGGCGCCCGATAATAAACGGGCTCTTGCTGTGTTCATGGCGATCAATGACCCTAGTAAAAACTCCCAGATCCGTGCGGGGAGAAAATAGAATGCAGCATTGGGATAGTGTTGGCTAAGGTAAATATTGACTCCATAAGAAATCAACAAAAGTGCGGTCATTCCCAGAACGACTCCGCGTCGGCGAAGGCGCAGGAACAGCAGCATTATCAGAGGAAAAACAGCATAAAATTGTTCTTCGACGCCGAGTGACCATGTATGCAGTAATGGTCTCAAACTCGCTGCCTCCGAAAAGTAACTCTCGGTTTGCCAAAAGAACATGTTGGACAAAAATAGCGCAACACTCATGGCGCTATGGGAGAGATCAATGAGTGAATTATCGCCAAGAAAAAACGGTGCTACGGCAAGAGTGGTCAGCACCACCAGCGCCAGCGCCGGAAGCAAGCGCCTGAACCTTCTTTCGTAGAATTTTCTAAGTGAAAATGTATTGTCCAGGATATTTTTCTGGATAATGCCCGTGATGAGAAAACCGGAGATAACAAAAAATACGTCCACACCGGTGTACCCGCCGGGTAGGAATTGAAAACCAAAATGGTAAACGATTACAGCAATGACTGCCGTTGCTCTCATGCCGTCTATAAAGTCCATGTACGGCATGGCGCTGGATTTGGTGAAATTTTTAATTCAATCTTCCTCTGCTAGAACCACTGCTCCCAGGAATCAATATTCTCACATTACTTTTATGCCGGACGCTACTCCCATAGTCGCATTTCTAATAGAAAGGGTGGTTGGATTACCCTTGCTGTTAATCTTGAACAACACTCGAACAGCCTGATCGGACCGGAAGAGCTGCTTACCCCGCGCGGCGAAGAACTGAATTATTCCAACTACTTGCGCTGTGTCGGCAACACCAAGCTCAGCAAAAGTACTATGATCCATACACATTGTATTTTAGACTCCCTTTAAAGCAGCACCTATTTCGTTCATTGGCAAATAATATGATGCAGAATAACGTATGGACCTTGTAGTAATCGCCTTCGTTTCGGCATGCCCCCTTAAACTCATAAAGCTGCCGACACAAATCATACTTACGCTTTTAGCTACACAGATCAGCGCTGCTAAATCATATAATTTTTGCCGCACGTCGCGCATCGCCAAGGGGTCAACTTGCTAAATAGGGGCTATTCGCTCGCCTCAAAACTGTTGCACCAATTGGCTCTTAGGTCCCGAGCAGTTGCAGAAGCATCCTTTGATATGGAGCAAATGCTCAACAAGTTCGACCCGGGCAAGGTGAATGAATCGCCAGTTTTCATAGCGGGCCTGGCCAGAGCAGGCACAACGATACTGCTGCGATCTTTATATCAAACTGATGTGTTTCGCTCTTTGACCTACAGGGATATGCCATTTGTTTTGATGCCCGGCACATGGCGTAAGGTATCATCAGGTTTTCGGCAAGAAATGACTGCAACGGAGAGAGCCCACGGCGACTCAATCGCAATTGATTACGATAGCCCGGAAGCTTTTGAAGAAGTCTTTTGGCGTGTTTTCTATGGCAAACAGTATATTAAGGACGATTATCTGGAGAGCCAAATACTTGACGACCAAGCATGTGAACAATTCAGGCGTTATGTTGCCTCCATTCTGGCAAGCGAAAGCGCGTCCAAAAATTTGCGTTATCTCTCAAAAAATAATAATAATTTACTGAGATTACAGGGTCTAAAAAATTCCTTTCCTCACTCGGTCATCATTATACCTTTTCGAGAACCTGTGCAGCACGCATTATCTTTACTCCGTCAGCACGAAAATTTTTTGAATATCCACAGTGAAGATAGATTCTCTCTCAAATACATGAACTGGTTGGGTCACCATGAATTTGGCCTAAACCATAAGCCATTCAAGTTTACCGGCAACGTCCCCCCAACTGTCAGTCGGCACTCTATTGACTATTGGCTTGACCAATGGGCTAGCGCTTACATTCACACATTAGAGCGAGCGCCAACAGATTCAATATTCCTTTCTTACGAGGATCTCTGCCAAAATCGGTGTGAAACGCTTGCAAGGCTGATGATGCGTCTCAATATACCCTGCAGTAAAGATGTCGCTGAAAGCATTTCTCAAGCTCCAAATCACTCTGTAGAAAATATCGACAGGAAACTGCTGAACAGGGTGCAACACATCTACGAGAGACTAATGGCTGTGAAACTCTGATCACTTCGCGTTCATGTCATCTTGCCCAATCGCTAGGTTGATGTCTGCATTGACTCATTATTGAGATTTTATAGCGACTTAAAAGGACGCGCTGCGGCACTTCTTTAGAGTGGCTTACGCGCCAAGATAACCTGGCTTTTGGGCAATATAGCGTCGAGTTCCCTCTTGAGTGCAACGCCTTCAGGCGTTGAAATCATTCTGCGCCACAGTGTCGCCCAGGATTGGAGACTCTCGTCGAAGGGCGGAGCAATTGATGCATAGACTGCAAAAGGCTGACTTTTGAAATCCTGACCTTTCGCCGCTTGTATAGCCCAGTGCATACACATTCCAAAAAACCAGTAGAATCCATAAGGCGTGTAGCTAATCAACTCCAAGCCGGAATTCACAATTACTGATATAAACTCGTCTTTACTGAAAATACGAATATGATTGGGGTGTTGGAAATACATTGGGGGCGCGAACTTTTCTTGAACTTTTTCACCTTGCTCGGCGGGGACAGTTATTAGATAGAGTGCGCCCGGTTGTCCAGCGCGCACTAACTCGCCGAGCACGCGGTCCGGGTCACTGACATGCTCAAGAACTTCTTGACACACGACTCTGGTTGCTTTCGCATCGGGCACCAGCAGCGGGTCGCTGTCACAGACAATACCCTTAAACCCACGCGCCACTCCTAATTCACTGACGTTTTTCTCTAGCTCAGCTACTGATTCCGCTACAACATCAGTAAACGTTACATGCGCTCCTCTGCGAGCAGAGAACAGCGTCGCGTGCCCTGGGCCGCAACCAACATCAAGTACATAATCACTGGCCGAGATATGAAACCCGCGAAATAATTCATCGGTTTTATTCAGGTACCAACCACTCTGTTCTGCATCGATCAAGCCGACCCAACGTGGATCATTTATCTCTGGTAAATTGGGACCAAGAACACTCAAGTTTTTCCCCTAAAGAATTCACTGCAATTTGACATCATACAATATAAACCGAAATACGCTGAATAGTAAAAAGTACTGCGTGAAAATTGGTCAGTGCAATCCTTACGCTTGCAACTTTCTGGAAGCTATCGGCCCTTCCAGAGGCTGATTGATGTGCAGAATCCAAATTTTCAATCACCTTTGTAATCCACTTAGCATACGCCCCGGCAATACGCCCCTCAGCCAAGAATGCCGAAAAGTCTCCTACAATCATTCAAGACTTTGCAACTGAGGCAGTTTTAAGTGCCGCGCGACGCAAGAAAATCTGCTTGTCGCAGAGCGAGAGCAACAATCGTAAAGGTCGGATTCTGCCAGCCGCCGGTTGGGAATAAGGAGCTGCCACCGATAAACAGATTCTCTAGCGAGTGGACCCGGCCATTTGCATCCGTCACGCCTTTCTTTGGGTCATTGGACATCCGGGTGGTACCCATTTGATGCCCGCCTCCCAAAGTAAGCGGCACTCCAGGCAAGTCCTTGAGATCAATCGTGCGAAGACGCCCATAACCTGACCGTGCAACGGCCAAACACAATAGCTCAGCACTTCTGTGGGCACTCGAAATATCACCAGCTGTTACGTCCCAATGCAGATTGGGTTTTCGAATTCCTAACACATCGCGCTGCTTCGAAAGTGTCACTCGACTGAGCGGATTTGGCGACTGTTCCCAGTTCACTGTTACATTCAGGTAACGCGGCGGCTCGTCCGAGGTGCGAGCAGGCTGCGGCTGCACTAGCTCGCTAATCCCCAGCGTATGGGTAAGTGGAAGTGTCGGGTGCGGGGACACCACATTGGGCCACTGGATCGCCATAAAACCCTGAAGCTGAAACTCGGTGCGAGTTGCCGGTGTGGTTGCCCAGCCCGTCAAACCGGAATCAGCGAGAAGTTCTTCCTGAAAAAGGCCCGCTGCAGGGGCTGTGAGTATCAACGGACCCATCCTGGCTGCGCCATGATCCATAAAGTACCGCCCAACAAGGTCATGTTGATTTCCCAGCCCCCCCGGCACGACTGTGTCTGAGACCAGCAAAAGTCGCGGATTTTCGATGGCACCAGTACATAAAACGAAGTCCTTCGCGCGAAAATGCAGGGTTTTACCATCGAATGTGCGACCCTCCAATGATGCGATTCGCTCCCGAGACTCATCGGGATGTATTTCTACAATTGTTGTATTCAGCACGCAGTGAAGTAATTTGCTCTTACTGGTCTCATCCCGTCTCGCTTGCCCCATTCGCAGATATTCTGGCGGGACTGTTCGCCATTGCTGCGCCTCGATGGCCGTCTCAGTCTCGCTGATAAGTCGAGGGCGATCACCAAACCCGAGAGCGGCTGCATCGAAAGGGCGATCTACCTCGGGAAGTCCCAGTATTTTTGCTGCCGCAACATAATAGGGGTCCAAATCTGAACGGGTAATCGGCCAACCGCTATTGGGCACCCAGGAATGGGCCTCAAACTCGAAAGCACCTAATGAGCGAATCGAACCTCCCCAGTGATTGGTGGTTCCACCAAAAAAGCGCTCGCGCGTGTGTTTCACAAGACTTTCGCTGCTTCGCCCGCTCAACTCAATGTCGAGTAATTCATGTGACCTCGCTTCAAAATTCAGGCCGCCGCTCTCGACAAGAAGCACCACCAATCCTCGTTGCACGAGCTCAAGCGCCAGTGTAATTCCCGCGGCTCCCGCGCCGACTACGCAGATATCGGCCTCGAAAGTCGTCCCATCTTTAACATCGCTACCATCGGTTATCACGCTGCGAGCCGCGTTTGTGTTTGAGCTCGGGCAACTGCAAAGAGAAGCGCTGCACCTGCCTCCGAACGCGCGAGCAGCCAACCATCCACAAAAATGATATCCGCGCCGGCCAATTCCCCGGCAACGCGAGTGTCTTCAGTCAATTGCACTCTCGCAACCTGCGCAGTAGTCCAATCAATGGATTGTGTAGCTGTCAACTGACTCGCCTCGCGGGCTTCGGCTTCCAATTGAGATGCCAAATTAGGGTCAGCTTCTCGCAGCCAGTCGCCTAGAGAAGCAATTTCGAGGTCCGCAGCGCTCGGAACAGCATCACTTCTGGCTGCCAGAGGCGCAAATACAGAGAACACCGCTACTGTTGCGATGCAGTTGATGGTTCGCAGCATAAACCGGCGGCGAGAGCAGCAAGAAATTGGTGGCTCGAACTGACTCATCATCGGGGTTTTCATAGCAGACTATTTTCCATTCAGTATTGCTTATTGCGCTTTACGATTCGCTATTCTATTGTTTTACCTACAGGTTGCAATCACCACGTTGAGTAGGAATTCAGAACGGTATCAGCTAAATAAGCCTGACACTATCATCGCTTATTAGAGGAGGCTAAAATTTTACACTCTGTACAGTCTGTGCTGCCGCCGTGTCGCCTCATACGCGCCCATTGTCCAATTCTTTTTTGGATACATAACTATAGTTTTTGGCGACCAATATGGCCTACGTCATTACGCAGACACCATCTATGATCGAGTTGAAGCCTGCTCTAAACGTTAGTTTAGTTCTACTTTTTTTTATCGTACTCACAAGTTGTACCCACGCCCCCAATCATTACTTCAGCCTGCAATTCGTCGACAGTGTGACCGGGCGAGGCGTACCCCTTGTAGAGATAGAAACCATGAACCGTGTTCATTATATCAGCGATAGTGCTGGAAGGATCGCTATCCGGCCTGGCGCGGTGGGAAGCGATACACTATTTTTTAGCGTGCGCAGCCATGGCTATGAAATGCCAGACAAAGAAAAGAAACTTCAGGGAATAATTGTGACACCGGAGGCCGGAAAAGCACAAATCGTTGAGCTGAGCCGCATAAATATCGCGGAAAGACTCTACCGGGAGACTGGCGAGGGAATCTATCGCGATTCGCAACTTATTGCGGCGAACACACCTCTACCCTACGAAGCCTCGCCCAAAGGCGGTGTTTTTGGACAGGATTCCGTCGTCAATATGATTTACAAGAGCCGGTTGTACTGGTTCTGGGGAGACACACTAAGAGGAGATAGGCCACTGGGGAACTTCAAGGTCTCGGGGGCGGTTTCGCCTCTGGCCGACAACGGTACTTACAGCCCTGAGGACGCTATTGATCTAACGTACTTTGTAAATCAGGATGGGTTTGTACGAGAGATGTTTCCGCTAAAGAGTGATGGGGCGGTATGGATAAGCGGCCTGCTGGTTGTTGAAGACAACGATCGCGAGACTATGCTGAGCGGCTATGCGCGTATGACTGGAAACATTGAGCGACAGGAAATTGGTATCGCTAAGTGGAATGATGAAAAAGAGATATTCGAGAAATTAATTGAGTTCCCCTTAAATACCCCTCTCACGCCACGTGGTCACCCATTAAAAGTTTTCTCAGACGGAGAAGAATGGTTCTACTTTGGCCGCTCAAGGCCCGACATTCGAGCACCTGCAAATCTCAGCGCATTGTTAGATACCGGGAATTACCAGGGATACACTTGTCTGCAACCTCGGACCCGTTGGAATGATGATGCGCCCCCGTTAGAACGTGACAAAAATGGCAACCTGGTGTGGGCATGGAAATCTGATACGGATGTGATCACCCCCGCGCGGTGGGAGATGCTCAAGCAAAAGGGCCTGGTACATGCCAATGACGGTGAGTACTTGTTCATTGACAGCGAAACCGGTGACACGGTCATACCGCACTCCGGGAGTGTAAGTTGGAATGAGTATCGCAAGCGCTGGATAATTATTTTTGGAGAAATTTGGGGAACGCCCAGTGTCTTGGGTGAAGTGTGGTATGCCGAAGCGCTACATCCAGAGGGCCCATGGTCTGAGGCGCGTAAAATCGTTACGCATGATCGCTACAGCTTTTACAACGTCAAACAACACCCCTATTTCGCCAACGGTGAATACATTTACTTTGAAGGCACCTACACACAGAGTTATTCAGGTAATGATCAGTTCACACCACGGTACGATTACAACCAAATTATGTATCGCCTAAATCTGGATGATGCCCGTCTGCCGCATAAAGGAAAAATTAAACCGGCTAAGACCAAAACAGATGACCATTTGATGGTGCAATAACCGACACTTTCAGATGCCAGGCAAATAGCAGAAAGCTAAAAAATTGGGCTCACGCGGGGTTCAAGTACATCCATTTGAGCGTATCTGTGATCGGGATACGATTCAGGGAAGGGCAAAGCTTGAGTAGCTTTTCGTTGCTGCCGACCAATTTATTGACTTCATTTTTTCTGACGAAATCGGGGTTCACCGATACGCTAATCTTATAGCCGGCCATTTCATTCATCGCGTCGATTATCTGCTGCAGAGAATGCCCCTCTCCAGAACAAATATTATAGGCTTCACCGGGTTCAGCTTTTTCAACCAGCTCCCTATACGCACTTGCTACGAAACGAACGTCGGAGAAATCCCTTACAACGTCGGTATTGCCAAGTTCAATACCTGCTTTTTGCTCTTTAAAGTGCGAAACGATTTTAGGAATGAGAAATTTGCTTGTTTGCCCAACGCCGGTGTAGTTAAACGGCCGTACTACTGAAATAGGAAGCCGGCTGGACCAGGTTCGCGCCATATATTCCATCGCAACTTTGCTGACTGCATAGTCGTTTTCAGGTGAGAATTTCGTGACCTCGTCCAACGATTCGGCTTCCGCGTTCCCATAAACGTTGGCACTGCTGGCAACAAGCACCTTTTTCGGCGCAATAGGCTGGCGGGTAAGTGCATCAAGTAGGCAACGCGTACCGACAACGTTTGTTTGGTAGATCTCAGCCGCATCGCCATGTGGCACAAACGTCACTGCTGCGAGGTGAATAACAACGTGCGGACGAGCTTGCCCGACCACATCGTCCAGGCTCTCGGGTTCGAGAATATTGCCTACTAAGACTTTGGCATTTTCGATCTCCAGCGCGTGCTGGCTAAGTCCGTAGACCTCGAAACCGCTAAGAGCGAGTTCTCGAGCGATATATGGGCCGGTAAAGCTCCCTATTCCTGTAATCAGTGCGCGCCTCATTAATGCGATACGCCCTGTGTATTGCGCCTGATGTCGGCCTCCACCATCATGTCACACAGTTGCTCCAATGTGGTTTCAGCTTCCCAACCGAGCACCTTTTTTGCCTTGGACGCATCGCCAATCAGCAACTCAACTTCTGCAGGACGATAGAACTGCGGGTTGATCTTAACCAGTGTCTTGCCAGATTTACTGCACTTACCCAGCTCATTTTCTTCTTTGCCACTCCATTCGATGGAGATATCCACCGCCGCAAACGCCAGTTCTACAAAATTGCGGACCGTTTCAGTGCGATTGGTCGCCAGAACAAACGTGTCAGGCTCATCCGCTTGCATCATTCGCCACATGCCATCGACATAATCCTTGGCAAATCCCCAATCCCGCTTCGCATCCAGATTACCAAGCTCTAGCACGTCAGCCTGCCCGAGATGTATCTGCGCTACAGCGTCGGTTATTTTCCGGGTCACAAACTCTTTGCCACGCAAAGGTGACTCGTGGTTGAAGAGAATTCCGCTGCAGCCAAAAATATCGTAAGACTCGCGGTAGTTAACGGTCATCCAATGGGCGTACAGCTTGGCAACGCCATAGGGACTGCGAGGATAAAAAGGCGTTTCCTCACTCTGGGGAACAGCCTGCACCTTGCCGAACATTTCAGAGGTAGATGCTTGATAGAATCGAATCTTGTGATCAACCGCTCGTATCGCTTCC
>Ga0209491_10008381_pt1 | contig 13155 bp, 15 predicted proteins | sample BON02_FD_187213 | JGI IMG/M metagenome (GOLD analysis project Ga0209491, IMG submission 187213) | Freshwater microbial communities from Lake Bonney liftoff mats and glacier meltwater in Antarctica - BON-02 (SPAdes) (version 2) | ecosystem: Environmental > Aquatic > Freshwater > Ice > Glacier... | reverse complement strand
TACAAGGAGGACTAGCACAGTGTTATTTGTTACATTAAACAAGAAAACACACACAGTGAGTGCACTTGAATTGCACTGTGCACTGAGCACCAAGCACTCCGAATGCACTCAGCACGGAAGTGCACAACAAATCTTGAGCACTCACATGCACTCAGCATTCAGTGCAGGCTGACCTGACAGGCACTTGCACTCAGTGCCACAGACTTATTAGGCACTAAAGTGCCAGTGCGGGCATTGTGTGTGGTCCTGCTGCACATGCACTGGTGCCCAGAACACCTGTTTTAAAGTGTACACAACACTCACTGCAAAAAAATGCACAAATATAAGTACATACACACATATGCATGCGCATACATATGCACAAGAATACACAGGCGCATCTATGACACTGCCCAAACATGCTGAAGAACTGCTACTGAGACTCAAAATCTATGCACAAACATGCACACACATACATATACACATGTATATACATGCATGCATATACCTATACATATACACATGCAGATATATACATATATAAATGTTTATACACACACACACATACATACATACATATACGCACACACGTACAACATGTATATATGCACACACACAAGTACGCCTGGAACGACAGCGCTGCAGCGACTGCGCGAGGAGCTGATGCAGACACCGGAAGCTTCGCACGTCTCTTTCGTTCAACAAAATCAACCACATTTAGCACCTCCAATGCTAGGACTTCATTGTACCACTTTCTGAGATACCAATAACCCTCAAAACCCCATTCCCTCTTCCCAACGTACCCCAGAACAGTTCGCGGACCGCGGCGAGCGCAGTTTTGCTGTTCCACACTGATGCAACAACAGAGTGCACAACTCTGCAGAAGTTCCTCGCAGCTTCACAATGGCCCCTTGCATAGTTGTAGACAAATTTGAAGGAAAGCAGCGGTGCAACAGAGCCCCAGTAGGCGAGCACGTAGGACACAGAGCCTGAGAATGCACAATGTGACTGTTCACGAGAAAAGAAAAGTCAACAAAGAACAACCAAACCCCCGTAGCAGCCCATTACACCATCACAACAGCGAAGCGCCCAGACAACACCCGGACATCTGCCAATCCACCCAGTTCATGGCACGCCCAAGCTGCCGGTCACGGAGGCGATCCCCCGAAACGAGATTACATTTCTGCTATTTTCGCGCAGTTTCCTCTGACGATAATGCATGTGTGACACAGTATAGCCAGCGACATAGTTAAGGTGAAGGGTGAGGATCCGGACACCCCAGGTTGTCTGAGGGAGGTCAGGGTCAGGTGGTACGTCGGAGATTCTCAATCGTGGGTACGTGCTCCCTTGGCTCACTTGTGAAGAAACCCCGGGACCGTAACGATTCCCCAATATTGGTCTCATGAAATGAGACAGATTTTCGATCTTCTCACTTTTAATTTGGTCTTCTGCTTGCTTAAACCCCGTTTGCCAGACGCAGGCTATGCTTACAGCGAGGCTGCCATAGAGGATGCCAACGCGCACCAGTTGGCAGGCACTGTGGCTGTGCTGCAACACTACCCTGGATGCAAAGACTTTCCACTGTGATTAAGTCACAACATCACTGTAGGTGTGGTGTCACCAGGTACTATGACAGCTGTTTGTGTCAAAGGTCACGGGTGCAATTGAAATGGAGGTGCCAGATGCGAGTAACTACAACTACGTCATTCGACAGGCCCTTTCAGCCAAACTGAGAGTAGAAGCATTTAGGACTGTCCTCCTTAGCCAGGGCCAGCAGCGCCGAGATGTGCAAAAAGTCGCTTTTGAGATTCAAGTTGTGACAGAGAGAGCCCAAATGACAGCGCTTGCCTCGCATCTTAAAGCACGGGGCGCTGTACTCAGTGGTGACATCGAGTATATGGGCCCACAAACTGTAGGCAAGACCTGGGAACATGTGGCTGGGCAATTTATCCTGCGTGCGTGTCTGCTGGGCCACCAGCTCGTCAACACTGTAGACGGCAAGTTCAACGTCAATGGTCAATGCGCAGCGCTGCCAACCATGTTCCCGCAATTATTGCATCAGCACTCCCTCCCCAGTACGCTTAGAATGCCCCGTACATGCCAGATGTGAGGCTGGAATTTTGTTGGGTGATGCTCCTGAGGCGACCTGGGAGGTTGATAGCATAATAGAATTCCAGCTGATGAGTTGCATTGCAGGCTATTCCTTTTCCGGTGTTTTCTTCTCCAACGTGACGCTTGCCGAAAAACACTGTCAATTTTGCGAGGCAGGTAGCTACTGCATTGCTGGCGTGCAGCAACTGGCACAGCTGTGCCCATCTGCCACCTACAGTGATCCTGGCTCTGTGTCGTCGATGAATTGCTATAAGAGCAACCTAGTGGTGTCTTCAGTGATTCTTCCCATGTCAGCAAGCAAATTCAACCAAGTGGCCAAGAATTTGTTCCTCACGGCTATGGCCTCTTCTGCCGGCACTCTCAAATACCGCGTGGGAATCACTGGTGTAACCAAGTTGGGGCAAAGGTGACGATTCGTTTGTCGTATCATTTATCGTGTCAGGCAATAATACACAAATACTGCGATGATATGTTTGGACCGATGATGCCAAATTTTAGTCTTTTGTTTGCCCTTCCCCTAAATTGCTGCTGACTCACCTTTCTATATGCAGACGTGGTATTACATTGCGCGCGAAACAACAACCTCCTGAATTTGAAGTTCAGTCGAGAATTGCCACGAAAAGTGAATAAGAAGCTGAGCAAATCGTATATAACGAGACGAGCACAAGGACTGTAGCGCGAGGATTCTCGGCAAGCACAGGAACAGTGTCGACCATCACCTTCTTTTTCAAAACAAACTGGTTCACTGTTCACAAACGGAAGCTATTAAACTCGCAATAATGTCGTAATAATCTCGGTGTAAACGTATCAGAAGTGTTTCTCCACACAATAGGAGTCTCTGAGAGTCCGTGACTCTTCAGAAGCCCTCTTCCTTGTAGTGTCCCGTGACACTTTCTCACACTCACATCCGCGCTGGAGGTGCAGGCAGGACACCCGCCAAAATTTCGCGCAACATAAATACCCGTCGCGTACAGGCTAAATGGGAACTTCCCCAAAATAAAATCATATCACGGTACAAACCAAAAAATACACAGATTCACAAATAAAAAGCAAGATATACACCGAATGGACACGCCCATGCACCTACATACATCCTGTAAACGAATCAAGTCAGCCTCACGGCCTTCGCCCCGGCGCTTGACCTGGCGAGGCCGGGCGTTCTCCCATGGGTTGTGAAACTTGCCCCAGTCGGCGTCGAGCGCCGGAGTGTCATCCGTTACTATTTCACAACGACAAGCTGCCTCCATGGCGTGCGCCATCACCTCGACGTCGTCCTGGCATATCATGGTTTTGTGCCCTCGGGCCTCTCCTTGTGGGAGCGACAAGGTGTGTAACGCTCTGGCGGTGCGCTCCAAGGCTGCAGCTGCAGGGATCCGATCGCAGGCCAACTTCGACGCGCTCGCACAGTTGGAGAAGTTTCTGGGTGCTGGCGTCCATGCGGCGCTCCGCTAGTGAAGCCTCCTGAAGGCGTCGGGTGACCTCCATCATGATTTCACGCGTCATATCTTGTGCACTGGTGTCGGAGCGCTGGAGTGGCGCACTTGGCCGGTTATAAGCCAAGGTTGCTCCTAGCGCACTCGCACCCTGAGCCCGGTGGGGGCAGTTGGCGATGACGTGCCCCGTCTCCTGACAACCATAACACTGGATAGGGCCGCCTCGCCGACCGCGCGTAAGAGCATGCACGGCGCCACCGTCTCCAACTGGTCCATCTTCTGGCACATGGGTGCTCAAATACTCGCCCGCCGCGACTATCGTGGTGATGTTCTCTGCTCCCGGTCGTGTCAAGGCCTCGAGCACCCATTGCTGGTCCGCCTCAATAAACATATCGAATGGCAAAATCGATTTTCTTGGCGTCTGACCACTGCTCCGAACGGTGACGGATGGAAAGATGCAAGGCGGTGGTCATAGCGGTGTGGTCAAGGATCTCGAAAAGCTCCATAAGATCACGCCACGTGGCCTTGAATCCCGGCAAGTTGTACGAAAAGGCATCCGCCATCTGAAGAACCTTGCGCTTGTCAGACATAGTGCTGTAAGCTGCAAATAAGATGAGGAACGCCACGTAGATCTTGCTACCCTGCCCTATGCCGGTAGTGCTGGCCGGTGCCGCTCTGTACGATGCTTGCCACAGTTTTCGGAGTTCTTTGGCAAACGTGCTGGAGATGAACAGATGAAACTTCTGCTTCATGGCGATGTGGTCCATTCCGTAGGAAGCGCAGTACTCGACCATGGTGGTGACGTCCTCAAGCACCTGCATGCTTGCTCCAATGTCGTCGGGATGATTCAAGTTCGTAAACATGCGCATATGGCTGACGTCAGGCGCCTTGTCAAAACGTTTTCAGGCCTCCTTGAGATCGCCCGCCGACAAGGTCATGATGTTTGTTTGTGCAGCAAAGAGCATGCTCATGACAGTAGCCATGCTGCCCGGCGGGGCACGCGCTGAGGCCACGGACGAGTGCCTGCTGCTGGCTACAATACTGGCCCAGGACCTGGACACACTGCGCGTGCGGCCTCGGAAAGGGTCCTCGGCGAGTGTTGTCTCCGCGCGACTCCCTCCTCTTGGTGGGCGCCGCAGCCCGGTGTCGGACGACGTATTAGCCTCCCCATAAGCCAAACTGTATGCACAATTGGAGATAGGTCGTTAAATCACGGCCCCAAGGCGCCGTAGCCTCCTTTCCACATTGCAGTGTGCTGCCCAAGTTTGCGCGAAATCTGTTACACGTACTTCCCGAGCTGCAAGCTTTGATGTGTTTCCCCTGAGGTCTTCTTCGGTACTAAATATAACGAGACGAGCACACGGACTGCAGCGCGAGGATTCTCGGCAAGCACAGGAACGGCGTCGACCATCACCTTCTTTTTCAAAACAAACTGGTTCACTGTTCACAAACGGAAGCTGTTAAACTCGCAATAATGTCGTAATAATCTCGGTGTAAACGTATCAGAAGTGTTTCTCCACACAATAGGAGTCTCTGAGAGTCCGTGACTCTTCAGAAGCCCTCTTCCTTGTAGTGTCCCGTGACATCGTAACGCAGCAATCAAATCAATCAAGGACCTAGCAGCCAAAGTGGGAGTGGAATTATACAAGATTGTCCTCCTCCGAGTTAGTCAGGGCCAGCAGCGCCAAGATGTGCAAGAACTTGATCGTGTCCTCACTGCGTTTTCCAAGGCACCAATTGCTGTTGACATCATGGAGTCTGACCCTGACTTCAAGCCCACCTGCTGTCGTACATGCATGGAGCACTGTCAGCCCATCTTGCTATTAAGGACATGCAAGCAGAAGCCTGAGGCTGTGGCAGCTGTTCTCTACATTGCTCCACTTTAAAGAATGGCACTTACTTTTGGCACACGTCAGCGCAATGCTCCCCTGTCTGAAGGTAACCAAGTGCAAACACCTGGCCACCACACGAACCTCGCTGTTACAGATGCCCATGATGATGACAATGACACCACAGACCCTGCCATGCTCGCTCAGGCTATCAACCACGCTTTGAATGGCAATCTTCTCGAACATGACCTCGGCCGCAAAACTGCTGCCGCTGCTAAAACACACGATTTCGTTTGCCTTGAAGTCATCTCCGCTCGCTGTGATCAGAACATTGACAACTTGCCACATGCTTTCACGTATTCCTCTTCGCTCACGGCACTGGTCTCGAAGATTCTCCATTCCTTGAGGACCATATCGACATGCAACGTCGTGCGTGTGATTTTGAAGGGCCCCACGCTTAATATTTGTCTTTGTTTACCTTCATGGACCTACGTTTGTGTTATAATTTTCTACTTATTATTTCGAGTGCTATGGCCTACGCCATTTTCTTGAGGGAGACACGGAAAGTCAGGCATCCATTGACTGCCGTGACATGTCCTAGAACCTTTTCTCTTAAAGAGAAGTCTTTCTTTTCATTGCCTCTTCGCAATAAATCTCAACCTCTTTCAATCCAATGTACATTCTATGTCCTGCAGATGTTCACGCCCCGCGTATGCAGCCCAGGGGTTCCCTACATGCAAAACTGGGTGCATCCAATGGCAGATGGAGAATAAGTCTTCTCATATTGGAAATAACACACGCTTACATGCCAGCAGTGGGTAAAGCAAACGTACTATAGGCCGGCCAAAGGTTAAATAATTAATGAATTCATTAATGAATTAATGAATGAATTAATTAATTCATTCATTAATTGATTGATTAATTAAAAGAAGAAGATTCTGAGCTGTGATTCGTGGAAAATAAATTTTCCACTGCATCTCGGCCGGCGTGACCGTGACTGTGGAGAGCAAACAACAAACGTGGACAAAACAGAGTCTCCCTCAAAGGTATTTATGTGTGGGGTGTCCAATCAAAAGTGACCAAGCAATCGGATCACTATGTTTGAAAGGACACGTCAGAACGCGTGGCTCGACGCTGTGACAACACCGTTGACAAGAAGCGAGTGAATTCTTCTGTACCAAAACACCTCATTTTGGAGAGAGTTGAGCAACCAAAAATATCGCCAAAAAACCCCGGAAATGCTTTCTCCGACGTGCTACTAATGTCATGTTTTCAGAATTTCGCGGCTGACGCCGCAAAAACAAAAATGCGCTTTGCGCAGTTTGTTTTTCTTTCAATTCATTCGTTAATTCGAATTAATTCGGGGCCAAAGATTCTGAGAAGTTGTTTTATTCACTGCACGCCAGGGTGGCATGTTTGCCACACCAGAAAATAGAGCAAAAATACTGATGAAAAAAAATTACAGTTCTTCGGAAGAGTTGGGTGGGCCTGAGCCCGTTAACAACAACCTAAAGATGAGGTTTGTTCATGCAGTTGAGAATTCAGGAGCAGAAATCCCCCGCCCACGTGTCTCTCCGCACCTAATTGCGAAAACCCTGAAGTTCGCTGCCATTTCCCCCATAATTTCGGCAGACTAAAGGATGTGCCAGTGATACTAAGTCAGGCCCAACTACCCAGTGTGGGTTTCAAAGTGCTCGAGAATGCGGCTCTCAAAAAGGGTCTATCAAGTTCCCAGTCACGGGGCTTTCGTTTCCTTGTGCAGGCCAAGGGTATTGAAAACCCGTACTCTCAATCAATGTGAACCAGTCTTGAATCCTGTCAAGTGGCACAGCATCCACAACAAAGTCATGGCCCTTGACGGTGGCATCCACTGGGAACCCTACCAAAAGTCACAATGACATATACAGTGCTCGAAATTTTTTTCCAAGTTTCTTTCTTGTGAGTTGCCTTTGCTCAGGCTGAAAGCATGTAACATCAATGGTCACGTGAAGTGGCACAGCACCCACAACTGTGAAGAGGCACCGTGACAGCACCCACAACAATTTCACAGTAGCATTCGCTGGGCACCTTGTTGATGGACATGTACACCCGAACACCGGCGGGGTGCTTTTGTGGGGTTTGTCCTCGCGATTTCGATCATCATAAAGTTTCGCAAAGATTGACCTATTGTTCAAGTACAACATCAAATACGATTACTGCGCCCCGAGCAGCAAACTCTGAGCCTTAGCCACAGTCTGTAGACTCAGACATTTGTTTTGACATGATTTTCTTTCTTTCTTTCTTTCTTTCTTTCTTTCTTTCTTGGGGGGCGAAGACCCAACTTAATCACTGGACTAAGGCCAAACATAAAAACTCTCACTTTGCTTGTCCCAACTTCTTTTAGTATTGTAGATCAATATTGGTTGATTGATGTTGGTAAACGTAACGGTCGTGTATCTGGGGCTAGTTATGGAAGGAGTTGAAAAGAATCCCACACAAAAATGGCCATATTGGTTCGGGATTCTTTTTGACTCCCTTTCCCAATACCCAACTTCAGCCACAACTCAGTTCAGTTTTTTCAATTTCCCATAAAAATAGTTGAGGAAATGACTTTTTAGGGTCATGATTATGGAAAGTTAGTAGACAACTTCAGTCACGAATCAGACGTCACGTCATTACAAGACATCTTCACGTCACGTCCTTAAAAGACCCATTTCTATTTTATTATTGTGTCCCACATAATAATGAAGAGGCACCTTCCTTCAATTCACTACTTATATTCGCCATCTTCTCGACTCTCTAGTCTCTGCCCTTTGCGGTTTATGCCACCGCGTTTAGGCCTATGTTTCCCTGGTGATGAGCCCATGCCAGACCGCTGTGCCAAGTTTGCTTTGGATTGCTCTTCACATCAGACAACAACCTTGGCCGTATGTTTATTTTACCGTACGGGGCATTCTCTTCTGCAGACGCTTCATACCTATTGATTTCTGTAACCGGACTTGTCCACTTGGGCCTAAAGCCAAGCATTTACGGCCGCGCCGCACGCCAATGGACAGAGTGTACACAGCCGGGAGACTGTCTTTCGCATAGTCCCTTTCAGCAAATGTATGTACACTCTGCTGCAGAACGTTTCTTTGTCGGGAACGCCTATGCATCTCTCTGCACTTGTAGATGCTCCAAATCGTGCACTTTCAAGTTCTATAGACGAAAATTTCGATGCAGGACTGGAGCCTTCACGCGCTTTCGTTTGTTCGTACCCTATCGACGGAATATTGCGAGCTTCTGGACAGCGCTGTGGCCATATGGACGGGATACTGAGTGACAATTTGAGAGCTTTTATGGATCAAACTCAATTGTGTTGTAAGAAGCCGCGCAGCTCACAACACCACCCGTGTTTTCATTTTCAAGCAATGATCAATCTTCAACCCCGCATTCGCCGTCCACGACACTACAGCTCACGTGCCGACGGCACCCCCGCCGCCCCTGCTTCCAACAACAAGCGCCACGCCCTAATTTCTGCGCTCGTCCGACCCTTCATCCAACTTCCTCGCTTGCCCTTCAACCAGACCCTTCCCCTTCCTGCTCGATTTTGACCTTCAGGAGCCCTTCTTCTGCAGACCACCCTCGCGCGTTCTTTTCTTCGGGAGACTACAGTACCGTCATTTTTGGACGACTTCAACACGGTTTGACCTTCGGAAGACTCCTGTCACAACCTTCACATTTTCTCTGGCAGTTTATTTTTGTTAGGTCCCTACAATCCTCTCCAGATATAGTTTGTTATGGGAGCGTATTGTTTTCTGTTTTCGTGTAGTATCTTCTTTTGTGTGTATTAATTTGATCCTTGAATGGACCATAACTCACCATTTTCTGTTTCTATGTGGTATCTTCTTCTGCATGTATTCTTTTGATAGTTTTTCTTTTTCATCAGTAGACAGTTTGCTTCAACGCGCCTTGGATCGATTTTGAGTGCCCTGCCCTTGCCAGTTTTTCGAGGGAGACACGGAAAGTTAGTAGACAACTTCAGTCACGAATCAGACGTCACATCCCTTCAAGACATCTCCACGTCACGTCCCCACAATATTTGACAGTTTACACCACCGCGTTTAGGCCTGTGTTTCCTTTGATTAAAAGGGTTGCGTGCATCCGGGATGTAGGTTGCGCGCATCCGGGATTTGCCCCATACCTTGCAGCATCCGTTGCCCAAAAGTCCGTTGCGTGCATCCGTCAAAATAGCATTTCTGGTTGCGCGCATCGGTGCCCAAGAAGACCCTTGCGTGCATCCGTTTCAGAAACGACCCTTGCGTGCATCCGTTTTCAAGTCTCTAAAAACCAACATTTGGATCCGAACTTTGGTTTTACTACCAGGTTATAACAGATGATGGCCCTGACCGCCAACACCATTAGGGTTCAGGTTGCATTACTACCAAGTTATAACAGATGATGGCCCTGACCGCCAACACCATTAGGGTTCAGGTTGCTAGAGTCGTTCTTACTGCATGCAGTGCCACCTGGTTATGCGTTCTCATTTTGATTGTCACACAGGTCGAATTGCTGGCAGAGCTCGTGGGGAAACAGTGTTGCGTGTTTCTGGTGGCCCATCGGACAAAGGGAATCGAATTTCCGTTGGACGCATCTACATCGGGCGGCACCAAAGCCATTGCAGCAGCCGTAATCGGTCAAACGTCAATGATCCTGGGCGACAACGACGTGATGGTGAAAAACAGGGACAAGACGTCACGAAAAGATAAGGACGACGCATTTGCCAAAATATTGGCAGGAAAACTAGCTCCCGCCAATCATCCATTCGCCCGTTTGAACAAGATAGCACAATACGAAACCACCCTCTTCCAACCTGGCCGAATCTTCATGCAAATTGAAGCATGAATCAGTCATGTCAAGACAAATCTGGTGACACACTTTATGACTTCAAGTGGGACGACTTCTTTGGTCGCATGGAAATCAGCTTCCAACGCGAGCATTTTCTCACCAATGGCTTGAAGAACACCGGCAACAAGAATATTTTAATGGAGCAACTCGTGGATTGAAGATTCCAGGAATCGGCACCGACTACTTGATGGCCGTGATTTATATCAAGGAATTCCGCAACCAGGCTGGCGTCGCAGTTTACAAGGCCACAACCAACAAGACAGACGATTGATTGCGGATAACCAAGATTTTTCATGTGGTTCCCTAGGCAATCGATAGTAGACTGCAAAGATTAAGTACCATAGATTTGCTTTTCTATACTGTGAGTGCCCAATCAGAGTGCGATTTTTCCATTCTTGGGTGGACCGCACGCTTCCTTGTTATATAGACCGGGCCTTTTTGAATGGATGGTTGGTTTCTTTCTTTCTTTCTTTCAAAGGCGACGGCAAAAAAGATATTCAAAGTTTGATAGGTGGCGTTCACCTAATTAGGCCAACTCTATCGCCAGTCGCCAGACTGTTTTTTGAGGTGAACAAAACGAAGGAAATTTCAAGACAAAGGAAATTTCCTTGGTTTGGTACATATTGTGGAGTAATTCAAGTGATCTCACTCTTATATCAAATTCATTTAAGATCAGGAAACAAAGGGGAAATCTTGAGATGTAAAAACCCGGTAGTAAAAACCGAAGTTTCTGATGTTCGGATGCACATGTTGGTGTCTGGTGACCCCTCAAAATGGATGCACGCAAGAGTCGTTTCTGAAACAGATGCACGCAAGGGTCTTCTTGGGCACCGATACGCGAAACCAGAAAGGCCATGTTGACGGATGCACGCAAAGGACTTTTGGGCAACGGATGCGCGCCAGGAATGGTTTAAATCCTGGATGCACGCAACCTGCATCCCGGATGCGGGCAACCCTTCTAACCTAGGGTCATTCGAAATTGTTAGGGTCGATTTGTTGGGCCGAACGTTAACACTCTCACTTTCTTGTCCCAACTTCTATTGACTAATTTATTTTTCGTACTGTTTTTGGAGGAACCCCGATTACCCAAATGCCAAACGGCATCACAATCATCAATGATTTCTTGGAAATTTTCAACTTCTCTCAGAGCAATCTCAAAATTTTGAGGTTCGTGGACAAACCAGAATCTGAGATCATGATGCGAGGTTGTGGAGGGTGGCAGGGAGCGGGTACAAGACAGTAGGTCGATGAAGCCAAGATTTAGGAACGCCAGCCTTCCAATCACACATGTGTTGGACTCGTGTGTGAAAATCCTGGCTGTATTGCACATATGAATGCACAGGGTCAATCAGTGGACCTCTCTATGCAGATGGCAACAGGCTGAAAGAGGGTGACAGGCAACTCCTGGTCGTCTGGCAGTAGCACTATATGACGCATAATACCATACGAATGCACGGTTGCAGCGCTTGACGATCACTCCTGCTGCATAATTTAGAGAGTGGTGCCACATCCACAACTCTATGGACTCGCGGGTCTGTGTGCTATGTGTGGTATGCTGGTACCCTATGCACCAGGATGGTGCATTCTGCCCAGGATCAAGGTTGGGAAGGTAGCCTGCACCTCATTCCAAGCCTCTATCCATTGATGGCTTTACTGATTTGGTCAAGACTTTCAAGCTAGACCATCACAGCTTTGTTGTGCAGAGTGCTGCACACATTTTCCTCAACTATTAGTATGGGAAAGAAAGAAAAAATTGAAGTTTGGACTGAAGTTGGGGGAGGAGTTCAAAAGAATCCCCAACAAATATGGCCATATTTGTTCTTGATTCTGTTTAACCCCTTCCCCAACTAGCCCCCGCTACGCAAACGTTACGTCTACTAAAAACGATTCACAATACAAAATAAGTTGGAACAGGGAAAGTGAGATTGTTCACGTTCGGCCTTTGGCTCGTAAACAAAGAAAGTTTGGGATTTCCAAGATGATTGTGCTGGCGTTTGGTATTGGGTAATCTTAATTGCTCCAAGAAGAGTACAAAAAAAAATAGTCAAAAAACGGCGGGAAAATGGCAAAAATGTAACCTCGTTTCGGGCATGGCCTCTGTGGCCAGCGACATGGGTTGACTATGAACTGGGTGGATCGGCCCCGCACCCGTGCAGATGAGCGGGATGTTGTCTGAGCGCCGCGCTGTGATGGTGTGTGGGCTGTTGCAGGGTTTGGTTGTTTTTTTATTGACCTCTCACTTCTTTGTGAACAGTCACCTTGATCATTCTCGGGCTTGGATTCCTGCGTGCTCGCTTACTGCGGCTCTGCTGCACCGCTGATTTCCCTTCAATCTTTCTGCAACTACGCAAGGGGCCATTGTGAAGCTGCGCAGAGCTTCTTCAGAGCTATGCACTCTGTTCATCTGATCAGTGTAGAAGAGTACAACTGCGATTGCGCGCAGTCCGCGAACTGTTCTGGGGTATGTTGGGAAGAGGGGATGGGGGTGGGAGGGATACTGGTATTTCAGGAAGTGGGTACAATAAAGTCCTTGCATTGGAGGTGCGAAATGTGGTTTCCGATGGCATTGCGTCGAACGAAAGAGACGTGCAAAGCTTCCTCTCTCTACAACGGCTCCTCGCGCGTTCGCTGCCGCGCAGTCGTTCCAGGCGTGCTTGCGTGCGTTCATATGTACATTTTTTATGTGTGTGTGTACATATGTGTATGTGTGTATGTGTGCGGACATGTATGTATGTATATATATACGTGTGTGTATGTATTTGTACATCTGTGCGTTTATACACATGTGTATGTGTATGTGTATGCATATTTGTGCATAGATTGTGGGTCTTGGTATCAGTGCTTCAGCGTGTGGACGGTGTCATGCATGCGTTTGTGTTTTCGTGTGCATATGTATGCGTATACGTATGTGTGTGGGTATATATATATGTGCATTT
>Ga0209491_10008376_pt1 | contig 13166 bp, 9 predicted proteins | sample BON02_FD_187213 | JGI IMG/M metagenome (GOLD analysis project Ga0209491, IMG submission 187213) | Freshwater microbial communities from Lake Bonney liftoff mats and glacier meltwater in Antarctica - BON-02 (SPAdes) (version 2) | ecosystem: Environmental > Aquatic > Freshwater > Ice > Glacier... | reverse complement strand
GTGTGTGTCTGTGTGCGTGTGCGTGCGTGCGTGCGTGTGCGTGTGTGTGTGGGGGCGGATGGGTGGGTGGGTGTGTGCATGTGTGTTCGTGCGTGTGTTTGTGCGTGCGTGCGTGCGTGCGTGTGTACATATGTTTGTATATATATGTATATATTAAAACCTGCTTGCGCGTGCGTCTGTGATTGAGTGTGTATGGTGATACAAAGTTATTTTCATATAGATTTACCTCTGATTCCCATAAATTGGGACTGGTCCCTTACTAAGAATAATTGTGAATGTCGATTTCGACAAATATGAGGCTTGTAACAAGCCCCATGGTAAGGCTTGTAACAAAAAGAACCTCGAGAATCACCCAAAAATGCGTCAAATGCACTCTTTTCGGCTGAGGTCCGCCCAACTGGTATAAACCCTTGGTACTTCCTGGAAATTCCAAAGTTTTACTACACGTTGGGCGGGTACAAATTACTACGTACCAATTTCACCTCTGACCCCTTATCAGACTTGAGAGATAATGTTGTTTATTGGAAAACCAAAAGGAACATCAAGGATGATCTCCAATTTATCAGACTTTCTATGAAAAAAATTTGTGAGCCCATTCACCATCGTGAAAGGGTAGACTAACTTATCTGTACCAACTGGTAAGTAAAATCATTTGTGCAGGATCGTTAGTACTGTAACTATACTAACAAATCCACAAAAGAAGAGTTCGTGGCGTTTCAAGTGCGATCACTCCATTCTTGGGCGGCTGCGAGCTGAACCAGAATTTAAGAACTTTGGCAAGCATGAGTTGTGCATATGAGCTTTCGAAATTCGAGAAAGATTCCCGCGAAATTTTTGATATCCCACGTTGCATACAGAAGGCTTGCTCTTGAGATGGACAAAATTCGGGATGGTAATTTAACTCGCAAAGAATATCTGTGAAGATTCAGAAAGTATGGCATGCAAGAGCTAGCCTGCAAGTTTAAAGTGGTGAGGATGAGTCAGATGTTGCAGGTGAACCCGCCAACGCGTAATCTACAAAGAGCAAATGGCTTGTCTTTTCGAGGGTGCGCTACAAATCAAAGAGCACATTCGATGTTGCCTGAAGAGCACATTTGATGATGTCTTAAAAAGCACATTCGATGGTGCCTTAATGAATCGCATTGGCACATCAACACTCGAGTATTGCATCGTGGAAGCACAAAAACCTGAAAATAGCTGCCGCATCGTAGTTTATGATTTGAGCCACTTTAGCAGTGTTGCAAACCGTTTTTCGGACTCGGCTTCTATTGATCTCAGGCCTATGGATGCTCAGGCCTATGGATATCTCTTGATTGCAACAGATGAGAGTGCGAGCGTCAACAAAAATCCGACAATATTCACGTTGACCATGATTACAATCGATTGGAAGCTGCTTTCTTTAGTACTAAAGCTTGTATTTTGTTTGGATCTTTGTCAAGAGCTCGAACGTGTACAAAAGCAGACACCGTTGAGAAATACATGTGTTTTTGCCTAAGGGATGTACAGAATATATATGAGGGTCTTAAAGGATTTTCGGTGATCCATCCGTCACCATATCTCAGTGGTGGAGAGCGCGGCACTGAAGAAAATTAGTAATCCGTAAGGTCCCGGTTCGATTCCGGCCGAAAACACATTAACTCAGATTCACATGGATTTGAGCACATAGACCTTCAATCAAGGGTTCTAAACTACCGTTTCCAGTAATAAAAGCAATTTAACTCTAACTCAGGCTAGTAGGGTAGATAGCCGGGCAATCATTTCAGCGTTTTAATGCCAGAGAGAGAAAGCGAGTCATTTCAGCGTTTTAATGGCAGAGAGAGAAAGCCAGGAGATAGATACATGAGTAAATATATATGCATGTGTATACATACATGTATATTTTTAGTGTAAATATGTATTTACTGCCAGGCTGAGCATTCTTGTGATTCCCAGGGTTGACGATTGTTTACATATATCTTCACCCACAATGTCTGGGGCGATGCGACCTTCGACGACCACAAGTTCCAGCTGACCCCATGAAAAATCATCCGCTGATTTCCTCCCTCAAATTGTTTGCGCTCTTTCAGCCATTCCCTGGTTTGTGGCCCCTCGTTTTGGCTCCTGCCCAATGCAACTTCGACGCGACGATCCCTTTCATGGCCTTTTACTTGCGGCTCACTGGCCGCCAAACTCCCGAATACCGAGGCCTTGGTGAGATCCCATGCCCAACGGCAGATCTCGTCTTTGGCAACATCCATGTCCTTGGAATTTCCATTGAAATACGTCGCAAGTGACGTTGCTCCCTTTGCTTTTGCTTCCTGAATCTCTCTTGTGGAAGCATTGCGCTCTCCAGAAGAGTGGATTGTGGATGCTTTTGAAGCCGTGGTTGCAACGGATCGGATTGACTCCTCATCATCCTCACGTCTGATATTTCTTGCCACGATGTGGGACCATTCTTGCAGGGCTGTGCCCCCCGAGTTATCGCCGCGGGCGACCTGTACCATCTTGTCGCGCATCTCCTTCATCTCAGCAGACTCGTTGGATTTCGTGTCGTTAGCTGCAGCAGGATGCATCATGCTCTTGAGCACGTTGGCAAGGTCGTCAGCCCAAGCCGCGCCCTGCGGCATGTTGCGCACGGCAACCATTGAAAGCCTTCATCTTTGCACCATTGAGCTTGACTGACATAAACAGCTGCGTATGTTTCTTCTCACGATCTTCGCTGTAGGAGGAAAGGCGTGTGTTAGATGAAGGAGTGTGTTAGATGAAGGAGTAGGTTGGATGAAGGAGTGTGTGAGATACACGTAGTCGTGGATGGTATTATGGAAGATGATCATGGAACAAGATACGGGGTGGAAAGACTAGATGGACAGGTATCACAGGAGTTGCACTGTCTGCCCAAAGCATGTATGCAAGAACAGAGGGGAATAAAGACAACAGAGGGGAATAAAGACTCCCTGCCGTAAGAGCGTTTGCCCCATTTCGACTCAGGCATGTCGAGGGCAGCGTGTTCAAGAAATGTTGTTGCAAGATCCAAGGCAAACGAACAAGCACATGGGACATGTGATTGTCCGCATGACGCACCGGATGAAACTGGGTGTCTCTTTGAGAAGGCCCTGTACGACAAGCTTGTCGCACACCACTCTGGCTATCTGGGCACACGTCCATGTCGCATGAACCTTTGGCATTAGCTGCAATATAGGTTGTCCCATTGTAAGAGACACGAAATCAAGTAAAATCTTGATATCACGCTCCACAGATGCACAAGTGCTATCACGCTCCAAAGATGCACAAGTTCATACCAGCCTGGCACCGAGGCTAAGCCGGTGCACAAGGGCTACATGCGAAAGAGCTCCACGATACATGCGCCTTTGGCAGTGTAAGCAGAGAGAGCAAGAGAGAGCAAGAGAGAGCAAGAGAGAGAGAGAGAGAGAGAGAGAGAGAGCAAGAGCGAGAGAGAGAGAGAGAGCGAGAGAGAGAGAGCGAGAGCGCGAGAGGGCGAGAGAGAGAGAGCGAGAGAGAGAGAGACAAAGAGAGACAAAGAGAGAGAGACAAAGAGAGAGAGAGAGAAAGAGCGAGCGAGAGAGAGACAAAGAGAGAGAGAGAGATGTCACGAGATACTGTACAGACTCCCATTGTAAGAGAACATCTTCTAGTTCACGCGTTCATGAAAAGCGTGCGAGTCTGAGAATAAACCAGTTTTACCTTTCGATCATGCTTGCACGTACCATACCCCCAGCGCGTGCAGACAATCCCCATCATTGCGCCGCCTCAGCCTCATCTCATTACACTTGGAAGTGAAGATTGGCCTCAGGGTGGCAGGAGCGGCACAGCTTGGGAGAAGGAAACGTTTGCCACGTTAAGGAAACGGGAGTCCTGTTTCGAAGGAAACGGAAGTAGCACAACACTCCGCAGCGGGGCAGCTTCGAACTGGACAGAAGCGGGACCTGGCTGGAAGCAGCCAACGAACCTCAAACTTGCATATCATTTGTAAAAACAGTTCATCGAACGAGGGCAAAACCGGGTCCGCGGACAGGCTGACAAGCTGTCAGCTGGTGCGCCGACAAGATAGAGACCTGCAGCGGGCAGAGGTACCTCGAATACTACGAGGCAGGCAGCTTGCAGCGGCAAGTGCGGAGGGCCTGCATCTCGGACGCACGGCGCAGTAGCGGTATGGATTCGCCAACAAACCTCGAATTTGCATATCATTTGTAAAAACAGTTCATCGAACGAGGGCAAAGCAGGGTCCGCCGACAGGCTGACAAGCCGTCAGCTGGAGCGCCGACAAGATAGAGACCTGCAGCGGGCAGAGGCACCTCGACTACTACGAGGCAAGCAACTTGCAGCGGCAGGTGCGGAGGGCCTGCAGCTCGGACGCACGGCGCAGCAGCTGTACAGCACGAGTTGTCATAAGAATGGGGTGAGCGCATCACAGGCTGACGAGCAGGGATGCAACAGTGTGGGCAAACATCACGGGCTGACGATCAGGAACGCAACGAGCTGGCAAGGGACCAGCCAGGACAGAACGAGTGGGCCAGAGAGCGCGCCAAATTGTGAATTTGTGTGTATTTCGTTTATATTGTGATATGATTTTGAGGGAGTTCCCGTCTTACCAAAGTATTAGGGAGGAGTTTCCGGTTTGTTGCGCCTGTGGCAAGCGCGACGGGTACCATGGTAGGTACGCACACACGTAGGAGTACACACGCACCAACGTACATTTGTGTGATGTGATTTTGTTTTGTGTGTGTCTTGATTTGTATCACATTGTGATTTCTTATTAGTGGAGAATACTTCTTTTGACAGCGCGTGACAGTTATGCGACAAAGTTTGCGGGGCACCATGTGCGAATGTAAGTGTGGAAAAGTGTCACGAGACACTGTACAGACTCCCATTGTAAGAAAACATCTTCTAGTTCACGCGTTCATGAAAAGCGTGCGAGTCTCAGAATAAACTAGTCTTACCTTTTGATCATGCTTGCACGTACCATACCCCCAGCGCGTGCAGACAATCCCCATCACTGCGCCGCCTCAGCCCCATCTCATTACAAGAGAGAGAGAGAGAGAGAGAGAAAGAGAAAAAGAGAGAGAGAGAGAGAGAGAGAGAGAGAGAGAGAGAGAGAGAGCGAGAGAGAGAGAGCGAAAGTGTGTGAGAGAGAGAGAGAGAGAGAGAACGAGAGAGCGAGCAAGAACGAGGGCAAGAGAGATCGAGAGAGCGACAGATACAGCTGTGCTGATGATGCTGATGATGATGATGCTGTTGCAGATGGTGCTGTGGGTAACAAATTTTTGTTTTGTGCCTTTTGAAGCAGGGGCACGAACACTGCGCACATATTTTCAAAAAGTCAGGTCTAATTTGTGTAGCTATTGAGTAATGTAGTGGGAGCTGTATACAACATACAATATTATTATGCACATTGGGCTCATGTACAAATAAATACTATTACAATTCTACCTGGTGTAGATGCGCTAGGGCGAGTGGTGCCTTTGTGACCATGCACACGATCCTTGACGGTCTTGGCAGGTCCAAACGATAGATTGGTTTGAGGCAGGCCTGGCGCTGGCACCAGAAGGTGCACGTTTTTTCTATTCGCACGTCAGATTATCTTGTGATTTAAGTAGTTGAGCAATTTGAACGCACAAGTTTAAATACACAGAGATCATTTTACCGTTTGCAGAAATTCTAGATCGAGAGTGGCCAGTCTTCGCTTCTTCAAGATGCTTGATGGTCTTGACAGGAACAATTGTTTCCCAAGTCTGTGATGGCAGGCGTGCGAGGCACTCTAGGCCCTGACGGACCGTTGGCAAGGCGCTCCGTGCCGGTACATCCGCTCGAGTGAGGCTACACATGCTGCGCGTGTTATACACAAAAAGGCAAACCCCTTGCCAAAGCGAGGTCCTGCTTTCTGCTGCGCCTGCAGCCCTGGCAGAGGGAGAAGCTTTCCGCTTGCCGACATCGAGGTATTCAAAGAAAATATGCGCTGCAAGCCTTGGCATGCGCAAAAAGGCAACGCAACTCTGAGTTTGGACGCATGCAAGAAGTTGCACACTACCAAGATCATCACGAAGGAAATTGTTGGCGCGTGAAAGGGAAACACCTGGCGTTTGAAAGGGACTGTGATACCAATCAGCAACAACAATTTGACTCCATTTTGCCAGGCGAGCCTCATCAGCCACGAGCAGCACAGCCACCATTTGGTTGATAATGGTGATACTGGCCACGCACTGCCTGGTCGAGAACGCATTCATCTTGCCCCTAATGCTCCCCAGAAGTTTGTGTGAGACCAAGTCACGAACAAAAAAGTCCACATCCTTTGCCATATCATCTTCAATGGGGGCAGTACTATCAAAAAGCCTGTCCATCCACCTTTCAAAGGTTCTGACTTAAGTAGGCTGGCATGTTGCTTCCTTTAGAAACGAAATCCATAGAATCGTACAGAGCGACACGTTGCCACATGCTTCTTCCAAGGGATTTTCATCCATGAAAACATGAAAAAACATGTTCAGGTTTGACTGTATTTCATCGCAATTCCCAAGGTTGTATCCTGCCACAATGGAGTGCGCCAAATCATCCTCTGAGTCGCTGGCAGCAGACTCGTCCGCAGCCTGTGTTGATGCTTCCGAGTCGCTGTCCGCACTGTCGCGTAAAGAAATAGAATGTGCAGTGCCATCAACAAGTGCGAGAAGTAGGCTTCTGTGCTGGCGTTTGAGAAAAAATAACTTTGAGCATCAATGTCAATATCATCCCGCTTCATCACTTGTATTGCGTTGCTGTTTCTATCATCCACAGCAGGGAGAAACCCATTGTCTTTGAGATATTTAGTCAGCTGATTGCAAACATCTTCTTCTCCATCCCGTGCACCTTCAGCAGCAAACCAACGTCAGATGAAGAGCACAATGGAGAGCTGGATGCTGATTATGATAGGATTCCTGAACTATTCAAAGACAGAGGAGTTGGTGGTGTTAACAATGCACTTGCCTCAAATGAAGAGCCCCCTGCAAAACTGCGTGAGATCATAACTCCTCCCAAAGAGTCCAAAGATCCCGGACTGGCTTCTGATGGGATTCCTGAGCTATCCACGAAAGAGGAGTTGTTGGTCTTGACACCACGCTGTCTTGAGCAAAAAACTGAAACTTGCGCGGATCCCGCTGTCCTTTTAGCAGGTATCCGTCATCTCAGCCCTTGGCCATGTGAAAACTGTCGAAAAGTGTTGCACCATCAAAAATGCAATCCTACATTACACGGGAAAATTGAACTGCATCCTTGTCAAGGACTGGCCGATAGTACCTGATGGCAAAATCTACGCAGGTTGACAGGTCGAGGGCATGCACGTCAGATTACAAGCATTCAAGACAATCAGGCGAATGTCGGGTCGAGGTGGTGTTCACCCACGAGCGTCCCTGTTCCAACTGCTCATTGCAGACACAATCTGACGTGGCTTTACAGTTTGTTGGAACAGTTCAAATCCAGTTCCTTTCTGGGCGTGGCATCCGAAGTGCAAAATCGTGGGCTGCTCTTTCCTGATTTCAATCATCACAGCATTTCAGTTCGAAAAGTATAACTGCCACCGCGCGCCACTCGCTTTCAGCCAAAGTCTGTACAGATTTGCGCCCAAAACACCTTTTTTCACCAAAATTCTGGGTCAAGCCTGCTCTCTCTGCTCTGGCTCATCCCGAATTTTGTGGGGGACAGGGGATTTTTGCTCTGGCTCAACCCAGTTTGCGCGCGAATTCAGGAACAAACTTGACACCCAACCCAATGGAAATGGAAATTAGTGGAATAATTTAAGAAAACAAACTGACAACAAAAAAAAAATTGTTGTCAGTTTTTTTTATTGTGGTTTTTTTTTTGGTTTAAAAAGTCAGCCACTAAAAAGTCTGCTACTTTTAGTTTGCATAGAAAAAGTAACGGAAAAGATTCCTGGTACCAAGATTACTCAGTATTACCTACGTCGCCATCTCCATCGATTCATCAAATGCCGTCGCCATTTGTGCCCGAAACCGCCCGAAACATTTGAAACTGCGTCTATTTTTGTTGAAAGAACCATGAATCAACATATATAAGTCCTTCTGTTTTGGTAATTTCCATCAAATGTGGATCACTTTTGGTAGTTTTGAAAATGTCTGTGGGTTTGCAATGGGATATGGGATGCTCTCTGTATGCCTGCTCAAAATTGTTATATTCTTCCTTTGACTTGAGGTCGGGATCTTTGGCGCTGCCATTGTCAACACCCACAAACAATATCGTCAGCTTGGATGGCACGCTTGCAGGTGGTCTAAATTGCGACCAGTCGGGTTCGGTCCACGGCGCTCTAGGAATGCTGTTCAGTGTGTTGGCTGCACTATCTGCAGGCTTCACTCTGTGGCAGCTCTCGTCAATGTGTGGCTTCATATCCTCCCATGCAAGGACCGGCACCACAAAGCCACTCGAAATACTGCAAACTTCCTCAGATTGTGCCCCTGTATTGCCTGTGCTTGCTGTTCTGGCGTCACGTTCCGTGGCTCTAACCGTTTCATTGGGTATGGCTGACATTGGCCAGCGAGAACTCCGAGATCTCTGCTCCTCCAGCGCAGGCCTCTTCCTTCCAATTGCTGTCGAATGACAATGAGAGTCAATTTCCACGAACCGGACTCGCGAACTCAAGATCATAGGCGTTTCGGCTGGGCACGCTAGCTGTGTTGATTCCACATCAAAACAGAAAAAGAAAAAAAAGGGGGTCAAGAAGCGTTATCGGCGCGCTATGTGTGGATTTAAAACCCCCCCCAAAAAAGAGAGAATGGAGCCGCCCACCCCTATGATTTGTGTAAAAATATTTCAGGGCTGGCCCCCCCGAGATGCCCCTGCGAAATTGGTACAACTGTGGTACAAAACATGGCCAGCCGACAATTATGGTTGATTGGAAATGAAAATGTGTCAAAGGAGATGGGCGCATAGGTGTTCAAGCCCCATTATCGATTTAGTCACGGTGTACTTCATTAATCCCAGAGTTAACCTTGATTACAATTAAAAATCAGAAACAGGAAAAAGCCAACTAGATTGAGGAATAAAAACATACCGCATGATCTTGTGCGGAGGATCAGATTCCAGAGAACAAAATCTCCGGAAGAGGATTTCAGACATTTATACTGAACGATAAGTAAAATGCTTTTCTGAAATCTGTTTGCCAATATGGGAAAAAAAATTATTGTTTAAGCTGGGCGGAAATCGCACTCCAAACGCCACGAACTGAGTTTTTGAGGTTTGGTTAGTCCGCCCGCCCCCATTAATCATGTAAAATTATTTAAGGACTGTCCCCCCCGAGATGCTCCTTCGAAACTGAAACAACTGTGTACAAAATATTTCCAACCGATCATATTGATCTGGTGGAAATGAAAACCCCAACTAGATTGAGGAATAAAATCAGTACCGCATGATCTTGAGGATCAGATTCTGGAAAATAAAATCCTCGGAACAGGATTTTGAATATTTGTACTCAACGATAAGTAACATACTTTCCTGAAATCTATTTACCTGCAAGGGAACATGACTGATTGATTGGGTCGGGCGGATTGTTATAGTTGCTCACCTCCCCAACCCCTTGCAAAAGAGTGCTCGACTGTGGGGCGTGCATTGGCACCACACAGGTTGGGGCCTCGTTGGTTGCACCCTTCGAACTCACCTTCAAACAGCCTAGCTTGCTTTCTTTCCGCTACATCATCATAATTCCGTGATGTATACACTTATATTGACTGTATCCAAGTGGAAGGTGTAGCACCAGCCAGGTGCACCCCCATACCCGTCGTGTCTATACCTGTATGCGCCTGTTCTACCATTTGGAGATCATTATTGATCTTCCCTTTGGTTTTCCAATAAACAACATTATCTCTCTCTGCGCCTGTTTTACCAGTGAAAAAAACAACTTCTCAGAATGTTTGGCCCCGAATTAATTCCAATTAATAAATTAATCAAAACTGCGCGAAGCGCGGTTTCAAAAAACCCGCGGTTTTTTTTTTTGGGGCGTCAGCCGCGAAATTTCGAGAACATGACATTAGTAGCGCGTTGGAGAGTGCATTTCCGGGCTTTTTGGGCGATATTTTTGGTTGCTCAACTCCCTCCAAAGAGACGTGTTTGAGTACACAAGAATCCACTCGCTTCTTATCAACGGCGTCGAGAAACGAGCACAGAAATGTCATTTCAAACAAAGTATTCTGAGTGCTTGGTCATATCCAAATCTGTAGGCTTTGGGTGAGGCATTCCCCCTGTTGTACGTTGTTTCTTATAAACTGTTTTGGAATTGAAATGGTGATGTGCAATTTGTATATCAAGAGGTTTCATTTGGCAAAGGGTTTGTTATTTGACACTTTCTCAATTACTGTTTGGTACAAAATATGTCGTTATGATCTCACTCAGTATTGGAGTTGGAATCATTTTCACCAACAATGGATTGGTAGACAGAACAAGAAATTTCAAATCAAATGCATCCCGGTTTAAGCAAAAAAATCATAAAAAAAATGCGCCGCAGGCCAGATTTTTAAGGAAACAAAATGCGCCGCAGGCAAGATTTATCAAACAAAATGCACCGCAGGCCAGAATTTTTGACGAAGTCCCAATGGGTATTCTGTCCTATTTATACATAGAGCTTCCAGCAAAGCTACTAGACTATTTCTTACGAAGTAATAAAAGCAACATCAATCAAAATAGTATGTAATTTATTTTTTACAAATCACAGCTCAAAATCTTCTTGTTTCAATTAATTCATTAATTAAAAAATCCATTAATCCATCAATTAACCTTTGGCCGGCCTATAGTACGGTTGTTTTCCCCACTGTGTTTTACTTTGTTTCTCTCTCTCTCTGTCTCTCTCTCTCTGTCTCTCTCTCTCTGTCTCACTCACTCTCTCTCTCTATTTCTCTCTCTGCCCTCAATCTCTCTCTCCTTGTCTTTCCCTCTCTCTATCTACCTTCCTCTCTCTCTGATTCTCTCTCGACCCATACTATTCTCTCTTTCCACCCCTACCCCCGCCCCCCTCTCTCTCTCTCTCTCTCTCTGCCTTGACTTTGTCTCGCTATTCCTGTATTGTTGAGATTTGTCTTGTCTAGTTTTGCTGTGTTGACGGGCAGTTCCCAACTCTATCCACCAAATCGTTCATGGTTTTACCCCTCCCCCTATCCAAAACCAATACGTCAAACAAGGCATGGGGGGACGCCGTTCGCCGGTGGCTGAGGATATGACAGGTGTGGTCCTTGTTGCGAGTCCAGAGATGCGAGCCAGCCCGTCAACTTGTAGAGTGTTAACCATAGATTGACAAGTACGTGGTCTGTACCGCTGTCTTTGATACGCACGTGGTTTGTGCCTCTGGGGGTTTACTTCCCTCCCAACACAGGAGGCGAAGTATAGTTTTTTGGGTATTATTCCAACAAACAAAAAAAAAATGGAAAAAAAAAAGAAACAAATGTGTAGTACTGTTGTTGTTGTGGTTGTCTCTGTATTAATTTAACTCAACCTCCGAGCCTAGAATGTATACAGACCATGAAGGGAACCGTACAGGCGATATAAGTCCGAGTTGAGGCCACTAACCGTGCCGCAAAAATCAAACTACTTAGATTACTGGTAGAATCTATTTGGTCTAATATGCTTGTACACTTGAATTTGAATATTAAGATGACTGAAATATTATACCATTCGTACTTATTATTGGACTCATTCCATTTTTGTGAAACATATTTTACTACACATGCACGGTTCGTTGCCCAGAAGAGTGCGATTTCTCCATTCTTGGGCAGCGGTCCTAAGGGTCGGTCCTAACCGGAATATTCCATAATCCATAAACCATTTTCCTGACTGGAAATGTCACAGGTGTGATATTTATTGTGACATTTGTGACATTTTATGGAATTGAACGATCACTAAAAAAACTCAATCCATTTTCTTGTGACAATTCTGGCGTTCTCCGTAAATGTCCCACATGGGACATAATCCCAAGGTCCCCATTCGTATCCATGAAGGATATCCCCAGATTATCCTGAAATTTGCAAAATGCGACCTCCGTGTCAGGGAAGAGGAAACTGGATTATGGATTATGGAATACTTCCAGTTAGGACCGACCCTAACGGAATATTCTATAATCCATCATCCATTTTCCTGACTGAAAATGTCACAGGTGTGACATTTGCTGTGACATTTGCAATATTTTATGGAATTTAACGATCACTAAAAAAAAACTTTTCCCGATCCATAATCCTCAACATTGCGGCGTTCTCTGTAAATGTCCCACATGGGACATAATTCCAAGGTCCCCATTTGTATCGAAATAAGGCCATATTTGCGTGGGATTCTTTTTAACTCCTTTCCCAACTTCAGTTCCAACTTCAATTTTTTCTTTTTTTCCTATACTAATAGTTGAGGAAAACGTGTAGCACAGGTTGAACCCACGAGATCTCGACCAGGTTGAGATCTCGTGGGTTCAACCTGTACTACATTTAAACCAACTTGAGTAACTTGGCAATCCAGTGGGTTCAACCTGATTGAGATCTCAACCAGGTTGAAACCTCGACCAGGTTGAGATCTCGTGGGTTCAACCTGTACTACATTTAAGTCAACTGTAGTAACTTGGCAATCTCGTGGATTCAACCTGGTTGAGATCTCGACCAGGTTGAGATCTCGTGGGTTCAACCTGTACTACATTTGACTCAACTTTAGTAACTTGGCAATCCAGTGGGTTCAACCTGGTTGTTATCTCAACCAGGTCCAAATCTCGACCAGGTTGAGATCTCGTGGGTTCAACCTGTACTACATTTAACTCAACTTTAGTAACTTGGCAATCTCGTGGGTTCAACCTTGTTGAGATCTCAACCTGGTTGAGATCTCAACCAGGTTGAGATCTCGTGGGTTCAACCTGTACTACATTTGACTCAACTTTAGTAACTTGGCAATCTCGTGGGTTCAACCTGGTTGTTATCTCAACCAGGTCCAAATCTCGACCAGGTTGAGATCTCGTGGGTTCAACATGTACTACATTTAACTCAACTTTAGTAACCTGGCAATCTCGTGGGTTCAACCTGGTTGAGATCTCAACCAGGTTGAGATCTCGTGGGTTCAACCTGTACTACATTTGACTCAACTTTAGTAACCTGGCAATCTCGTGGGTTCAACCTGGTTGTTATCTCAACCAGGTCCAAATCTCGACCAGGTTTAGATCTCGTGGGTTCAACATG
>Ga0209491_10008374_pt1 | contig 13168 bp, 14 predicted proteins | sample BON02_FD_187213 | JGI IMG/M metagenome (GOLD analysis project Ga0209491, IMG submission 187213) | Freshwater microbial communities from Lake Bonney liftoff mats and glacier meltwater in Antarctica - BON-02 (SPAdes) (version 2) | ecosystem: Environmental > Aquatic > Freshwater > Ice > Glacier... | reverse complement strand
TTAATGAAGTTTGGTTAAACCCACCAAAAGAGCACATTAATGAATCAATAAACTTAAAGCAGGCCGCATGAAAGAACGGACATCTTTGTTGACAACTACCGGATCCCACATAGTTTTAGCGTATCCGATGGGAAGATGAATCCAGGGCGATCGATCTTTTGGGCCGGCTTCAATGAGACAAACAGTGTTTTTAGGGTCTTGTGATAGCCTGTTTGCTAAAACACAACCCGATGAACCTGCGCCAACAACAATATAATCAAAGAGTTGATTATTCATTAATTTACAGACCTTTTCTAAGCCCAAGGATTTCACGCGCCTGTGCGGCAGTTGCAACGGTGCGACCATAGGTCGGAGCCATCTCTACTATTCTCGCTACTAATTCAGCATTATCTTTTGCTAACCTTGTTTTATCGAATCGGGTGTTATCTTCTAAACCCGTTCTAACATGCCCACCAAGCTCGAGTGTCCATTCATTAACCTGCAACTGATATCGGGCAATTCCAGCGGCTGTCCAGGTTGCATAAGGCATGACCGCTTTTAACTCTGAAATCAAAAATTCTAAAACAGAACGTCTAGCTGGCATCGCATTTGGAATACCCATAACAAATTGAACATGTGCAGGTTCTTTGAGTAGGCCTCGTTCAATCAGATTTGCTGCGTTATACAGCATAGCCAAATCAAAAACTTCAATTTCTGGTTTAATTTCATATTTCAACATTTCACTGGCTAGGCCATCAACAAAGTCGGGAGGATTTTCGTAGATACCATTTGGAAAATTTACAGATCCTGTTGCAAGTGAGGCCATATCAGGGCGCAGATAGAGCATTCCGCCTCGCGCAGCCTGGTCACGACCACGACCACCCGTAGAAAATTGCACAATCATGCCAGGACAATGCTTTTCTATTCCTTCTTGTACAAGCCCATAAAGTGCTGGGTCTGAACTAGGCGTTTCATCAGCATTGCGAACATGAATATGTGCCAAAGAAGCGCCCGCCTCGAATGCTTTTTGAGTCTCTTCAATTTGTTCAGATGTTGTAACAGGTAGCCCTGGACAATCTTTTTTACGGGGAATAGCACCCGTCATAGCGACTGTAATAATTAAAAGTTTAGACATAAAGCCTCCTTTAACTTTGGGTAAGTTAATTTCATTCTTCAGACAGAATACTTTGAATATCGATTGCAGCTTTTTTTAATGGTTCAATATAAAACTCAATAGAATGCTCTTGCATGCGTGGTGCGGGGCCATGAGCAGTAATGGTGGCAAAGGTTTTGTTTTTAGCGTTTGTAACGGGCACAGCTATTCCAGTAAAGCCATCAAGAAAGGCTGAATCGTCAAGTGCATAACCATTCTTACGAATCACATCCAACTCTAGAAATAAACGTGAATAGTCTGTAATCGTTTTGCTCGTATGACTTTCAAAAGGTTCATTTCCTAATGATCTTCTCACTTGTAAGTCAGTCATTCCAGAGAGAAACAATTTTCCGCTAGCCGTGCAATGTAGTGGAACCCGCATACCAACATCTACGTGCAAACGAATGGGCGCACTTGTTTCAATACGATCTAAATACAAAACCTTATTGCCATCCAAAATATTGAAATTGCAGGTCTCTCCAATTTCCTCCACAAGACGTTTCATCACCGTTACACGTTGAGAACGAATGGAATCAACAGAAAGAATATTTATTCCAATGAGTCTCATTTTTGCGCTGGGTTGATAGCGACGACCATTCGGATCGCGCTCAATAAAACCTTGAGAAATCAAAATATTTAAAAGTCTAAATGTAGTGGGCTTTGGTAAGCCATTACTTGTTGATATGGCCTCAAGAGTGAGTGGAAATTCAGATTGTGCGATTGTATTGAGAATGAGAAGCACCTTCTTAGCCATGCTTGACTTGGCTGAGTCATCGAATGTTTCCGAAGGACTAAATATGCGGGCGTTTTTTTTTGGCATTTAAAAAATCTTAAATTTTTTTACGTTTTTAAGTGTTTACCCTTAAAGCATTTCATCAGATAGTACTTTATATTTCATCTTATAGAAAATATAAATTATAAATAGACAAGTGTGCAAGCAATAAAGAGATCTCATCTAAAAATGAATGCAACACAAAAGGTAAAAGCAGTGACAAAAAGTGCTGCCCCCCCGGCGAAAAAAAATTTTATTGAAAAAAATGTATCGGCAATAAAAGTGCCCCCTGAATTCACTATGAAGCAGGTAAAAGAAATTGTTGCCTTAATTAATGACGCAGGTGTGTTTACTACCTTTCGTTACAAGACAGACGAATTTGAAATTGAAATTTCAGTCGGTACTCCAGCTACGTCCCCCAGCCCGAGCGTTTATGTTGCGCCTCAAGCTACGATCTCCATACCGACATCTGTTCCAGCCATTTCATCATCAGAACCTACCCTTACCCTTTCATCTTCACAGCGTTTGATTAAGTCGCCCATGATAGGAACTTTCTTTCGTAAACCCAGCCCGACGTCTAAACCATTTGTTGAGGTGGGTGATGCAGTCAACTTAGATACCTCTGTTTGCATTGTAGAAGTGATGAAATTATTAAATACAATTCCAGCAGAATGCAACGGCAAAATAGCTCAAATACTTGTTGAAGACGGTGCTTCAGTTGTGGCGGGTCAAGCTTTAATGGTTGTTGAGGTTTCATAATGGCGACAAAAAAACCATTTGAGCTCATCGATGTCACTTTGCGTGATGCGCATCAGTGCCTGTGGTCTACACGCATGACAACCGCTCAGATGTATCCCGCTTTAGCAGATATTGATAACGCTGGATATAGTTATAACAACATTATGGGTGGGGCCGTATTTGATGTCATGGTTCGTTTTCTAAGAGAAGATCCTTGGCGACGCATGGCGTTTTTGAGTAAACAACTCAGCACCCCGACTGACGCATTAACACGGGGACAAAGTATTTATACATTCGAATTGTTTGCTGATGATGTGGTTGATCTCAATATTGAACTATTGGCAAATTCAGGTGTAAAAGTTTTAACGGTCTACGACGCTTTAAACGACAATCGAAATATTGAATCATCATTTAAAGCTGGAAAAAAATACGGCATGCTTGTTAATGCGATGCTGACCTATGCTTTAAGCCCAGTTCATGACGACAATTACTTTATTGCCAGAACGCATGAACTCGTAAAGATGGGCGTAAACTTTATATCAGTTAAAGACCCAACCGGTCTACTAACACCTGAACGATCCGCCACACTATTTCCTGCAATTGTTGCTGCCGCTGCAGGCATTCCTATTAAATTACATTCGCATTGCCAATCAGGTTTAGCCCCTCTTGTATATGAGGAAGCAATTAAAGCCGGGTTTAGTTATGGCTACGTGGCAACAGATTGCCTAGCTAATGGGGCGTCTTTACCTTCTGTTCTTGACGTTTATGCCAGCGCGGAACGACTTGGTAGGGCTCCCAAAATGAATACCGTTGCCTTGCAAAAGGTTGACGAATATTTTGATTGGATTTGTACACGTGATAACTTTTCGCGTGGAAAAATAGCGCAATACGATCCCGCACTCTACGAACACCAAATTCCCGGTGGCATGATTTCGAACTTACGCGCTCAACTCGCAACAATGGGCATATCACACAGAGAAGCTGAAATCTTAGCCGAAACAGCAAGGGTAAGAGAAGATTTGGGTTACCCAATCTTAGTCAGCCCTTTTGCCCAGTACATCGTAACTCAAGCCGTTCTTAATGTCATGCAAGGCGAACGATACAAAACAATTCCAGATGAAGTAAAGCTTTATCTCAAAGGACATTATGGAAAGTTAGCTGGCACACCAAGCGCTTTGGTGATGTCTAGGGCAAATGTTGATTACGATGCCTCACGTAGACCGGGTGAGCTCATAAAACCAGCATTGCCGAGTCTTAGAAAAAAATGGGGTCGTTCAGTTAGCAAAGAACAATTGAGTTTGCACGCCTTCTACCCAGAAAATTTAGCGTTAGGTTTGAAAGATGGTGCTGCACAAGCACTTAAGCAAGGATCTGAATTACAACCGTTTACCGAGTTAGTAAAGTATTTAGTTATGAAAAAAGAATATAAAAAAATTAGGACGAAGTTAGGTGGTATTGAGTTAAGTTTTACGAGTTAGTAATTAGATGTTTATCAAAACGATGTAAATAAATATTTCAATTATTAAGGAGACTGTAATGAAAAAAACAAGTACATCACGTCGCATATCATCATTGCTGGCAGTTGCTCTACTCTCTAGTGTTTCGATGCTTTCAATGGCTCAAAATGCTCCCAAGTTTAACGATTATGGCTGGCCCGAAGGAGCTACTGAACAAGTATCTGCCAAATCTGTCGCATGGCTTAAAGAAAAAGGCTGGTGGCCTCTACAGATCGCATTTCAACCCCCATGGTCTGGCCAAAATACAGTTAATTTGGTTATGGATAAAAAGGGGTTCCTTTCAAAACGCGGTATTGAGTCTAAATTACAAGCCTTTGCGTCGGGCCCTGCAATTAATGAGGTGATTATTTCTGGTCGCTTTCAGTTTGGTAATGGTGGTAACTTTCCATTCACATCGCTGATCGACAAAAACGTACCCGTTAAGACTATTGCTGTGATCAATACGAATTTAACGCATGCTGTATTGGTTCCAATAGATTCTAAAATCAACTCTTTCAAAGATTTTAAGGGTTCTAACCCGCCGGCAACGATCGGAATCGTGACAGGCTCTTCTGCAGAGTTTTACATTCAGGCAGCAGCGAAGGCGAATGGCATTGAAATTGGCAAAGATATTATTTTAAAAAATATGCCGCCAGGCGAACAAATGGCTATGCCTAAAGGAATTGATGCTGTCGTCCCTTGGGATCCGACCCCAACCATAATGGTTAAAGAGCGTAAAAACGCTAAGATCATTAGCGATAGTTTTCCGTACAACATTTATGCCGGCACTTTCTATGTCAGACAAGAGGTGATTGATAATGCACCCGATGTTGTTCAAGCATTTACTGACGCCATAGCTGAAGCAACCCTTTGGATCAGAAAAAATCCGAAAGAAGCTGTAGATGTGATGAAAGAAGATCCTAATTTGAAAAACTTTTCAAATGAGATTTTGTATGAGCAGATTTTGGCATACAACTTACTCTACAAGCCGACCTACATTTACCCTAGTGCTAATTTTTGGGGTAGTGCAAATGAGCCCATTTACAGCTGGCTATATGACAACAAGCGTATTCAAAAAAAGCTGACCGCTCAAGACTTTGCTAATGCTGTAGACACTCGCTTTATGGACAAAACTTTTGAGAAGTTAGGTTGGGCTACCATTACTAAACCACCCTTTTTACCAGCCAACTGGTCTGCTCCAATGGATGTCACGCCATACCCAAGCTACATGAATTCGTTAAACACCACAACGCCTCAAGTATTTCCAGAAAAGGGTGATCTCACAAAAGATTGGTCTTTTGATGGTAAAAATTACACAAAATAAAGACTATGCAAATCTTAAATTATTTAAAGCAATCTCGTCGCTTAGTTTTATTAATTGTATTGCTTTTAATCTGGGAATTTTCCAGTCGCTTTATTCTTGATAAAACCGAATCTATTCTACTGCCTCCCCCATCGGGGGTCGCAGTAGGTGGTTTCGAATTAATGCAATCTGGTGAAATCTGGAAGCATATTCTTGATAGCTTATCGAGAGAGTTTTTTGCATTTTGTTATGCATCCATCGCAATTCCAATAGGAATTGTGATGGGTTGTTTTAAGTCAGTAAATGAACAAGTCGACCCCCTCATTGAAATTTTACGGCCTATTCCTCCGATTGCCTGGATTCCGTTAAGCATTTTGTGGTTTGGTGTGGGTAATACACAAAATCACTTTATTATTTTCTTGGGTATTTTTTTCCCGATTTTATTAAATACGATTGATGCGGTAAAAAATGTTGAACCCAACTTGATTCGTGCTGCTCGCTGCTTAGGTGCTGGGTCATGGGGAGTAATAACCAGAGTTATTTTACGCGCTGCTTTGCCTCAGATTGTTACCGGAATTCGAATTGGTTTAGGTGTAGGCTGGATGGCTTTAGTTGCTGCTGAACTTGTGGGTGCTAATTCTGGCCTTGGCTTTTTGATTAATGATGCAAGAACAGTTCTGCGTACAGACTATATTTTAGTTGGCATGTTAGCCATCGGCGTAATTGGTCTAAGTTTAGACAGGGCAATCAGATTCACAGCACAAAAGCTGATGCCTTGGTCTAGAGCATTAAACGCATAACTTTATACGCATCACTTGCCATCAATCTATTTTGTTACTAGAAGCTGAAAAAAATGCACGCTCTTAAAGTTGAACACTTACGAAAGTTGTATCCTTCCATGCAAGCAAAAGGCCAAGAAGTGCTTGCTATAGAAAATGTTTCTTTAGAAGTAAACAAAAACGAGTTTTGCTCTATTTTAGGTCATAGCGGCTGTGGTAAAACCACGCTACTAAACCTCATCGCTGGGTTTGAAGTACCTACTTCCGGTCGAATAGAATGTGCAGGTAAAGAGGTAAATGGTCCTGGTGCTGACCGATCTATGGTGTTCCAAGACTATGCTTTATTTCCTTGGCTGACGGTGTATGACAATATTGCTTTCGGCTTGAAAGTGAAAGGCACGACCTCTAAAGAAATGAATGAAATCGTGAATCGTTTTGCTGCACTCGTTGGCTTGAGTCAGTTTATCCATCACTATCCTCATCAACTCTCAGGAGGCATGCGTCAACGTGTTTCAATCGCTAGGGCTCTTGTGGTTGACCCAACCGTTCTTTTGATGGATGAGCCTTTCGCCGCTTTAGATGCTCAAAATCGTGCGCTGATGCAAGCTGAAATGATCCGTATTCTAAATGAAGAAAGTAAAACAGTTGTATTAGTAACACATAGCATTGAAGAAGCCATCAATCTTTCTGATGTTATTGTGGTTATGACTCGGCGCCCTGGCAAAGTAAAAAAAATTATTCGAGTGCCTGAACCCCGCAAAATGGTTGAGGATACACCCCCATATTTAGCTATTCGCCGCCAAATTCGCGACCTAATCGCTGGTGAACATGATGATAGCGAGGGGCGCTAATTTTTGAAAACTTAAACTATGTATTCTTACTTATCTTTGCTGCCGTCTTTGGTGGCTGGATAAGGCGGCTAAGTGGGTTTGGAGGGGCGCTGATTATGTCGCCCCTTTTAATGTGGATTTTCCCCATCACATTTCTTGTTCCCATCGTTATGAGTGCTGAAGTTTTTGGCGGCATTTTGTTGTCGCGCCAATGGAAGGTTCAGTCTGAGGACAAATCTCGACTTCGCAGTATGTTATTTTTTGCAGCGCTCTTATTGCCGCTAGGCCTTTGGGTTGGAAGCTTTGCGCCGATATGGTTGATAAAAGGCATAACGAGCTTATTAGTGCTCTTATTCGCGGCATACTTACTCATCAAACCACATTTTAAGGTTCTTGTTTCTCGAACATTTGATGGCGTAGCAAGCGGCTTGTCTGGCCTCTTATTAGGTTCGTGCGGAATTGGCGGCCCACCTGTGGCACTCTATCTCAATGCAACGAATCACCCATTCGAAAGAATTCGAGCACTGCTGTCGCAGTTTGTATCAGGCATTTCTGTATTCGCGATCATTGCAGCAAGCCTTATGGGCGGAGGACTTGAATGGCTAAAATATCTATTAATAGCGATTCCAGCCTACGGGTTCGGTATGGCTTTAGCCTCTTATTTACTAAAAAAACGTGACATCTCGTTTGAGGTGATTAGAAGTATTTGTTTAATGCTATTAATTGCTAACTCAAGTTTTAATTTAATACTGTTGTTTATATCTGCCTGGATTTAGTCTACATTGACTGAACGCGCATTCTAAATATATCACCCTGCCCTAAGTGCTACATACCTTCGATTTGTATCACTTAAAAAACTAAATAGACAAAAAAGAAACTACGTCATGAGAAAAATTACCTTTGTTGGTTTAGGTGCCATGGGGCTTCCGATGGCTAAAAACTTAATTTTTTCGGGTTATCAAGTTTGCGGCATTGATAAGAATCTTGATTCGGTCAAAGCACTTGATGCACTGGGGGGCACACATTTTGAGAGCAATTTACAGGCTTATGAAAATACCGATGTTTTAATTATTATGGTGATTAATAGCACTCAAGCTAAAGAGGTGTTATTAGCTGGAGGAGCGCTGAACGTATTACCACACGGTGCATGCGTTTGCTTAATGTCAACCTGCCCGCCAGCAGAGGTTGCAGACATTGATTTGTTGGTGACGCAAGCGGGTAAACAGTTTGTTGACTGCCCCGTTTCAGGGGGTGTTGCAGGTGCCATAAATGGCACACTGACCCTGATGGCGGCTTGTAAAAAAGCAACTTATGAGCAAGTACTTCCTATTTTTAATGTGTTTGGAAAGCGCATTTTTCACGTGGGTGAAAAACCTGGCCAGGGTGCCATGTGCAAAACCATTAATCAATTGCTTTGCGGCCTACATCTTGCCGTAGCAGCTGAGGCCTTTTCATTGGCAAAAAAAGGGGGGCTAGATACAAAGCTTTTATTAGAAATTATGAGCGGCTCTTCAGCTTCAAGTTGGATGCTTAATGATCGGGGTAACCGTATGCTTCAAAATGAACCCGAGGTAACCAGCACGGTTGATATTTTTGTGAAAGATTTAAGCATTGTTAGCCAAGCGGGGCGAGATACAAAAGCTGCGCTACCTTTAACGGCTGTTGCGTTACAAATGTTTTTATCAGCTTCAGGTAGGGGTGAAGGATTATTAGACGATAGTCAAGTGATTCGAAGCTACGATGCACTGAATGGCACTCAAACATATAATTGATCACCATATTCGGCAAACAAAACCCTATCGTTTGTCATGAACAAGGCTACAGCAGCTACGAGACAGGTTTAAATTTTCGATTGCTCTAGAAGCATTTTTTTAATGTCTTTTTTAACAATTTTCCCGTAACCTGATTTGGGCATGCTTTTCCAAAAGAAAAAATGGTGCGGCCAACGGTATTTGGCACATCGACCTTCCAAATAAGACAATAGTTGTGCCGCTTCAAGTTGTGCGCCTGGTCGGGTAACAATGACTGCTACGCCAACCTCACCCCACTTGTCATCAGGCATACCAAAAATTGCAATTTCGGCCACGTCAGGGTGGGTTAAAAGCACTTCTTCGACTTCAAGTGGGTAAACATTTGAGCCGCCTGAAATGTACATATCTGATTCGCGACCGGTAATGTAAAGTAACCCGCGACTGTCGAGTTTGCCTAAATCGCCTGTATGAAACCAGCCACCCCGTAGCGCTTTTTCTGTTGCGTCGGGGTTGCCGTGATAACCAGAAAAGACAGCTGGGCCGCGGCAACAAATTTCGCCTACTTCACCCTCTTTAAGCCTTTGCATATTTTGGTCAAGAATGGCAATTTCCATGCCCGTGCGGGGTCGACCACATGAACCGATATTTGCATGGGGGTCATTGTCGTCTGCTGAATGCATGTGAGGGGGCAAAACGGTAATGCTGCCTGTGACTTCGCCTAAGCCAAAGTATTGAACCAACACATGACCTAGTTTTTGTAACGCTAACTTTTGATCTGTGCGGTACATGGGCGCACCGGCGTATATGACATAACGCAAAGAGCTGTGGTCATATTGGTCAACTGCAGGGTGCTCGACCAATATTTTTATGATGGTTGGCACGGTAAATAAATTGGTGACTTGGTGGCGTTCTACTTGCTGCCAAACCTCTTCTGGGTCAAGTTTTTTACCCGTTAACAAAATGGTCGCTGCCCCACGTGCTGTATTGAGCAGCGCATGAATACCTGCGCCGTGTGAAAGCGGTGCCACCGCAATTGAGCAATCAGTTTCTCTTGTGCCTGGTATAAGATCTGCCAAATGGTTAGCCACAACGAAAGCCATTTGGCCATGTGTCAGAACACCTGCTTTTGGTTTGCCCGTCGTTCCTGAGGTGTAAAAAAACCAAAGCGGGTCGTCATGCGATACGGTTGCTTCTAACGCCACTTGACCGAGGTACTTTGTCACTAAGGCTTCATACGAATGCTCAGTATTTTGTGGCTGGCCAACCACGATGACATGTTGTAATGATTTAGAACTGTCTTGCACAGCTTCAATATGATCACGATAACTGTCTTCAATCACCAAGACGTTGGCTTGGCTTGATGACGCCAGATAAGCCACTTCAGGTGGCGTTAATCTAAAGTTTGTGGGCACCCAAACACACCCTAACCTAAAGGCTACCCAGCAACTTTCAAAGAGTTGTTGAGTATTCCTTGAGTGCACCAGTATTTTGTCGCCTTTCACAACACCAAGCTCATCTAGGGCACAGGCCATGGCGTCAACTCGGCGATCAATATCTTGCCAACTGATTTTGACGTTATCGACAATCAGACCAGGTCTATCACTGAATAGTCGAGCAGTTTGCCTGAGCAACTGACTCAAATTCATGACTTGTGCAGCGTTCATGCGGGTTCCAGAATGCTGAGATAGTTGGCAACGGCTGTGCCCCCCATATTAAATACGGCCCCTAACTGCGCATTGTTTATTTGCATGTCGCCGGCAAGACCTGCCAGTTGCATGGCCGCCATGACGTGTTGCGACACACCGGTTGCACCAATGGGGTGACCCCGAGACTTCAGACCGCCTGAGGGGTTGACCGGCAACTTACCGTTTTTATGGGAAATGCCCTCAAGTATGACCCGTGCACCTTGACCCTGTGGGGCTAGCCCCATGGCTTCATATTCTAGTAATTCAGCAATGGTGAAACAATCATGGGTTTCCACAAAGTGTAAGTCAGCTAAGGAAACGTTTGCGGTTTTTAAGCCCTTGAGCCAAGCGAGCTTAGCACCTTCTAAATGGGTTGGGTCTCGTCTTGAAAGGGGTAAAAAATCATTAACTTGCGTGCGTGAACGCCATTGAATCGCAGCCACTTTGGCTTCTGTAGACATGTCAGCCGAAATAACGAGTGCCGCCGCACCATCTGACACGAGCGAACAATCTGAACGTTTTAAAGGGCCGGCAACAAATGGGTTTTTATCAGATGGGTGACGGCAAAAATCAAAGCCGAAATCGCGTTGCATATGGGCATAAGGATTGCCCATACCATTTGAGTGATTCTTGGCTGAAATGGCAGCCAATGCATCTGACTGATCGCCAAAACGATCAAAATAAGCACTTGCGATATTACCAAACACGCCTGCAAAACCGCCAACGATATTCGCTTCTTCTTTAACATAAGAACATTTGAGCAAAGTTTCACCAATTTCTTGATTACCTAGGCCACTCATTTTTTCAATACCAACAACCAATGCACGTTTAATGCGACCACTTTCAACTGCATCTAATGCGGCCCATATTGCTGCTGAACCCGTGGCGCAGGCATTTTCAAGCCTAACAGCCGGCACATGACGAAACTCGGGTATGGCCACGGCAGCTAACGAAGCGCTAAAGTCTTGTGGCACAAAACCCGCATTAAAGTGGCCCACAAAAATGCCATCAATATCGGTTACATCGAGCCCAGCGCTTTCAATGGCTTGCAAAGCCACTTCGCGAAATAACACCTCAAGGTCAAGGTTGTCATACTTACCAAATTTTGAATGGCCCCAACCAACAATTTTTGACTGACTCATAAGGTGTCTCTGTTTCAAATATGTGATGATTCATAGTAATACAGTGGACGGGTTTGCTACTCATTTAAAGAGTGAACCCATTGTGATGATAGTTAGCCAATGTGATCTGAATCAAAGATTTATTGCTGAAGTTTGGTCAGTAATCGGTATTGACATGCAATATAAGAATCGTTTTGGGAAATGATCTATGCCGTATCGCAGATAAAAATTCAACATCAAACTTATGCAGGTTCAATTTTTACCGTACCCAACATGATTGGTTTGACAAGTATCTTATAAGTGTCTAAATCAAAACGTTGATGGTCAACTTCACTGGTTTGGTTTGATTTCGAGCACCAAGTGCCTAAATAACGCCAGTTATTGATGTGGTGTCGTTGCACCCAATCGCCTGCTTGTTCCACCACATGAATGGCACAGTCGAATGGCCAAATGTGAATTTTTAAATCAATTAGAGCTTGCTGCAAACGTTGATCGTGTGCTGCGCGATCTTCAAGACCCACACAGGCGCCTTGGCAGGTTCTTAATTGAACCCCGAAACAACCTCTTTTACTGATTTTTTCCAACCCCAACAGGCCCATACAAAGGTTATGTTGGCTAGCAAGGTCACGTAATTTTTTTTTAGCGGAATGAGTTGAACCAAAGAGGCCATAGATACCTTCTTCTTGCCCAACCTCTAGATCTTGGCGAGTCATCACTTGGGGGGTCAAGGCGCCTGAGGTGTTGATCAACTTAATCGTACATAGGCTTTTTAAGCGGCGCAGGCGAACGTTGTAAAGTGGGCTTTGTTGCTTAATGCACCATGCTTCAAGCAGTAAAGCACCCATTTCACCCGCTGTTTCAATATATTCAACTTGGCGTGACTGGGCGATCATTTTGACCTCATCAGCCGCCCGCATGTGTGACATGACACGGCTGCGAATGTTGACACTTTTACCAATGTAAAGTGGCAGGGCACTGTCGCCCCAAAAAATATAAATACCCGAGGTTTGGGGTAATGTGTTGATGTTAGCAAATTCTACTTTATCTTGACTCATGGGTTCCTAGCGTTGCAAAACTGCCATCCACTCTTGTTGCTGTGGGCTGAGTGCTGAATCAGGGGTTAGCGTTGCTAAAGACAAGGCTGTTCTGATGTTCGGTTCGGGTTCAGGTAATTCAACAGCCAGTAAAGCGTCTACGACGCTCAAGCCTTTGGCTAAGGTTCGACCGTACAGCTCAAATATGCCCAGAGCACTGACATGTAAAGCGGGGTCTTCTAACCAACAATCGTAGTCGGTCACCATGCCTAATGTAGCGTAGGCTATTTGTGCCTCACGCGCTAAAAATGCTTCGGGCACGTTGGTCATACCCACCACATCGCAACCCGCTTGCCTTAGAAAGTTACTTTCGGCCTGGGTGCCCAAGCGTGGCCCTGAGACGCACGCATAGGTCGCACCTGACTTAACAGGTTGGTTAATAAGCATGCCCGCTTGCACAACGGCATTAACCAATGCAGCACTAACCGGCTTTGCAGTTGATACGTGTGCAGCCACACCGTTACCAA
>Ga0209491_10008373_pt1 | contig 13169 bp, 13 predicted proteins | sample BON02_FD_187213 | JGI IMG/M metagenome (GOLD analysis project Ga0209491, IMG submission 187213) | Freshwater microbial communities from Lake Bonney liftoff mats and glacier meltwater in Antarctica - BON-02 (SPAdes) (version 2) | ecosystem: Environmental > Aquatic > Freshwater > Ice > Glacier... | reverse complement strand
GCGCCGATAAAGTTAAATTTCGCCGGATGGTGAGGCCTGGTGATCAAGTGATTATTAATGCCAAGATCACGAAAACACGTGGCGATAAACTTGCGGTGGCGACTTGTAATTGCAGCGTCGCGGGCCAAGTCGTCTCTTCCGCCGAAGTGATGTTTGGCGTAGCCGACGACGAAGCATAATTCGGCAGTCATGGCGAACACGATTCATCCCTCCGCGATTGTTGAGCCCACGGTTGAGCTCGGCGATAACATCGAAATTGGCCCGTTTGCTTACGTCGGTGGCGCCACTCGATTGGGCGATGGCACGCGGCTGCATCATCATGCTTCGGTCGAGGGCAACACGGTGCTCGGCCGCCAGTGCGAGGTGTTTCCTTTCTGCAGTATCGGGGCGAAGACGCAGGACTTGAAATATGCGGGAGGTAATCCCGGCGTGCAAATCGGCGACCGGAATGTGTTTCGCGAATATGTGAGTGTGCACGGCGCGACCAATGATGGTGATTACACGACATTGGGCTCGGATAATACGATCCTCGCTTACGGACACATCGCTCATGATTGCCAACTTGGTAATCATATCATCGCGAGTAATTCTGTGGGTCTGGCTGGACATGTGATTGTCGAGGACTACGTCGTGCTCGGCGCGATGAGTGGCATTCATCAATTTTGCCGAATCGGCGCGCATTCGATGATCAGTGCCTTTGCAAAAGTGGTGCAGGATATAGCGCCATTTTTTATCGCTGACGGAGGTCCTGCGATTATCCGTGCGATCAACAAGATCGGTCTTGAGCGTCGAGGTTATCAACTGGAACAGATCGATCGCGTGAAGCAGATCCATCGTATACTTTTTCGGGATGGATTAAATCGCACTCAAGCATTGGAAAAACTCCGAGCTCACGAGGATGCGGATTCAGTAGAGTTTCGTCAGATGCTTGATTTTGCGGCGAAGTGTGAGCGCGGACTCGCTCCCGGTAGTGCCTGATTGTGGCAAAGTTTTCTTAGTTAATATTAACCCAGTTAGAATACTCAGTGATGAGCACTCCGTTTCTTCTCTCCTCCTCCGGCAGCGGTCGCGCGACCGCCTACATCGAATCGAACAAAGTCATCTCTTATCAGGGGAAGACCCATGTCGCGTGGCTCGACACTCCGGTGGAAGGCTTCCGCGTGAAAATGCGTTCACTTGACCAAGCCAATGGCGAATGGTCTGAGGAAGTGACCATTGGCGAGGCGATTGATAATCATGGCGGACCGGCGCTGACGATTGATGGCGAGGGCTACCTACACATTGTTTATTTTTCGCATCACCATCCGTTTCGCTACCATCGTTCAGTGCGTCCGAATGATTCGTCCGAGTGGGAGCCGATGGAACAATTCGGCACGGACCTGACTTATCCTACTTTACTGTGCGCGAAGGATGGCACGTTGATCTTGTCAGCGCGACGTAGCCACGACGAGAAACCGTGGGAGCTGGAAGTTTGGAAGAAAGCTCCAGGGGCGGAATGGACGTATCATTCCACGATTCTGCGTTCGGATCGGATGAACTACAGCCAATACGCGGCGTCGATGGTGTGGGGGCATGATCACAAGACGCTTTATCTGGGATTTCGAATCTCTCAGATTCCGCATATTGTTACGCTCGAAAAGATGTTTTCCTACACGGCACTGGGCTGCATGATGAGTCCTGACGAAGGAGAAACTTGGACGAAATTGGATGGCACACCGTTGGAACTTCCCGCCGTCGAATCTACTTCGGACATCATTATGAGCACGGACTCCAGTCAGGGGCGCGTGCTCGAATCAGGTGCGATTGCGATCAGCCCTGACGGTATCCCTTTTATTGGCTACAGTGTGCGGATGGACAATAGTTCGGAGGGCTACTTGGCGACACCTCTGCCCGATGGTGGCTGGAAGCACGTGCACCTGAATCCTTTTCTACCGAAAGAGAATCGCGACGAAGCTTTGATCATGTCAGGCGGCATTGCCTTTAACGGAAAGGGCCAGCCGGTGATCGTCGCACCTCTATTGAATCTCGAGGACGGTAAATCGTATTGGGGGCACTCCACGACCAAGATCGTGCGCCTTAATTCTGAGGACGGTGGTCTCACATTTAAGAGTAAACTCGTTAGTGGAAAAGATGCCAGTGAACCGCAGTGGATGCCGAGCATCGAACGTCCCACTGGATTCAATGACGTGCCGGAAAACCCTGGAATGATCTTCACCGATGGTGGTCGCGGCAGTGGCTGCGACGACGTGCTCAAGAACAAGGTGATCTGGACAGTCCTCGACTGATCTTATTGCTCAAAACGAAAGTAACCTCTTAGGTTACTTTCGTTGCGTTCGCAGCGCTTACTTTTTGTAAAGCTGAGCGGGATCCACCACGCGGCGTGATGCGAATTCGAGCTTCAGGCTTCCGCTGTCATCGGGATTGGCGCCTTCGACGAGCTTGCGGTAAAAGCAGGATTTGTAGCCATTGTGACACGCGACGCCGCCAACATTTTCGACTTTGATTTGGATGACGTCCTGGTCGCAATCGGTGAGCACTTCTTTGACGAGTTGCACGTTTCCGGATTCTTCACCCTTGGTCCAAAGCTTATTGCGGGAGCGACTCCAGTAGGTCGCTTTGCCAGAGCGCAGAGTGAGTGCAAACGATTCGGCGTTCATGAAGGCAAACATCAGCACTTCATTAGTGAGGTGATCGGTCGTGATGCAGGGAAGGAGGCCATCGGGGCCAAACTTGGGTTGCAGCGTGGTGCCGAGTTCGATGTCGGAGTTGGTGGTGCGGGCAGGGAAGACGTAGGAGCTCATGGGGAAATGTGATCAGAAAATGGGAGTTCGATGCGAGAAGAGGGCGAACCCGTGTGATGTCAGTCCGTTTATTATATACGGCACAAGTTGCTTCAACTATTCACATCGAGTTTTTTTAAGTAATCGTAGGAGTAGAGGCCGGTGGCGTGGCCATCGCTAAATTGGAATCGCACGGCATAGTTGCCGACAACCTGCCAACCTTTGACGGTCACCCCTTCGAATTGGCGATGCGGATTGCCGCCGTGAACTTGGCCGAGGACGTCTCGTTCGCCTTGGGTTTCGGCACTGGGGGAGGCGGCTCGTAATCGGTCGCAGGGATAATAGCTTTCGGATCCGTCGTCCCAGACGATGGCGATTTCCTGTCCGATGAGCTGAATGTTGGTGGGTGTGTTCATGTCGTGAAAAGGTATCACAAGTTTATCGCGATCGGATGAACAGCAAATTTATCCCGCGACTTGTTGCTCACCTGTTTGTAGTGAGTGACATGACGACATGGCGACTAGGGAAGCGCTGAACCAAGGGTCACCCGTAAATTTTGTGATAGCCTAGTTGAGTTTTGTCAAAAGTGAGACCGAACGAAGCATCGCCATGGCCAGAGTTGGCTCGGCAGCCAGCGGGAGCCACATCGCAGGGAAATCTTTACGCTCGGAGCGTCCTGCGCCCCATCCATAGACACTTTGGGCAAAGCTGCGGCGTGCCAAAATCAAGTTGGCCAAAGAGAAGAGGGTTGTGAATTCCGTGAGGATCATTTGGGCGTTTCTGCACTCCGAGGTAACCGGCATCGGCGAAGACCTCATGCTCTTGCCCGTGCCATAGCTCGTGGGTCTGGCTGATGTCGCTAACATTCGCGGCGGTTCCGTTGACCTTCTGCACCAAGTCACTTTGAGCATCCACTACGAGGTGGGCATTCATCCCCATATATCACTCGGTTGCCCTTCTTGGTCTGGGGTATCTCGTTGCCGACTTTCGTTCTTCTTCGAGAAGGGTGCCGCGATGATCGTCGTATCTGCAATCGTGTCCTCTTTGTATCCGGCACTCACAGCGGTCCCCGAACCTTTGACGTATGCTGCTTTATTTGGACTTTTGGTCTTGGGTGTTACGATTTTACATCGTCGACGGACGTCGTGAATGATTTTAAATGGCGTGGCATTCTGAAATGAGTGCGACGTTTTTTGGGCCGCGTTTAGAATAAATTTCGCACGGATTGCGATCTTAGTGCTGACGTAACCCAGATACAGCGCCAAATGGGAGATATGCCCAAGCAATCCGTTCTCTTTGTGATCGATACCCAAGGCACCTTTACCGTCGGCTGCTATGCGGGAAATCCCGTGCTGGGCACACCTAACATTGATCGACTGGCTGGCGAGGGGATGCGTTTTGATCGGGCCTATACTTGTGCGCCGGTTTGTGGTCCGGCTCGTTCAGCCATCTTTACGGGACTCTATCCGCACTCGAATGGCGTGCTGGGCAACGATATGGCACCGCACTCTGATCTACCGACGTTAGGGCAACGTCTGCAGGATGCCGGTTACAAAACCGGATACATCGGTAAATGGCATCTCGATGGCTCTGATTACTTCGGAGATGGGCGCTGTCCCCCAGGATGGGATCCGAAATACTGGTTTGATGGGCGCAACTACCTCGAGTCGTTGCCCGATGAGCAGGCGCGTTTGCTTTCCCGTGAAGAGCACGATTCGGCTTCGGTGGAGCAGCACGGTATCACCGCAGAGTTTACGCATGCGCATCGCACGGCTGAGAAGGCGCGCGCGTTTATCGAGGCGCATCGTAATGAGGATTTCTTTCTGGTCGTATCAATCGATGAGCCGCATCACCCGTTCATCTGTCCCGAACCGTTTGTGAGCGCTTTTGAGGATTTCGAAATGGAAGTGCCCAATGCTGATGACGATTTAAGCACAAAACCACGGGTTCAGCAGGAGTGGGCGAAGCATGTAGCGGGACGTCGAACATTAGAGAAACGTGATGGGAAAAACTGGCTAAAGCATCCGCGTTATTTTGCCTGCAACAGCTACAGCGATCATGAAGTTGGGAGGGTGGTCGCGGCCATTGATCAGTATGCACCTGATGGGCTCGTGGCTTACACGGCCGATCACGGTGATACGTTTGGTCATCATGGCTTGGAGAGCAAAGGACCCGCACTTTACGAGGAAATAGCCAATATCCCATTTATCATGCGATGTCCCTCTACGATTGAAGCAGGCTCGGTTTCGCGTCACCCGGTATCGCATATCGATCTCGCGCCTACCTTACTCGATTACTTCGGGGTCGAACCACCGCCACTGCTTCACGGAAAGTCTTTGCTCGCGCAGTGTCGTGACCCGCAGCACGCGACTCACGAACACGTGTTCGTGGAGTTCAATCGCTTCGAAATAGATCATGATGGTTTCGGAGGTTTTGCGCCGATCCGCGCGGTGTGTGAGGGCCGGTATAAGCTGGCGATCAGCCTGATCGACACCGACGAGTTTTACGATCTGGAGAAAGACCCGCACGAATTGCGCAACGCGATCAACGATCCGGACTATGCCGAGATTCGCGACCGACTGCATGATGCTATTATCGCTTGGATGGGGGAGACCCGCGATCCGTTGCGCGGTCCGCATTGGGGACGTCGTGCGTGGCGCACGATCGAGAAATCCAGCTGGGGCGGTCCCACAAGACCACGTCCTTTCGACGAGGCTTACTTCCCGAAAACTCGACTCTACAAAGATGGTCGTGAAATTGACCGTTTTGTTTACGATAAGATCTAAAGTCGCGAGCTTGTTTAGTCTGTTGCTTTTGCAACTTCCGAATCCCATATGACGCTAATGTGTGAGTCGTAATCCCTCGAAATCCACCGTTGGCATGTGGGCTGGCTAATTTTGGGAGAATCGGCCCATTGCGGATGGCGTGCCAGCTTGTCGAAATAGGAAACTACCAACAACAGGTCGTCTCAGTTCTGTTCTATGCTCTTTTCGGCGAAGGCCTTCACCTTATTTGGTGTGAAGGGTGAATTGAAAAGTCCTTCTTGGATGCGCTGTAGAGTAGTAACAGAGCAATCTTGATGGGCGTGAAAAACTCCTGCTGTCAGCGCATCGTGCAGAAGCTTGCCATCTGTGATCTTGGCATCGGCGTAATAGACTACCGTAGGATGTTGCACAAAGGGATGGTCGCTGGACTCAAGGATCACGGTGGTGTCGGAATGGGATTGTTGGGAAGTGAGGTTGGCAAGATGAAGTGGACCCCGAAAGTTGGACATGAGGGATAGTTAAATCCAAAAGGAGTCCAAGATGCCAATGAAACGTCGAACATTCAGTGCAGAGTTTAAAGCAAAAGTAGGGCTAGAAGCCCTGAAAGGGATCGAGCCGATCCACGCGATCGCGCAACGCTATGAGGTTCATCCCGTGCAGGTGAGCCAGTGGAAGAAGGAGGTGACCGCGCGATTACCAGAGGTCTTTGCCAAGCCCTCGGCCCAAGCGCGCGGTCAGGAGGATATCGAGCGCAAGGAGAAGGAACTGTATGCGCGGTGTCAACGCCCGCGTAGATTTGACCCACTTACGGCCGGATAAAAATGACCCACCCCCGCGTTAAAAAAAGCGGGGGTTTATTTGGTCTTGGTGCGCGGACCTCCTTTCGGGTTGGACTCGGGCAAAGCGACGGAACCGGGGAACAGGCCGGAGGAGCGCTTTTCCTTCATGCGGTAGGATTCGCCCTTGATGTTGACGACGGTGGCGCGGTGCAGCAAGCGGTCCAGGGCGGCCGAGGCCATGACGGGGTCACCGGCGAAGACGTGGCCCCAATCGCTGAAGGCTTTGTTGGATGTGATGATGGTGGCGACTTGTTTTTCGTAGCGGTTGCAGATGACTTGGAACAACAACGAGGCCTGATCGCGGTCGAGTCCGAGGTAACCGACTTCATCGACGATCAACAGTTTTGGGGTGACGAGCATCTTCATGAAGTGGGGCATGCGATTGGCGCTGAAGGCGGTTTTCATGCGCCGGACCAGATCCATGGCGGTGAGGAAGAGCAGGCGTTGGCCCCGCTCGGCACAAGCGACACCCAAGGCGATGGCCAGATGGGTTTTGCCGACGCCGGGCGGGCCTTGGAAGATGACGTTACGGCCTTCTGCCATGTAGCGCCCGGTGGCCAGCTCCTCGATGAGGGTCCGGTCAATCGAAGGCTGGAAGGAGAAGTCAAAATCCCGGAGGCGCTTTTGCCAGGGCAGGCCCGAGAAGTGCAGACTGGTCTCGACGACGCGCTGCCGCCGGGCGGCGATCTCCGCTTCGAGCAACCGGCCCAGGAAGTGCGAGTAGGTCCAGTGCTCGGCGGCGGCTTGTTGGGCCACCGAATCGAGTTGGGCATGGGCGGTGGTGGCGCCGATCTGCAAGAGTCCGTCGGTTGCCAGTTGTTCATAAACGGCACTCATGAAGCCACCTCCGCGTAGGCACTCAGGGGCCGCACTTGCACGGCTTGCACGAAGGTGATGTGACAGCCTTTGGGCGGAGCCGACGGCTTCGTTGGAACCGAGAGGGCCCAACGTTCCCGCACATGTGCCGGGGACTCGACGCGTTGGCTGCGACCAGAGGCCACCGCATGTTGGGCGATGACCAGATCGCGGGCGCGGATGATGATCACAGAATCGCCGGCATCGACACTGACGCGGGTGCCCACCCAACGAGCCGGCACCGAGTAATCGTTGGTCTCGTAGCGCACCAAGGCCTCAACCCCGACGGTGCGAGCGGTCGAACGGGTCACTTGGTAGGGGTTCAGATCGGCGCAAGGCGTGAGGGCTTCATCGGTCAACCGGTCACAGGGCCGGGCCTGCGTGGTGGCGTGGATGCGCACGTTGGCGATCTGCGCGAGCCATTGACGGCCTTGGGCGTTGAGATCCTCCAGCCCATCAAAGGTCCGAGCGTTCAGAAAACTGTCCCGGATGTAAGAGACACTGCGCTCGACCTTGCCTTTGGTGCGAGGGCGGTAGGGTCGACAGCGCTTGGCCTCGAAACCGTGGTGGCGCACGAAGTCCAGGAAACGTGGATTAATCCGATCGGGCCCGACCACGACCTGACGCATGTTATCGTAGAGGATGCGCCGGGTCCAGCCGCCGAAGAACGCGAAGGCGTTTTGATGACACCGAATCAAGGTGGCCACGTCCATAGAGCGAGTGAACTCGACGTAAAGGTAACGCGAGTAGCCCAGCACCATGACAAAGGCGTAAACCCTCACGACGGAGCCATCGGGCTGCGGATAACGCCCCACCTCGGCCCAGTCGCACTGAGCCTGTTCTCCCGGTGGGGTCTCGAAACGCACCGTCAGGCGCGAGTCGGGCCGCGTGGCCGCACGTAGTTGGGCCAAAAACAAGCGCACGATCTTGACCGAGCCGGTGAATCCACGGGCTTGGATCTCCGCGCGCAGTCGCACCGCCGACAGGCCGTGCTCCTGCCAGCGTTGGGCGAGGTAGTCCTTGTGCGGGTCCAACTTGCTGGAGCGTCGGCGTGGCGACGGTGTGGGAGGCTGTTTGGCGCGCAAGAGTTTGCGCACCGTATTGCGAGCATGGCCGGTCAAGCGTGCGATCTCGCGCACGCCGTGGCCCTGTTTTTGTAGAAAACGAATGTTCATAAACTGATCCAAATTTAGCATGAAGGCCTCCGGTTGAGTGGACCGGCAGCCCAGCATGCCTGCTATCAAGTGACGAATCGAACGCGCCGGAAGGCACTCCCCTGGAGGAGGGACCCGAGCCGGACTGCGCTTCGCTCCGTCCAGCTCGGGTCCCTCCTCCAGCTCCTCCTGCGACTTGAAACCTACAGGGGGTGGGTCAGTTCCTAACGGGCGTTAGTGGGTCAGTTTTACACGGGCGTTGATAGCGGCGTCCGCCGGCCAGTCGACCACCAGCCAAAGCTTTTCGAGTTCGCCCCCGGCTTTGCGCAGCGCGTGCTGTAGCCAGACCTCGCACCAAGCCAGTCGCGTCGTGCCGCGCTCCCCCCGGGCGGTTTTCCAACTGGCGCTTTGCCATTGGGCGGCAGGGATCGTGGCGGCAATCTCCGCGAGCGTTTGCGAAGGTGGGGCCGCAGCCGTCGGATGCCGACGGACTTGCTTGAGTTCGGTTGGGGCCTCAAAGCTCCAGCCCTTGTGCTTGGCCGCATCGACTTGCAGGAAAAACTCCACGCCCAACGCCCGCAGGCCTGCGCGAAACTCGGCATTATCGCCATAGGCCGCGTCCCCCAGCACCGGTGCGGGGGCCACGCCATCGGCCAACGCCTCCCGGACGAGCTGGAGTGCGATCATGGGCTTGGTGGCAAAGGCAACTTCATCTGGCACGCCGGCCCGAGCACACCGCGACCGATCCTTCGTCCAGCTATCCGGCAGATAAAGTCGGCCGCCGATCGGGGCGGCGATCCAACCGTCACTGACGACCAGTTCGACACTCACCTGGCAGTTGGCCTGCTTGCCCACCGATCCACAGTATTGATGTGAAACACCCACGGATTGCCGGCCCTGCTTCAGCGCGCCGGTCTCATCAACCACCCACGTCTCGATCGGCTCCAGATGAGGAATAATCTGCTGCCGAATGACGGTCCAGACCGCCGGGGCGCTCCAAGGGCTGTCGCTGACAAACTGCTGCAAGCCCTGCGGCTCCACGCCCAACCGCTGCGCCATTGGTTCCACCGACTTGCGCTGCCCGGGCATTAACAAGCCCTGCACATAGCGCGCCGCCGCCACCCGCCGCTCAATGCGGCCAAGTTCCCGTGCCACCGGCGAAAGAAAATCGGGCAGATGCTTGGCGCTACGCTGAAAAAGTGGACCGGTCCATTCCATGGACAGTAAGTCGGGGAGCGGGGCGCAAAACGCAACCATTAACTTAACGTAGTAATACTAGTTGCCAGTCGCGCCGCATGCTGCCTGGGCGCGCGTATTGGCTGAATGGCAACAGCACTTGCCCATTGGGCATGATTTGCGGCGGGTGATTAATGTGCCCGTGAATGCGATCGGGAAACATGTTGATGTCTCTATCAGGCAATTCGATGGAGCGAAAATCCGACCAAGTGTCACCGCTATCATCTGAATAAATGAACGCTAATTTACCCACATCGACTTCGGGGCTGTTACGTGGAATTCCGTCACCTGCATGAACTCCTTCGTGGATAAAGAAGAAGAGGCGACCGCTATCAGGTGCTACAAATGGTGCTCCATAAGAGCGGCGGTATTTCTTGGTCGACGTCATGAGACGTCGCGGCTCGCTCCAGGTGAGCCCGCAGTCTTGGCTTTTGGCCATCACGACCTGTTCGTCTGGCGCATTTTCAGATGAGCCTTGGCTCCAAGTGACCAGCCAAGTGCCATCGGGTAGGATGACCACACAGCTCGATTCGTTTTTTCGGATAGCGGCAAGCTCCGGTGGAATGCTATCACCGCTCATGGGCGGGTGACGGAAAATATCAGAGTAAGCGAAAGGTCGATGGCTCATGCCATCCATCAGGGAAGATTTCATGGGGTAAGAATAATTGGAATGGAGCAGGGAAGTCCCGGCGGATGACGGCAAGCGCCAATCAGGCTTTATTCACAGTCAGATCGCATTGGATCCAATCCCCTCTCAAATCACCGATTAATTATTGATTGTTTATGGTGATGAATGCTCGTCATTTGCATGTGACATCCATGAGTGTATGGTCGTGCCGTTTCCCCGTTTAATATATCGCGGAATTTTACTGCTGATATGCGGAAGCACGCTAACAGGTGCAGAGGAGGTAATTAGGATCGGAGTGGAGAGGAATTCGGCTCCGCTTTCCTATCTTGATGAAGCGGGTTATGCTGCTGGGTTCAGTGCTGAATTGCTGGCTGCGATGACAGAAGCAAACGGAGTGAAGATCGAAATTGTGGTGGGTTATTGGAGCCATGTCCTTCGTGATTTTCAGGAAGGAAGGTTGGATGCATTGGCAAATGTTACGATCACGGAAGCGCGACGCGAGCGGATGGATTTTTCGATATCGCACGCCGATGCCCGTGGTTTGGTTTATTATCTGGAAGGCTCACCTCGGATGCGGAGAACGGCGGATTTTACCGGGAAACGAATGGGAGTATTGCAAGGGAGTCTGGGCCATATCAATGCACTCGCTCATGATGGTTGGGGCGCGGTCATTGTGCCTTTTGCCTCCAGAGAGGCGGCGATGGATGCGACGCAATCTGGAGAGACTGATGCGACGATATTTATTCGGCGATTGGTGTATGCGCCTTGGCTGGAAGAGCAAGGTATGGACTGGGAGTTTGTGGATGACATGGTGCACAAATATCATTTTGCGGTGCACAAAGGGGATGCCCGTTCGCTGGAGAGGCTAAATGAAGCGCTCGCGGCCGTGCGCGGCAATGGCTCGTTTGATCGGCTCTACGCGAAGTGGATTGGCCCCCTCAAACCTCACCCCATTCGTTTAGCGGATTTGCGCCCCTACTATTTACCGGCTGCTCTGGGCTTAGTGGTGATTGTCGGGCTAGTCGCTTGGCAGCGAAGGATGATGTATCGTTTGTCCAGGCAGAAGGAAGCACTGCACGCGAGCGAAGAGCGTTGGAAGTTTGCCGTGGAAGGCGCGGGGGACGGGGTTTGGGATTGGAGCGCTACTTCCAACGAGGTTCTGCTCTCAAAAAGGTGGCTAGAAATGTTGGGGTATGCCGATGAGATCCCGAATAATCCTAAGTTGGAAGAATGGATGAACTACGTGCATCCGGAAGATCACTCGATCATCGCCTCGTTTCAGCATGCTAATGCCCATGATCAAAAGGATACGTTTGCATTTGAACATCGATTACGGTGCCAAGACGGGAGCTGGAAATGGGTGCTCAGTCGTGGGATGGTGGTGAGCCAGGATGCGAACGGACATCCGCTTCGTGTGCTCGGCACGCACACGGATATTAGTGGACTCAAACAGGCGGCGGCAGATCGATTGGTTCTAGGGAAACTCGAATCAACCAGCGTGTTGGCGGGTGGGATTGCTCACGATTTTAATAATCTGCTCACGGCCATTGTTCTCAATTTGGACCTCGCACGTTATAATAAAGGTTCGGTGGAAGAATGTTTGTTTAACGTAGACGCGGCAGAAAAAGCGGCTTTATCAGCGAGTGGTTTGACTCAACAGTTGATCACTTTTGCCAAAGGCGGAGCCACGGTTATCGGCATTTGCGATCTGGGGGAACTCTTGCGCGATGCCGTGCCGCTCGTGCTGAGTGGATCAAATGTGAGAGCCGATCTGTCGATTGCAGAAGAACTGTGGGGCGCGGAAATAGATGAAGGTCAGATTGGGCAGGTAGTCCGCAATTTGGTGTTAAATGCACGCGAGGCAATGCCCCGTGGCGGTGTCATTAAAGTGAAGGCGGTCAATGCGATCCTGAATCTCGGTGACGTTCGCGGTTTAAGTGCAGGGGAATATTTGCAGGTCGAAGTAGCTGACACAGGAGAAGGGATCGCACCCGAAATAGTTGAGAAGCTCTTCGATCCCTATTTTTCGACGAAACAACGTGGAGCTCAAAAAGGCATGGGTCTCGGACTGACGATCTGTCATTCCATCATATCGCAGCATCATGGCGTGTTAACCGTGGAATCGACTAAGGGTATGGGCTCGACGTTTCGAGTCTATCTGCCCGCGTCAAAGGGAGCAGTGGTAGACGATATGGATTTAATCCCGCCATTTCCGGCAAGTGCAGAAACTCCTCTCCGTATTCTCATTATGGATGATGAGGAGATTCTGCGGGATACTATGGGGCGCACGTTGCACCAAATGGGGCATACCGTGGGTGCTTTCTGCGATGGGAAAAATGCAATCATCGGCTACGAGGCTGCTCGCAAATATTCAAGAGATTGGGACCTTCTCCTGCTCGATCTCACCATCCCCGGAGGAATGGGCGGTATCGAGACTCTGGCTGCATTGCGCGCAATTGATACTGATGTCCGGGCAGTCGTCATGACCGGATACACCAACAATAAAATTATGACTAACTACGTTGCGGCTGGTTTCAAAGCGTTGCTAACCAAACCGTTTACCTCTAATCGATTACAGGTGGTTATCAACGAAGCCATGGCGGCAGAGTGAACTCGCCATATGATGCGAAATACTTGAACGCGATTACGCTGCGAAAGCATGGTGACAATAGCTCGCGAGGTGGCGATCGGTGATGGCGGGTATGCGCTGAAGGGCGAATATCGTGCGTGGCTCCCAGAGTTGGGTGCGAAGTGGCTCGAGGAACCGCTTGGGTAAGTCCGGAGATTCGAGGTGCGAGAGGATCGTGAGGGTTTGTCGCGAGGAGGGGAGGCCAAGCCATTCCAGCACACCATGAATGCCATTGCGCTCATGCACGGCGGCGATTTCCGACCAGGCTGGTGCTGAGGTCCCG
>Ga0209491_10008371_pt1 | contig 13170 bp, 12 predicted proteins | sample BON02_FD_187213 | JGI IMG/M metagenome (GOLD analysis project Ga0209491, IMG submission 187213) | Freshwater microbial communities from Lake Bonney liftoff mats and glacier meltwater in Antarctica - BON-02 (SPAdes) (version 2) | ecosystem: Environmental > Aquatic > Freshwater > Ice > Glacier... | reverse complement strand
AAGCGCGAATATGGCCATGCGTTTGCCGATAGCATTATCGAAATCGTCAACATCCGGGTGAGCGGGCAGGGCAAAATTCCGAAACTGACGCAGTTCGAGCGGCCCACCGGCACATCGCTCAAGAAAGCGCTGCGCCATACGAGAAAATGCATTTTCCGGGTTGGCGGCAAGACCTCTGAGTTCGACACCGGCTTTTACCAGCGCAATCAACTGCCGGTTGGCGTCAAACTGAAAGGGCCAGCGGTGCTCCTTCAAACGGACAGCACGACAGTCGTGCCGCCGGGGACGACCGCGATGGTCGATGAAACCGGCTCTGTCATCATAACCTTGGGAAAAGGCAAATGAGCAAAGGCAAAACAACTGTAAAGGTCACCAATACGCGGGTCGATCGCATCACCGCCTCGGTCATCAACGGCGCGCTGGAGAGCATCGCCATCGAGATGGGCCACAAGCTGATGCGCATGAGCTATTCAAGCATCATCCGCGAATCAGAGGATTTTGGCGCGGCCCTGACCGATGCGGATGGGCGGCAGCTTTGCGAATGCAAGATGTCGACGCCTTTGCAGTCCGGCCCGATCCCCGGCTACATCCGCGGCATCCTGCGCACGCTGGCAGCGCGCGGCGACAAGGTAGAGCCGGGCGATGTGATCATGCACAACGATCCCTACGGCGGCGCCAGCCATGGCCCGGATTTCGCGTTCTGCGTGCCGGTGTTCATCGGCAAGAAACTCGTCGGCTTTTCCGTTACCACGGCGCATCACCTTGATGTCGGCGCACTGACGCCCGGTAGCTGCGGCATCGTCGATGCGGTGGACACCTATGCCGAGGGTCTGACGTTCAAGGCGGTCAAGATCGTTGCGCGCGGCCATAACAACGCGGCGGTCTGGCAAATCCTGCGCAGCAATATCCGCGCGCCAGATCTGGTAGTGGGCGATATGGAGGCGCAGATTGCCTCGGCCGAAATTGGTGCGCTGCGGCTCAAGGCATTAATTCAGCAGTATGGTGAGGAAACGTTCGCCGGCGCATTCGAGGACCGTATGGATTATTCCGAACGGCTGATGCGCCAAGCGATTGCCGATCTGCCCGACGGCGAATATTCTGCGACCACCTATATTGACGGTTTCCCGGATATCCCCGACCCAAAATATCACGACCTGCCGATCAAGGTGACGCTACGCATCAAAGGCGATGAAATAGAGGTCGATCTGACCGGCACGGCGGATGAGATTCCGGACAAGCCGATCAACATGCCGCTTGAAGGAACGGTCGATTGCGCCATCTGGCTGACGCTGCGCTCTATTCTTCTGGATAGTGTAATTTATGGCGACATATCGCAAAACTCCGGCCTGACCCGGCCAATTACGATAACGGCGCCGAAAGGGTGCCTTGCCAACCCGAATTTCCCCGCCCCGGTCATTGCACGGTTCTGCACCGGCAACCAACTTGCCGATACGGTGATGAAGGCATTGTCACAGGCGGTTCCCACTCAGGTTTCGGCCGGCATCGGCAATCTTCGTGTCGCCGCCTTTTCCGGGCTGAACGCCGGTCAACACTGGGTGCATATGGAGATTCTCGAAGGCAGCTACGGCGGCCGCTTTGGCCTCGACGGGATGGACGCGGTTGATACCCTCTATGCCAACACTCGTAACAACCCGGTAGAGGATATGGAATCCCACCTGCCCCTGCGTATTGATTGTTACGAGTTGCGCAATAACGCGGCCGCGGCCGGAAAGTGGCGCGGCGGGGTGGGGGCTATTCGCGGCTTCACCTATCTGGCGGATGGCGGTTTTTCCATCGAGGGCGAGGGGCATATCTACCCGCCGTGGGGTTTTGATCACGGCAAGGACGGCACTACGGGAGAACTCAAACTGGTTGGCAAGGACGGCACCGAAAAAAGCCTGATCTCCAAGGTACCCTACCATCGCATGACAGCTGGCGACAGCCTCGTCACCTACGGCCCCTGCGGCGGCGGCTACGGCAATCCGCTGGAGCGCGAGCCGTCAAAGGTGTTGGCCGATGTTCTCGACGGGTTCATCACAGCCGAAATGGCCAAGGTCGATTACGGCGTCGTCATCCGCAACAAGGCGGTGGATCAGGCGGCGACTGTCCAACTGCGATCAGCAGGATGAACGCCACATCCGCCCGGAAAGGATCGCCATGCGCGCATTAGTGCTGGAACAAGCTGATGGTCGGCCCGAAAGCATCGTGATCAGGGATTTGCCCGATCCACAGCCGGGCACGGATGAGGTCGTGGTGTCCGTGGCCTACGCCGGCTGCAACTATGCCGACACCATGATGCGCACCGGAATCTATCCGCATCCCAAAGGCTACCCATTGGTTGCCGGGATCGAGATGTCCGGCACGGTTGATGCCGTCGGCCCCGGTGTCACCCACCTCAAGCCGGGCGACCGGGTTGCGGCATTCTGCGAGAACGCAGGCGCATTTGCAGAGCAGTGCCTGATCGAGAAAAAGCGCCTCGTCAAGATCCCTGACAGGATGGGGTTCGATTTTGCAGCGGCTTTTTTCGTTCAGGGGCTGACCGCCTGGCACCTCCTCCATACGGTCAGCATCACGCACCCCGGCGACGTGGTTCTTGTCCACGCCATCGGCGGCGGGGTCGGGCTCTACCTCACCCAACTTGGCGTCGAGGCGGGAGCCACCGTTCTGGGAACCGTCGGCACACCCGGCAAGGAAAAGCGCGCGCTGGAATGGGGCGCCTCTGCCGTCTCGCTGCGCGCAGAGCAGGATTTCTGCGCCATGGTGAACGAGTTTACCAAGGGGCGGGGCGTCGACAAAGTCATCGACTCGACCGGCGGCAGTATTCTTGACCGGAGTTTTGACTGCATCCGAACCCTCGGCCATGTAGTCAGCTATGGCGAGGCAGAGGGCAAACCCTATGCAAACCTGTGGGAACGACTGGTGCGCAAATCTCTGACCTTCACGCGTTTGCATATCGGGCATATTGATTGCAACTCCGCCGCATGGCGGGAGGGCGCAGAAAAAGTCATGCAACTGATCGGTACAGGATCGGTGCGGGTTCCCGTCGAGGGGGTCTATGATCTTGAAGACGCCTATGAAATGTACCAACGGCTGGAATCGCGCAGCGTTGCCGGCAAACTGCTGCTGCGGATCGGATGCTGAACCGTTACGCGAATGGTCGCCGGCCAGCCCAGAAATAAGGAAACAAAATGGTTACAGCAACATTTCCCAAGACCTTTTCCAAATTCGCCCTCGGGCCTCTGAAACTGAAAAATAGGATCGTGATGGCCCCGCTGACCCGGCAGAATGCCGAAGATGACGGCACCCCGACCGCCGAAATGGCCGGATATTACGCCCGCCGTGCAGCGGGTGGTGTCGGCATGATCATCACCGAAGGCACCTATCCGACGGATGAGTTGGGCTGCGTTGCCTACCTGTCGCAGCCGGGCATCGTGACGAAACGCCATATTGAGGGCTGGCGGCAAACCACTGATGCGGTCCATGCCCACAATGTTCCGATCCTGCTGCAATTGATGCACGGCGGTCGGGTCAGCGACCCGCGATGCCTTCACGAGGGCGAAAGCCCGGTGTCAGCCTCCGCAACCCATAGTGGTGGCTGGGTTCTTTATACCGACACGGACGACGAAAAACACAATCGCGGCCTGACCGGCGATTGGCCCAAGGTCACGTTCCCACCCGCCCGCGAACTGACAGTGGCCGAAATCGAGCAGATCGCCGACGGCCATGCGGCGGCGGCAAAACGCGCGGTCGATGCCGGGTTTGACGGCGTGGAAATCCACGGCGCGAACGGCTATCTCTACTATCAATTCATCCACCCGAAAACCAACCACCGGACCGATACCTACGGCGGCTCTGCCGAAAACAGCGTCCGGGCGGTAAAACTCGCCTGCAAAAAGGTTCGCGAAGCAATCGGGCCGGATAAAATCATTACCCTGCGGCTTAGTCAGGACGGCGTCGATGACTTTGGCGGCGCATGGCCCGGCGGGGTAGAATATGCCTGCGAACTTGGCGCGGCGCTGGCCGATTGCGATGCGGACGCGCTGCATTGGTCCAGCTTTGACTGGAAGGACAACCGCGATCCGAATTCTGACCTGCCCATGGCGACGGCGATTGCCAAGGCCAGCGGTAAGCCGATGATCGTGAACGGTGGTATTGCCGATGGTGCCAACTCAGAAGAGGTTCTCGATAGCGGAGCAGGGGAACTCTGCGCCGTAGGGAGACCGCTTTTTGCACATCCCGACTGGCCTCATATAATCAGATCGGGCGAGCCCTATGAATGGCTTCCTTTCGATCGCAAATATGTCATCTGTGCGCCCGTTGACTACCGACACGTTTACCCCGCTAACCTGCTCGTCCCTGATTGGAATCCCGACACATCCAAGCGACGCAAGCCGGGCTGGATGGGCAGTTAAAGTGCAAGGCGCGCTAGCTGCGACATCGCGCAACCGAAATGACGATCTCTCCATCGGCATGATGGAGAGATCATCTTTTTCTCGATACCTACACCGGCCTCCATGGCGCGCTTGTATTCCAGCGGAACGGTCGCTGAATCCTGCAACGCAATGCCGGTGGAATCGAAAATCGTGATTTCATCCTCCGATGTCCGGCCCTTTATCTTACCGGTGACGACTTCACCGATTGATCCGGCAAGATCGGCCTCGGTAATTAGTCCTTGGCTCAACGGCACGTTGATCTCGCCATCGGTGCGGCATTGGCGGATGTCGTCAACGAAAATGCGCGCTTTGGTCAGCAGCGTGCCCTCAAGCTCCTGATCGCCCGCCTTATCGGCCCCGACGGCGGCGATATGGGTGCCCGGCGCGATCCACGCCGCCTTGATGATCGGCGTGCGGGCCGGTGTCAGCGTCACCACGACATCGGCACCGCGCACGACCTCTTCGGCATTGGTCGAGGTCTTGATCGTGAAATTTTCATATTTCGGCTGCTGCGTCTCAACGAAATGATCGAGCGTGGCCTGCGATCTGCTCCAGATGCGGACCTCTTCCCACTTGAATATCTCGTTACAGGTGGCAAGCGCCCCCTCTGCCATATGACCGGCCCCGACAATCGCCAGCGTCTTGGAGTTTTTGCGCGCCATCCATTTCGCCGATACCGCCCCCGCAGCGCCAGTGCGCATGACGGTGTGGTAGCTGCCATCGACAATCGCCAGCGGAAAGCCGGTTTCGGGATCGGTATAGATCAAGATCGAAAATACCGTTGGCAGGTTGTATTTTTCACGGTTGTTTTCGCGGATTGAAACCCATTTGCAGGCGGCTGCGTGCGGCTCCTCAATATATGACGGCATCGCCTCCCACTCGCCGGCAAAACGATCGAGTACGATATGGCCTTTCGGATCCATATAGTAACGCCCCTCGCCATGCATCCGGTAGGCCTGTTCGACACAGTCGTTATACTCGCCCGGTGTCAAAAGCCCGATCATTTCGGTGCGGCCCAGTATCAATGTCTTTCGGTTCGCCCAGTTTTCCATGAGATTTGCCCTTACATGAAGATTACAATGGTGTCACGCGTTCCGCCCGGCGCGGGCCGTCATCACCAGACGGCCATCGCCCGCCCGCGCCTCCAGCTCCAAGGCGGCGGCGGATTGACTGGCAAAGAGGTCAAGCTTTTCACCACAGATAAGCGGCGACTGACCCTTAAAGCGGAAACTCACAAACTGGCCGATTTCGCGCCGCGCAAGATCGGCCAGCAAGGTGGCAATCAGCGGCCCGTGGACAACGAGCCCGTCATACCCCTCGACACCCGTTGCATAGGGGTGATCGTAGTGGATGCGATGGCCGTTAAAGGTGAGGGCAGAATAGCGAAACAGTAGGACGGGATCCGTTTTGATCGTTGCAAGAGGTTTGCCCACCAGGCGCTCGGCTCTTACCATTGCGGTACGTTTGCCGATGTCGCCGGTTGGATCGCGATAAACAATATCCTGCGTTTCGGTCAGGGCCGGGCCGCGATCAGTCGAGATCTCATGCACCACCTTGACGAAGACCAATGGGCCGGTGCGGCCCTGTTTCGGCTCTATCGCGGATATTGTCGAGCTGCGCGTCACCGCATCACCCACCGCCAGCGCGTCAAAGAACCGCAATTCACCCCCCGCCCACTTCCGCCGAGACAACGGAATCCGCGGCAGATGCAGGCCAAGCGCCGGATGGCCGTCCGGCCCCAGATTTCCGGCGGGTTCCGCAATCGGCGCAAGGCACCAATGCAGGCAGGCCAGTGGGCGCCCCGTCTCGTCCGCCAGATCAACCAGCGGCACAGTCGCGCAAAAACGCTCCACCAACCCTGCGGTTATTCGTTCGCGACCGACGTGGCTGCGACCGATCCATTCTGCATAATCATCGGCCGTATGGCCCTTTTCCTGCTCAACCATCGCGCACCTCATTCGGTGTCTCGCCCAATCCCGGCACCGCGCCATAGCTGCGCGGCGCGCCTCTGAATTTTGCCGCTGGCTGCGCAAAGCTGACCGGCCCCAACGGCGTCTGCACCTCAATGCGTTTCAGCTCACCATGCTCGGCCAACCCCTGCATGTCGTTGACGATGGCAAAGGCGATGCCGTTTTTGTCCAACTTCGCAACCACGTCCTCCCGCCCAAGCGCCCCAAACGCCGCCGAAACAAGGCGATCCGTCCGCTCCCGGTTTTCCACCCGCGCCACATTGCTGCACGTTAATGGGTCGTTCACCGCCTCTGGCGCATCAATCACCTCACGGCACAGCACCGCCCACTCCCGCTCGCTCTGAATGGAAATCAGCACCTGCGAGCCGTCAGCGGTGGCAAACACACCATAAGGCGCAATTGACGGATGCCTGAGGCCAAGACGGTGCGGCGTATTTCCAGCCTCGTGATTGAGCAGAGGCACGGTCAGCCAATCCGCCATCACGTCGAACATCGAAATCTGGATATCCGCGCCCTGCCCGTTTATTGACCGCCCGATCAGCGCCTCGAGGATGGCAGCATGTGCCGTGGCCCCCGTCGCGATATCGACGATCGAGACGCCAACGCGCGATGGCTCATCCGGGCCACCGGTGATCGAGCACAGACCCGATTCCGCCTGAATCAGCAGATCATAGGCCTTGCGTTCCGCCAGCGGGCCATCCGCATCATAGCCCGATATAGAACAACAGATCAGCCACGGATTCTCGGCGCGAAGCTGCTGGGGATCAAAGCCGAGTTTGGCCGCGGACCCCGGCCTGAGGTTTTGGATGAACACATCCGCCCCGGCGATCATATCGGCGAGCCGCCGTTTGCCCTCGTCCGTCGCCAAATCCAGAACCACCGAATCCTTGCCCCGGTTCAGCCATACGAAATAACTGCTCTGCCCCTTTGCGGCCCTGTCATAGCCGCGCGCAAAATCCCCCTCTGGGCGTTCCACTTTGACCACCCTCGCCCCCGCATCGGCAAGACGTGCCGTCGCAAACGGCGCGGCAACCGCCTGTTCTAACGTCACAACAGTAAGACCTTGGAGCGGCTGCGACAGGGTTCTGGCGGGAGTTGCCATCAATAAGACCTCGGCAGTCCAAGAACATGCTCCGACAGATAGGACAGGATCAAATTCGTCGAGATTGGCGCGACCTGATAAAGCCGCGTCTCGCGGAACTTACGCTCGACATCGTATTCCTCGGCAAAGCCAAAGCCGCCATGGGTCTGTAGACACGCTTCACCCGCCTTCCACGACGCATCGGCGGCCAGCATCTTGGCCATGTTCGCCTCTGCACCGCAGGGATCCCCGGCCTCATACAAACGGCAGGCGTCCATGACCATCAGATTGGCCGCCCGCATCGCCGCATAGGCGAGGGCAATCGGAAACTGGATGCCTTGGTTTTGCCCAATCGGGCGGCCAAAAACCACACGCTCATTGGCATAGGCGGTTGCGGTCTCGATGAACCATTTGGCATCGCCGATACATTCGGCAGCAATCAGGATTCGTTCTGCATTCATCCCCGACAGGATGTAGCGAAATCCTTTGCCCTCCTCGCCGATCAGGTTTTCGATGGGAATCTTAACGTTGTCGAAAAACACTTCGGTCGTGGCGTGGTTCATCATCGTCCGGATCGGCCGGATCGACAGCCCGTTATCCGCCGCCTCCTGCATGTCGAGGATGAACACCGACAGGCCATCGGTCTTGCGCTCTACGCTCTCGCGTTCTGTGGTACGGGCAAGCAGGACCATCAGATCGGAATGTTCAGCCCGAGAGGTCCAGATTTTCTGACCGTTGACGACATAATGATCGCCCTCCCGCCGCGCAAAGGTGCGAATGGATCCGGTGTCGGTACCGCTGGTCGGTTCGGTCACGCCAAACGCCTGCAACCGTTTCCGCCGCGCCGCGATATCCGGCAGATAACGCTGTTTCTGCGCGTCACTGCCGTGGCGCAGAATGGTGCCCATCGTGTACATCTGCGCGTGACAGCCAGCGCCATTGCATCCGGCGCGCTGAATTTCCTCCAGAATCGCGGCCGCGGCAGAGAGGGGCAAACCAGCCCCGCCATATTCCTCCGGGATCAACGCGCCCAGCCAGCCATTTTGCGTCAGGGCATCGACGAACTCGGTTGGATAGGCGCGTTCGCGATCAACCTTCTGCCAGTATTTGCCATCAAAGCCGGAACAGAGCTTTTTAACCTCGTCGCGAATCTCTGGATAGTCATATGTGAAACTCATGGCAGCCCCGCTATTCAGTCCATCCCTGTTTTAGCAAATCTGCGCTGGAGCGGAACAAACATAATTGCTATATCTGATATGACATCCACAACATATCGGGACGATCCGTGCCTTTTCAGGACTTGAATACAAAGCGGCTAAAGATATTTCTGGCCGCCGCATCGGTCGGCAATCTGTCGCAAGCGGCCAATTCGCTTGGCATGTCGCAGCCATCGCTGTCGCGCCAGATTGCCGCGATAGAGCGGGATCTTGGCGCGCGACTGTTCGTGCGTACCGGGCGCGGAATGGAACTTACAGAAGCGGGTGACCTGTTTCATACCCACGCCGCAGAGATACTCAAGACGATGATGAATGCCGCGGATGCCCTTGATCAACTCAGCGGTCAGGTGCGCGGCGAGGTACGGCTGGGCCTGCCGCCGACCGTTGCCCATATTCTCGCCCTGCCGCTAATTGATGCGTTGCAGGCCAATTTTCCAGAGGTCCGGGTGACCATCATGGAAGGGTATAGCGGCCATGTTCTGGAATGGCTGTCGCAGGGCCGCGTCGATATCGGAATACTCTATACAACCAGCCAAACCACCAGCCTGCAAGCGGATCTACTGGCCGAGGAGGAACTGGACCTGATCACCTCACCGCAAACCGCTGCCGCCTTGGGAACGGTTGTCACCGGCGAACAGGTCGCGGCCCTGCGCCTTGTGCTGCCCTCGCGCGCGCATGGGCTTCGGCAGTTGATCGAGGGGCGCTTCGCAGCACTCGACATCGGGCTTGATGTTGCAATGCAGGTCGACGCTTTCAGCACCACGCTGCGCCTTGTCGAGGCCGGCAAGGGCTGCACGATATTGCCGCGAATATCCGTCGCCGACCGGATCGCGGCGCTGACCATCCACAAACCAAAGCTGCGCCGTCGTATTCTGTTCGCAACCTCCCCCGCCCATCCACCCAGCGAGGCGGTGCGCGCCCTCGCCTCCTTTTCCCGCCGCCACTCGGCCGAATTGTTCCGCGCCTGACGTCGGCATTTTCGTCTGACTTGACGGCCAGTCCTGATAGAATGGACAAGGACAGACACCAGAGGCAATGGCTTGATGATGTCTGAAAATGGTTCAGGAGACGAATTTTTGGACGAAGATATTTTCAAAAAAGGGCCTCGAAAAACGCCGCGAAACGCTAGGGGCGGAGTATGTCGACCGCACTCTTGCAGCCGCCGATGATTTCAACCGCCCGTTTCAGGAGGCGATGACACCATCGACCCCAAAACCCGATCCATGATGAACCTCGCCATGATTGGGGCGCTCGGCAAGATGACGGAATGGGAATTGCACTGCCGTGGCGCGATCCGCAATGACGTCTCTGCCGACGAAATCCGCGCAATAGTTCATGTCATCGCCATATATTGCGGTGTTCCGCAGGGGGTTGAGTGCTTTCGCTCCGCGCGCAAGGTTCTGGAACATGCGGATATGCTTTAGGCGCAGGCCCATCGCGCGCAGGGTGGCGTCTAGCGCGCCCTTCTGTCGCGCTTGGCGATATCGACAAAGTTCAGCAATGCCTGCGCGCGGTTGTTTCGTTTCCAGGCCAATATCGTCTGGCTGCGAAAAGAATCCTCCGCGATCGGGCGCACCTCGACATTTGAGCCAAGAAAACCAATCAGGCTTTCTGGGTAGATCGTGATGCCCATTCCCGCCGCAACCAGCCCGAGCAGGGCAAGAGTGGTCGACGCCTCCAGCTTTGGATTAAGCGCGATGCCGGAATGGCTGAACAGGTCATCCAATCTATGGCGATACTCGCCCCATTCCGAAATATCGCCCAGAATCAGGTCTTCGTGGCGGATGTCATCGGGCACCACATGAGTCTTGCGCAACAGCGGATGGCCTTTCGGCGCGACCACATAAAATGGCTCCGATGCCAGCAGAACGCTATGGCATTCACTGTTTTCATAGGGACCGATCATGAAACCCATATCAATCTCATCGTTGATCAGCGCGATCTTTTGCCCCTGTGTCCGCATGTAGCGAAGTTCAAGAGATATCTCGGGATACTTGGTCTCAAAAGCAGCGATGGTCCGCGGCATCAGTTTGGTCGCCGCAAACGCCATATATCCCACCCTGATCAGACCGGTGTGCCCCTCGGCCACTCTGCGGGCATCGATGACTGATTGCGCGCAATCGGCCAGTATCCGCACCGCGCTGTGATAAAACGTCTGGCCCGCCGCCGTCAGCATGACCTCGCGCGTTGTGCGTTCCAAGAGCGAATAACCAATCTCTGCCTCCAGCTTTTGAATCCTGCGGCTGAGGGCCGACTGATCGACCGCAAGGCGGCTAGCACTGCGACGAAAATTCAGCTCCTGCGCTACGGTGACAAAAGACTGGAGCAGGGAAATTTCCGGTAAACCCACCATATGACCCTCATGCCTGCTCGCAGCGGCGCACTTTGATGCGTAGGTTGCATTAATATTTGTTCACTTGTCAATTCAGAATCAGATCAACGCGCCCTATGCTCTGCAAAGATAGCTTGCGGATGTGTCCCAACATATCGTGCTTTGCTGAACAGACCGAGCTGTAATCACCCAAAACTTCAGGAGAGCCCCATGAGCACTATCGATATCAAAGAACTGGATCAATTGCTGCAAGCTGCGTTTGATGCATCAAGCAAGCTCTATCAAGAGCGTGGATTTCAGCGCCGCGTCGGCTTTGGCAAACGCCCTGCCCTGATCAGCGTCGATCTGGCCAATGCCTGGACCCGTCCAGGCAACCCGTTCACCTGCGATCAGGAAAAGATGGATAATGAAATTATCCCGGCGATGCAGAAACTGCTCAAGGCGTTCCGCGCGCAGAAATTGCCGGTCGTGCATGTGACCACCGCCTACGAAATCACCGACCGCAACGCGCCCTTTACCGATATGGGCTTGTGGCACGACAAGATCCCGATAGATGTTGTCAACCTCGCCAACAAGGAACTTTGGGCCATCGACAGCCGCATCGCGCCAATAAAAGGCGAATACACGCTGCTGAAAAAGCGCGCGTCGGCCTTCCACGGCACTGAACTGGCGGGAATTCTGCGCGCCAACAACGTCGATACCATCCTCGTCACCGGCGTCACCGCCAGTGCCTGCGTGCGTCAGACGGTCTGTGACGGCATCGCCGACGGCTTCCGCCCGATTGCGGTCCGCGAAGCCATCGGCGACCGAGTTCCGGGAGCCGTGGCCTGGAACCTCTTTGATATAGACGCCAAGTTCGGCGATGTGAAATCGGTCGATGAATGTGTCGCCTATATCGCCGGATTGGGTTCCGCAGCCGCCGAGTAGCGCTCCAGAATCCAGATCTGCGCCTCAGGCCGGCCCTATTGGCTGGCCGGGGCGATTTTGCCGTCGATGGCCCCCCGCCCCGCATGAAAATGAAACCAGCCCCTACTGCTCCAAATCGTCGAACGACCCCGGCACCATTTCGGCCCAGAACGCCTTGGACCTGTCCCGCTTTCATGCCGCTCCTTTGATTGAACTTCGTCCCTGTTCCCGGACATTGGGGTACTTTACCCCTGTCCGTGAAAGGGGCACCAAATGGGACAACAGCGACGGAAGTACACAGACGATTATAAGGCAGCGGCAGTTGAGCGACTGTACGAGCCTGGGGCGACGCAAGGCAGCGTTGCCAAGGCAGGGGAATCGCGTTTGGAAATTTGAGCGTGAAGAATGTGAACATAGCGCGAACAGTTTGACTCTCTCGTTGCGTTCGTGGTCAGGTTTTGGTGATTTTCGATCTCGATTTGACGAGACAGACCCAAACGCGATTGCCCTGGTTGCCAAGGAGCTCGGGATTACTGGTACACAGCTGAAGACGTGGCGGCTTGAGATAGAGGCATTTGGCTCAGTTGAAGCCAAACGGCGTCAGCAAGCCGACGCGGCTGAATTGGTCCGCCTTCGCAAAGACAACAAGCGGCTTGCTGAGGAAGTGGAGATTTTGCACAAAGCATCCGCTTTTTTCGCGACGCGGGCGGTGAAACCATCCCTCTCGGGACATTGCTTCGCAATGCCCTGCCGGGCAATGGACGAACAAGCGCGCTTTCGTCACTGCCCATAAAGCCCAATACGCGGTTTCAATATTATGCCGCCTCCTGGAGATCTCGCGGGGGTGGTTTTACGGATTTCCAGCCAGTCAGCCTGCACGTGATCAACGTCGAGCTGATCGTGACGCGCGGGATCAGGAGTTGCTGCCCAAGATCAGAGCCTTCTTCAGAGTCAGTAAGAAATGCTACGGATCAAAGCGTATTCATCGGGATCTTCTAGCGGCTGATGAGATTGAGAACGGCAGTGCAAAAGTTTGCCACGGAAGTGGCGGGATAGTCTTGCTGCGGGCAGAGTAAAACTTTGCCACTTTGGCCCTTTCTGGTGACAGGGAGGGTGGGGGCATTTTAATCGTGGGGTAATCCCCCCCGAAAGTAAGGGTCTGCGGAAGTAGAATTTTCGTAACTGCCCAGCATGTTGTGTTGAGGAATATTGTTGACTGAACGGCTCAAGC
>Ga0209491_10008370_pt1 | contig 13172 bp, 14 predicted proteins | sample BON02_FD_187213 | JGI IMG/M metagenome (GOLD analysis project Ga0209491, IMG submission 187213) | Freshwater microbial communities from Lake Bonney liftoff mats and glacier meltwater in Antarctica - BON-02 (SPAdes) (version 2) | ecosystem: Environmental > Aquatic > Freshwater > Ice > Glacier... | reverse complement strand
CAGCAACTGCTATCGATTACGGCATGATTTATTCAATGAGATCATTGCCTCTTTTGTCGAATCATTTGCTCTTGATAAAGAACATTTAAATCCGAAATTTCAGGCTGCTGTCAATGCGTAACTTCTAAGGAATTAGTGATTGAATCAACAAAAGTTTAGATAACCGGCCTTCTTTCGCTTGTGTTTTATACGACGCCGCCCTTAAGTTGAATAAAAACTTCCCAACCAAATCTTGTTTTATAGCTGTATTTTTTAAATTTCTCGGATCAGCTGCAATCAACTTACTTATTGCTTCACGTGAATGAATCGTGCCCTTATTACTCGTAAGATTAGACATCGAATCAGGATTTTTTGCTAACGTACTTTTCGGAATGATACGAGTAAGACCAACCAAGTCAGCCATGTCTTGCGCAGCAACCTCAGAAAGTACATCCATAGGGGCCGCTTGCTTCATAAATAAACCATGCGTCGCCTCAACAAAAGCAGGGTTTCGGTTCATCGTGCTGTCTCGTTGCGTCATCGTCAGTTCAACGTCTTTCTCTTGCATGAGTGGACCTTGCGTTTTTTGAGGTGCGCATGTTGATTCTGACATATCTAGTTTTTGTCCTGCAAGCAATGCTTCAGGGCATGCAACCCGTCGATCAATAAATAAATTGAGTTGCTCTTTTAAGTCTTCATCACCTGAATTCTGCTCTAATTGCTTTAGATGTTCGTTTTGATTTTCGTAGATAAAATCGGACACCTTCGTTAAAGCCCACATACATGCATTTACGAACAAACTCGGCACGAGCACCACCACAATAGCGATCAAAGGTGTAGCCCACAGAGCAGGAAAAAATATAACCGAACCAATAACAGCCGCTAACAAGATATAGCCAAACGCTCTGGCATAATACCGATTATCTAGGCACACCTCTCTCATGAAAAAACATACTGTACCATAAATAAACACATAAGAGCAACATGTAGTCAGAAATAACGATAAGAGCTTGCTTTTTGATGATGAATTAAGGTACAATTTGTTGCTCATCTTTTAGAAATGGACTGTAATTTTGATATTTAAGGTTCAATCACGCCTCGCGTGCTGTTATCTCCTGCTCGTATCTTTTTTTGCTGTCCCTTTGCATGCAGCCGCGCGTGCATCTACACCTACCGTATGGAACACACTCCGCAAGCAATTCATGCTTGATCACGAGGTTCATCGTCCAGAAGTACAAGCACAATTGCGTTGGTTACTCAAACACCCCGACTACCTCAAACGCTTCACAGAGGCTGAGCCGTATTTATTCCATATCATTACTGAAGTTAAAAAACAGAATCTACCGGGTGAAATTGCTTTAGTACCTATCATCGAAAGTGCATTTGATCCCTTTGCTTACTCAGGGGTTGGTGCTGCCGGTTTATGGCAAATTATGCCTGGAACGGCAACTGATTTAGGCTTGAAGCGTGATTGGTGGATTGACTCGCGACGAAGTGTGAGTGCCTCAACTGCAGCAGCTCTCAAATATTATCGCTATTTAGGCAAATTTTTTAATGGTAATTGGCAACTTGCCTTTGCTGCCTATGATTTTGGTGAAGGTAATGTCGCTCGAGCAGTCCGACGAGCAGGAAAATCCAAAGAACACGCCAAATTTTGGACCTTACCCCTTCCGCAGGAAACCCGTACTTACATTCCACGCTTGCTTGCCTTAGCTGAAATTATTGAGCACCCTGAACGTTATCACATTCAATTGCCGCACATTAAAAATAAACCTTATTTTCAAGAAGTTGAGGTTGGTCAACAAATTGATTTAAGTCAAGCAGCTAAGCTCGCGGGCATTTCTTACCAAGAGTTGATTCATCTGAACCCGGGTTATAACCGTTGGGCTACGGCACCCTACCAACCCTATAAACTATTGTTGCCTATTAATCATGTGAAAGAATTTTCAAAACAACTGGAAGAGCTTCCTAAAAATCAACACATCAGCTGGTCTCGCCATCAAGTAAAATCTGGCGAAACATTAGGTGTGATTGCTCAAAAATATCAAAGTACGTCAACCATGATTAAAACATCCAACCACCTAACTTCGGACCGAGTTCGGCCAGGGCAATATGTACTCGTACCTAACCATATGACAACGGCGCCCATTCAAACAGCCACAAACAAAGCACCCACGCATATGCCCAGTCATCAAACCTATAAAGTCATTCATATTGTTCAAAAAAATGATTCGTTTAAAACCCTTAACCGAAAATACGGTGCTCCGGAACAAGCGGTACGCGCCTGGAATCACCTGGGTGAAGACCATCCAATTCAACCAGGACAAGAGTTACTTATTTGGAGGCAACGTACGCCTAGCGATTACGTGGTCAAACCCGGTGATAATTTAAGTCGTATTGCCAGCCAGAATAACCTTCCACTCAAAAAACTACTGAGTCTGAACCCTCATGCAGCACAACATCTGTTAAAGCCCGGGCAAACGCTTCAGCTTAGAGCGTAAATTTATTTTATATTATTTTAGATCAAAACGAATACCTTGCGCGAGCGGTAGAGCATTCCCCCAGTTCTGCGTGTTGGTTTGGCGACGCATGTAAGCCTTCCAGGCATCCGAACCCGACTCACGCCCCCCGCCCGTTTCTTTTTCGCCCCCAAACGCTCCGCCAATTTCAGCACCTGACGTGCCTATATTAATATTAGCAAGCCCACAATCACTGCCACATACACTTAAATAGTACTCGGCATGCTTAAAATTCTCAGTAAATAATGCCGATGAAAGGCCTTGTGGGACTGCATTTTGTAATGCAATGGCCTCTTCAAAACTCTTATACTTCATGATGTACAAGATGGGCGCAAACGTTTCTTGTTGAACCAGCTCATGATGATTATCGAGATGCGTCACCAGCGTCGGTTGAACAAAATAACCCGGGACATCTAATATCTCACCACCAAATGCAATCTCACCTCCTGAGGCTTTCACATCTCGAATCACTGATTCAAATTGCCTTACGGCATCGCGGTTAATTAACGGCCCCATCAGATGATTTAAATCCAGTGGATCGCCCACACTGATTTGCGCATAAGCATGCTTTAATCGCTTGACCACATCTGAATATAAACGTTCATGCACAAACAACCGGCGTGTTGTGGTGCATCGCTGACCCGCCGTTCCTAAAGCCCCAAAAACAATCGCTGGAATAGCTTGGTTTAAATTAGCACATTCATCTAAGATAATCGCATTGTTTCCACCCAATTCTAAAATAGACTGGCCAAGACGCGAGGCCACGCGTACGGCGACATGTTTGCCAACGGCCGTTGAGCCCGTAAACGAGACCAAAGGCAGCCGTACATCATCCAGGATTTTTTCAGATATATCGCGCGACGCAGGTATAATCAACGAAAAAATTGCCGGCGCTTGATTAGCTTTTAAAACGGCCGCACATAATTTATGAATCACAATCGCGCACAGCGGAACCTGACTTGAGGGCTTCCATACCGTGACATTCCCGCAAATAGCCGCAATAAATGCATTCCATGCCCAAACGGCGGCAGGAAAATTAAAGGCTGAAATCACAGCAACCACACCTCGTGGATGCCATTGTTCGTACAAACGATGTTCCGGACGTTCTGAGTGCATGGTTTTGCCATAAAGCATCCGTGACTGACCTACAGAAAAATCTGCCATATCAATCATTTCTTGAACTTCACCCAAACCTTCCTGTTTAGACTTGCCCATTTCAAGTGAAATCAACGTCCCCAAATGGTCTTTATGCTGCCGAAGCACATCACCTATCTGACGAATAATCTCGCCACGCTGGGGCGCCGGAGTTATGCGCCAAGCTAAAAAAGCCTGCTCTGCTCGTCGTATCACCTCGTCATAGTCTGATACCGTGCATCCAGAGACCTTGGCGATGCACGCTTCGGTCGAAGGGTTGTGTGATGCTATATCACCGGTCAAAATATCGCTCGTCCAGTCAAAGCCACTGTAGGCCCCTGGATTAACCGATTCAAGATTCCATGTTTTTTTAAGCATAGCAGCACCCAAACCGATTTTTAAGCATATCTTCCATACAAAAATTCTCCTGTAGAACCAAGCCGTTAAACACCTGTTTAGACTCTAAAACTTGCTCAAGCACCGCACATACCGACGACGCTGTACTTAATTGTATCGCCGACCATGTGATACCGCCTATTGTTTTAGGATAGATTTTTTTTACATAACTTTCTTCAATATACTCACCATCTTTTGTACCTTCTACCGAAACGTACAGCATAACCATATCTTGGTAGGTTTTTGGAATAGCTCGCTCTAAAATATATTTTAATGTTTTACGATCTTCGTTAAGTCGTAACGTATGCATAAGAAAACGCATTTTTTCGCAATGCCCTGGATGCCGAAGGGTTTTATAATTTAAATGCTGAACTTTGCCTTGATATAAACTCGCGAGGCCGCCAAGCCCACCGGACGTATGAAACGCTTCGTATGCATCACCATCAATCTGAAGTGACTCTAAGCCTTCCAAGGGCTCAAACATCACGTGTTTACCATCTTGGATTCCTGCACATGCCTCACCGTATTCATTGATTAAACCATCGGTTGACCATGTCAGTGAGTAATGCAAAGCGTTACTGGTGCGTTGTGGTAAGGCTCCCACGCGTAATTTAGCCGTGTGGCACACATCAAAACGCTGCATTAGACTGTGCGCGACCATACTCACAAAACCAGGCGCCAGACCACATTGCGGAACAAAGACAGTGGATGCATGGTGCGCTAGCGCTTTGATTTTTGCAGCCACAGTAAGATCTTCGGTTAAATCAAAATAATGACTGCCGGCAGCTTTGGCCGCTTCAGCCACATCTACATTAAGAAAATAAGGCAAGCTCGAAATCACGGCAATCACACCGTGGTTTTTTAGGTAGGCTTGAACCGCTGATTTATCTTTGACATCCAAACACACGGTTTGAATATCCGGCCTATTTTTTAGTAAACGCACGGTATCAGGCAAATTAAAATCAAGATCGGCCAAATGAACCTCATAGTCCTGTGTTTCTACTAAAAGACAAGCAATTAAACTGCCAATTTTTCCTGCTCCGGCAACCATAATAGGTATCATCACAAACCCTCAATATATAAATTGTTTTTAATGTTTTCATTGATTTTATCAAATCGATACGTTATAACATCTTAAAAAATAAAGAATTTAGGTTATTAATGGATATTATAACGGTCAACTTTGAAGAACCTTTAATGTTCTCTGTCGACGGCGAAATTGCTCGCGTGGTTGCGTTTAGAACACAAGAACACGGACACATTAAATTTGGTGTTGATGCACCTCGCTCGATCAACGTGCATCGCGAAGAAGTGTACCTAGCTATCAAGAGACAAGAAGAAGAGGCTAACTCTGTGTGCAATTAGATCGATTCATCACATATAAAAATCGAGTACCTGCCGTTCACACGCGTCATATATATTTTTGTGTGGTTGCTTTGCTTTTTTTGGGTTTTTCAGCGCTTGCTCTTCGCCTGAATGCAACCCAAACTCACTACGTTGGAAACAACTATTTCCCAACCAATATGATCCGAGTAAGTACGGCCTCACTTTTAATCTATCTTGGCTTTTGCCTTCAATATCATACATCCCACCACTTAACCCAACGCGTCAAAGAAGTATTTTTTTTCCTTGGTAGCATGGCATTAATGATCGTGGGAACTAATGCGATGCAATACACGCCCTTTCCTCCCATCGATCATCATATTTTGCGCTGGAGTGAATGGATGCATGTTGATTTTTCACACATGATGATGTGGACTCACGCACACCCAACGCTGTATCACATCATGGAATGGATTTACGAATCGCTTACGTATCAACTCACCTACCTGCCTTTAATACTGATTGTTTTAGGACGTTTTAAACGTCTCCACGAGTATTATTTTATGCTTTTATTTACCGCATTAATTGGTTTTAGTTTTTATTATTTTTTCCCTACAACAGCCCCCGCAAGCGTCATTGATAGCCCTTATTTTACTGAAGCCCAACATGCAACCGAACTTAAATTTAAACAAATTCATAGTCACATCATGCCAAGCACACGGGAAGGGGGCATGATTGCACTCCCGTCTTTTCATGTTATTTGGGCATGGCTTTGTGTATGGCTCGTACGTGATTGGAAGTGGGTTTTCAGGCCCCTACTGCTACTCAACATTAGCATGGTTATATCGTGCGTTTTGCTCGGTTGGCATTATATTTTGGATGTGATGGCAAGCATGATAATACTTATAATTGCGCATAGTGTTCTTAATCATACCCGAAGCACCTCATCACAAACATTCAAAATAAACCAACGACTAAGGTGATTGATATGAAAAAAGCATCTGCCCTAGCCCAACTCGATAAAAATAAAGCAGAGATTGCAGCCATTGAAGACTGCCTCACCGGAAGCCTCAGTCAAGAAGACTGCTTAAACTTGCTTGAGGAACTAAAAGCCCTCATGGGTGAGCGATACATCTATATGCAAACATTAGCAGCTTTTACGCAAGGTAATTTTCAAGAAAGTGGCGTCAGCTTTTTTCCCCTTGAACGCGTAAATTTAGAAAGCCCAGAAAGCTTTGCGCACCAATGCGCATTAATTGCGGAAACCATGATACAAGATTTAATATTACGCTTTGAAAATCATGAAATAACCCCAGAGATGTATGATCATGCCCAGGCCGCAATTAAGTATGAACTTGACGATCTAAATGCAACAACGATTGAGCAATTTGAGCTGCAATGCACAACCGCTGTAGAACAGGCTTTTAAACCATCATCCCACCAAGCTTCATCTAGCTGATAGATGTGCATCAAGTTCGTTTAAAGCAGCCGCAAGACGGCAACCCGCAAGCGCAAGACGCTTTCCGGCGGTAATTGATACGGTATGTTGATACGCACCGCTTGAAAAGTTTGTAGCGGTGATTGAGTAAGCCTCTGACACGGCTAAATCATGTGACTCAGCAAGCCAATGCACCGGGTCTGTATCAACCAAATCCGGTTTGCAAGGCCAAGCTTCTTCGAGCGCTCGTGCACGTCGACTTACCCGTAATTCAGGATTACGCGCATCTCGGTTATACAATAAGGCTCCGCCTGCTCTATCCCAATACGCATGAAGATTATTTGCAATTTTATTTCTAGGCAACTCGACGCGATTACCGCCGGCATCTCCATCAGGGTAGGCACGGCTTACACGTGTGGCCGCGTGCAACGGCTGATGTAAATCACCTGCGACATGGATCAATACACGCAGCGCAACTACTTGCTCAAGCAACGACGCATGGTTTTCTAACAGTAAGGCACGCGATTGATGATAAGCCATCAGACCATTCATCGATTTAGGTTTAGGCGCATGCATGCCCTCGGTTAAAATAGGGGTATCCACATAATGCATGGCACCTAATGCACTTGAATCTTTTTTGCGCAATGTATCAAGCCATGCGGCGGCCTCAATAAACGACAGTGTTTTTTGATGCTTATCTAAAGCAGGATGTGCCACTTGAAAACGTAGTTTAGCGGTCGGTGTCATATGGTTATACGCAACCTGCGCTATCACACGATGCCCTTCGGCGTTCCATGCAAAAGCAAAATGGGGTGAACACACCCCAAATAAAACAGCCAAAACATAAGAAAACTTCATCCGAAAAACGGTGACCACGCGGGCTCCTGAATATCACCATCGCGCGCAGGAAAGGCACGTTGAACACGACCATCAACCGATACCATACCTAGCACCCCTTGGTCTCGTACATGCGTTGCATAAATCACAAAGCGCCCATTCGGTGCTAATGACGGCGATTCATCGGCCTCCGAATCAGTCAACACCGTTACGCGACCTGTATCCATGGCTTGCACACCAATATTAAAGTTTTTATCTTCGCGATGCAGCATAATAATCTGCTTCAAATCAGGTGTGTACGAGGCGCGTGCATTATAATTACCTTCAAATGTCATGCGCTTCACATCACCATCTGCCAAATTTAATTGATACACCTGTGGCGCTCCACCTCGACCGGAGGTGAACAAAAGAGAACGACCATCTGACGAAAAACGAGGTTCGGTATCAATCGCGTTACCAAACGTCAATTGTTTCATATGACCTGAGGTAAGATCGACGCTGTATAGTTTGGGTGTCCCACCTTTTGACAACACGACGGCCAATTGCTTTCCATCCGGCGACCATGCCGGAGCTCCGTTAATACCAGGAAAATCAGTAACCAATCGACGCTCACCCGTCTCAACCGACACAATAAAGACTTGTGCGCGTTTTTTCTCAAACGACACATAGGCTATTTCGCGTCCATTCGGTGACCACGCCGGCGACATGAGAGGATCGGTTGACCTTAATAAACGATGAGGATTACGACCATCCATATCTGAAATTTCAAGCGAATATTGTTCTGTATTTCGCGTACGCTTCACGAGAACATAAGCAATACGTGTTGAAAAAATACCACGAACACCGGTAAGTTTTTTATAGACTTCATCACTGATATGATGCGCTAAAGCATGCAACTCACGCGCTTCCACCTGATAGCTTTGAACCAACAAAGGCGCACCGCGTGCAGCAAAGTCTAATAGCTCCACATCAACTTTATAGCGTTTATCCTCTGTAGCCGTTATTTTTCCCGAAAGTACGCTATCAACACCCAGATCGTGCCAGATATTCAACGAAGTCCCATCACGCCCTGAGCGAGGAGCAGGAATCAATTTAAACTGCCCAGATAAGTTTAAATCACTGTCAATCACACTTAAAAACTCACGTGCCTCAGAACTTTTTCCAAAACCATCAATACCTATTGGCAAGGCTTTATTGACACCCTGTGTGAGTTCTAAATCAACGGCAAACACATGGCTTGAAAATAAACTTAAACCAACGAATAAGCAACGAATCAGATTCAGATTACGATTCATAATCATAGGATACTACCCCCTCACATTTTCAGGTCGAACCGTGAGGGTTATCTCACGGAATAAATTAAACGCGGCAGGATCGTCAGGAACCGGCAACGGGGATGCTTTATAAATAGCCGCCTGTGCCGAGCGATCGAGAATAGGATCGCCACTGCTTTGGATTAAATTAACATCTAACACGCCACCATTAGGTGCGAGTCTAATTTTAAAACGACTGTAAAGTTGACTGTTAACTTGCTCAGGTAGAATCCACTGGCGACTTATTGCGCTTAAAATTAAAGCTTTATACTTATCAACCACCCCCGCGACACGGGCGCTCTGTGCTGCCTCTTCTCGTACAGCCTCAAGACGCGCGTGCTCTTTTTCGCGCGCTTCTCGCTCTTTTTCTTCTTGCTTCAGCTCGGCAAGTTTGGCGGCTTCTTCTTGTTGCTGTTTACGCATGTCCGCTTGTTGTTGTTTCATCGCTAAAATACGTTTTTCTTCAGCTGCTTTTTGCTTACTCATGTCTTGAAGCATTTTTTTATTTTCAGCTAAGGCTTTTAGGCGTTGTTCGGTCACACGCGCTTGCTCAATTTTAAGTTGTTGCAGTCGGTTCTGTTCTTGCACCCGAAGACGCCGCGCTGCATCGGCTTCGTTCTGAAGTTTACGTTGCCGATTGGCTTCAACGCGTCGTTCTTCGGCACGTGCGGTTTTTAAACGTGTAACCGCTTCTTGCACTTCTTGTGAATTGACACTGACCGCATGAATAATTTTAGGCTCTTTTAAGCTTTCTTCTAATTTTTTGGATTCAGACGGTGTCACATCGCGCTGAGCGTCCTGTTGTAACACCGGACGCCTTGATGACTCAGGATGTATGATTAATGCCAACAATAACAGTCCGTGCAAACAAATCGCCGAAGCCAGTGCTACGCGGTAAGATTTATCATATCTCATGCGGTTTTGTCTCCTGAAGGCATCATGCCCGTCGAATCCGTCACAAGCCCTACGTTTTCAGCACCCGCCTGTTTAAGTAACGCCATGGCCTCCACGACTTTACCATAAGCCACCCCTTGATCGCCTTTAACTAATACATGAGCTGGCTGACCCGTTTCACGCGCAAGTGTAAGCTCTGCCGCCACACGCACCATCAAATCATGGGGTCGAATAGAAGTATTGGGTTGTGCATGGATATTTAAAAAATAACTGCCGGCCTTATCAACCGACACAATAATCGGCTCACGTGAACTGGTTTTCAAGGTTTTACTGATCGCTTTAGGCAAATCAACCGTAACACCTTGCGTGAGCATCGGTGCTGTTATCATAAAAATCACCATCAAGACCAACATCACGTCCACATAAGGCACCACGTTGATATCAACAATATGACCTTTCGATCTGCGTTTTTCTTTCAGGCTCATACGGGGGTAACCTCAGCTTGTTCTACCTTCGTAGGCGTCGACGGTGTTTGCTGGACAATCAGTGCCAACAGCTCTTCTTGAAAAATATCGTAACGCCTCAGTAAGATCTCAACACGCGTACGGTAACGGTTATACGCAAGCACCGCGGGAATCGCTGTAAAAAGCCCGAGCGCTGTAGCCACCAACGCTTCTGAAATACCCGGAGCTACCATCGCAATCGTTGCTTGTTGCGCATTTCCCAGGTCTTGAAGCGACGCCATGATGCCCCACACCGTTCCAAACAAACCAATATAAACAGCAATCGACCCAACCGATGCAAACCACGGCAAATGTTGCTCAAAGGCTTCTTCTTCTTTGGCATGCTGAATTTGCATCACACGCTCAATCGGCTCAAGCGAAACCTTGCCATGCTTACTCATCCGTAAAAATTCTTTAAACCCGGCATGAAAGATAGAAGCTAAACCTTGTTGGCGCTCAGGATTATTATTCAGCTCTTTATAAAACAAGCTTAAATCAGGCGTATCCCAAAATCGCGTCGTGAATGCATCATAGTCCGCACGCTTTTTCTTAAAAAACCAAGCACGTTGAATAATCAACGCCCACGAAATAATAGACGCCATTAATAAGATAAACATCACCGATTTCACCACAAAACCGGCCCCGACAAAATAACTTAATACGCTGGTGTGTTGCATGATTATTTTTATCTCCTGTTATCAATTTGTAGGCTCGGTTGCTGGCAGACCGAAGTGCTGATACGCCAGCTGTGTTGCTATACGCCCTCTCGGCGTTCTCATCAAAAATCCTTGCTGTATCAGGTAAGGCTCGATGACGTCTTCAATGGTCGCTCGTTCTTCACCAATCGCGGCTGCAATACTTTCAACCCCCACAGGCCCACCATCAAACCGCTCAATCACCGCAAGCAATAATTTTTTATCCATCAGATCAAATCCGTGTTCATCCACACGTAATTTTTCGAGAGCAAAACGCGCGATATCGTGTGTTATAACCCCTTTTCCCGTAACTTCAGCATAATCACGCACACGTCGTAACAAACGATTGGCAATACGCGGCGTGCCACGTGCACGTCTCGCAATTTCAAACACCCCTTCAGGCTCTGATTTCAAGTTTTGTAAATCAGCCGAGCGCTTTACAATCGAGGTTAACGCTTCAACACTATAAAACTCTAAACGCTGAACAATACCAAATCTATCACGCAACGGTGACGTCAACGCACCGGCACGCGTGGTCGCACCAACCAGCGTAAACGGTGGTAAGTCTAATTTAATCGAGCGTGCTGAAGGCCCTTCGCCAATCATAATATCAAGTTTATAATCTTCCATCGCTGGGTATAAAAGCTCTTCTATCACTGAGCTTAAACGATGAATTTCATCAATAAACAACACATCATTTTCTTGAAGATTGGTTAGGATTGCCGCGACATCGCCTGCGCGCTCCAAAACAGGCCCTGAGGTTTGCCGTAAATTCACCCCCAGTTCATGCGAAATAATATTGGCAAGCGTGGTTTTACCAAGACCAGGTGGGCCAAAAATCAACGTATGATCGAGCGCTTCTTTACGCTTCTTTGCGGCATCAATAAATACACGCATTTGTGAACGCACGTCGTCTTGACCAATGTATTCATCCAAACTCAAAGGCCGTATGGCGCGATCAACCGTTTCTTCCGAAGGTTGTGCCTCCATACTGATTAAACGATCACTTTCTAACATGCAAATCTCAGCCACTCGGTATAACAATAAAATTAGTTTATCATAGAGTTTGTGTATCGTCGCCAGGTCTGATAAATAAATAGGAGCAAACCTCACGTGCCCGAAAATCAGTACATCAACGCCAGTGGATGGCAACAAGATGTTTATCAAAATTTTATCCTGTATTCACCAAACACTCAGATTATTTTATTTATCAAGCAACAAATAATTAACATGGGTGAGTTTAATTGCACCCATATAAAATTTAAAAATTTTTATGCGCCATTTGCTTGCCTGATTATTAATACAAACACTCATGAGTTTTTTCTCGTGAGAGATCACTTTGGTTTAGAACCGTTCTATTACACGATAATCCCCAGTGAACATAAAAAATTATGTTTTGGTTCAGACTTACCCGATATTTTAGCGCACATAGAAAACCCCGTGCAGGATCAAAAACAAATAGCCAATGTCTTGATGGATATTTGCATAAGCAGCCTCGAATACACTGACCATACGTTTTATGAAAACGTATTTCGAGTCACTCCTGGGCATATTTTAATCTTGAATAATCTCAACCAAATGAGCAAACAACACCATGCATTTTGGGAGTTAAAGCCCGGCGGCCCTCGAATTAATTATGCTACAGATGCAGAATATGACGTGCATTTTTCTGCTCTTTTACGAGAGGCTGTGCACGTCTGCTGTCAATCATCACCTTCATCTGTTGGGCTGGAATTTAGCGGGGGCCTCGACTCATCAGCGATTTTAACGGCCTTGGACGCTGAAAAAATTAATGCTCAATTATTTATGCATATCGGCAAAGTTGATGATGAACGAAAATATGGAGAGCAATTGCTCAAACAACTTAAATCTATATATCCTTTGCATTATATTAGCGCCGATGATTTTGATGTCATGGCTGTTTTAGACCAATACAAACCATGGTTTGCAGGTGGCGCACCCTATCTCTTTTTTGTAAGTGTTCAGACCCCCCTGTATTATTTGGCGAATTTTGCAGACCATAATTGATGCTCAAGATCTTCGGCAATATCGCACGCTTCTGCGGCAACTCGTTTTTTTCGATTATGATTAGCCTCATAGCTTAATTCACCCACAAGATCCTCCAGCTCGGCAATTGTTAG
>Ga0209491_10008366_pt1 | contig 13174 bp, 19 predicted proteins | sample BON02_FD_187213 | JGI IMG/M metagenome (GOLD analysis project Ga0209491, IMG submission 187213) | Freshwater microbial communities from Lake Bonney liftoff mats and glacier meltwater in Antarctica - BON-02 (SPAdes) (version 2) | ecosystem: Environmental > Aquatic > Freshwater > Ice > Glacier... | reverse complement strand
TGCGTGCGTGCGTGCGTGCGTGCGTGCGTGCGTGCGTGCGTGCGTGCGTGCGTAACATGAAAGAGACGCAAATCCTGGGTTTGGATTGTATTTACATATATATGTGGCCTTTGGATTGTATGTATACACTCGCTCACCCTCGCTCGCTCTCGCTCTCTCGCAGAAGAGCGCAATATGATACCTGTGTGTTAACACTCTTCATTGTTTGTACACGTGTGTGTGTTCGTGTATTTGTGTGTAGGTGTGTGCATGTGCGCGTATGTGGTATGGTGCACATTGCACACACGCATATGGTAATCAAATTTTGATTTACACAGGGGTGCTTATAATCAGTCATCCATAGAAATAGGTTGGTGACGGGATGTATCTGGTACTCTCTTTCTCTCTCTCCCCCCCCCGGTACGTTTCTTGGACCTGTCACGTTTCTTGCCTTTTCTCGCTCTGTCTGTATATAAATCTGCCTATTTGTTCCTCTCTTGCCATCACTTGGGCTCTCAAGCGCGCGCGTGTGTTGTCATGTTTTGTCTCAAGGACCCACGCGCCCTCTCTTCTTGTATCTCAAGCGCGCTGTCTTGTTGCATCTCAACAGTGCACACACACACAATGATACTTTTTTGTTGTCACACAGGACATCATCATCATCACAGGTGACATCATCATGATCACGGTCATCATCATCATCACGAGAACTGCCAGGGAGACCCATTTGTATGATTCTTATTCTTGTGATTCTGGTATCACCTGCATTTCATTGAAATTTTGAAAGAATTGCCCTTCAAATACCCTCTTTTCTGGAAAATAAATACATGAAATATGTCATCCAAAAAGACCGGAAATACTCTCTCCTACTTGCTGCTAATGTACCTTTCTCAAAAAAAACCGGCTGACGCCAAATGCGCTCCGCAGGCCGCTGCGTGGGGCACTGCGCTTTGCGCAGTAAAAGTGCTTACTTCTTATCAGATTTTGCCAGAACCCCTGGTTGGAGCTGCCACTGTAGTTGTCGAGGTTAAGCCGCGGCCCGTGATGTAGGCTGGTCGCAAGTTCAGGGTCTCGTCAGTATCGTCCATGGCGTTGTCACAGTTGTGTCTGGTACTCTAGGGTTCCCCATCTGCGTCCCGTCGGCCGACTCCATCATAATGCATGGCCATACAATTCTCGAGTAAGATCTTACTCCAACTCTGAGGCAGGAGATCCAGCCCGTTGACGGAGAGGCAATCATCCAATCTGGTACTGGAGTTGTCGAGACAACACCCACGAACAAGGCCAAGAGGTCTGTCACTTGAGTCAGATCAGAGGGCACCACCACTTGGTGGGCAAGTACCTGTGGAGAATCGTGCCGCGTGACCAAAGTTGTGGATGGTGACAAAGGAGAGTAAGTACTACTTGGCCGCTGTCAAGGGGTTGCCCCGTCAAGGTCTCTGGTATCTCGCTGCTGAGGTAAGAGCCTGTCTACCTGCCACCTAGGTAGGTCCAGCCTGGTGGCCAAGGGAACTTGAACACGCGAGGTTACTACTGGCAACTGTGAAAGTGCGGACACGGTTGCGGTAGAGTGTTCTGTCACTCGTGTCTGCAGAGACTGAGACGGCTGATCAAGCGGAAGCGAGAATTGTGTTGAGTGAACATGCGTGAGAATAGGCAAGGAATGAACGCGTGATGGCGTGGTTGGTTCCAAATCTTGACACCCACCATTGGCTATCTCCACGGATGCATCCTCATTGGAGTCAGGATGAACAGGTGTGCATTGTCCAATTGTTCCGGGAGGAGCAGACCCGACCGTGTCAGGGTGTGTGGGTACGGAGCCGGGAGGTGCAGGTGTCGGGGACGCATGCAGTGGTGTCGAGTTGCTTCTACCACACCCTGCCCCTGTGGGTTCGAGAGGTCTACCGCATCCAAGTGTGTGCGCGGGAGCAAATCGGCCGCCAACACGCTTCAGGAAGACAGTGAAGATCCGACTCCAAATGCTACTCCAGGAGGCGGACATTCAAACCAGGTATCGAGTAAGACGGTGGGATTGGGTGGGACGTTGAACTTGTGTCTTTTGTTCTGTGTCCCATTCTGTTGCGACGCAGGCCCCTCCGCTGTGTCGTGCCAGTGTCACGGTGGGAGAGACGTTGGCTGTATGCCGTAACAGTTTGGTCGCAACAAAATGTTTGACCCGTGCTGAGTTGACGTGCCTGATGATCATAACCCTCGTGCCTTGTATGTTGATGTCATGGATATTCGTAGTTGAGGACAGAATCTGGAAGTCAACATCAAAGAGGGGAGCCAAGCTATAAAAATCGCATTCATCCGCTAGACTGTATGTATTAGTTGCTGAGCGTGATCGCCTAGCCCATTCGGCTGGACTCTGCAAAATTGTTGACAGCATATCACAAAGTCGGGCTTGGTTCGCAGGCTGCAGATACCAAGCTCTGAGGTCCCTGTGCACCTGTGTTATGGACTGTCCCACGAAGGTAGCAACTATATGATACCAGCAACTTTGCGTGCCATCTCGAGTTGGTTCCACCAATACGCTGTTCCTGTCCCTGGCCTGTGTGCGCAAGTGTGTGTATTGGCGGTCCAGGTCCAGGTCGTGGGTCAAGCCAGCAGCTGCAGGCGGGATGGACAGTTGCACGGTGTCACTACCAATGCGTTGAGTGGATGGGGAGCCTCTCAGTGCACACGTGTTTGCAACACCTTTTCGGGCAGCGTCTGGTAGGGAATTAGTCTGTCGTATAGTCGTGCACTGTTCAAGGCCTTGAGAGGGAGATTGAGGCTCCTGAGCTGTTGAGTGACACTCACACGCGAGGCTGGCAGGCCCTGCTACGCTCTGTCCGACATACGTGCCGATGCCGCCAGGTGCTCTTGAAACAAAATAAGACAAAAAAAGGAAAATCTCAACAAGAGGGTCCTAAAGGATTTTCGGTGATTCATCCGTCACCTTAGCTCAGTGGTGAAGAGCGCGGCACTTAAGAAATCTGGTTATCTGTAGGTCCCCGGTTCGATTCCGGCCGAAAACACGTCAACTCAGATTCACATGGATTTGAGCAAATAGACCCTCAAGCAAGGGTTCTAAACTACTGTTTCCAGTAATAAAAGTAATTTAAATCAAATCATGTGTCAAATGTAGGAAAAAGAGCAGCGATGTAGAAAAATGAATTTACATACGAAATTGGCTAGCGAGCTCTACTTGTTTACCCTGCAGCACGTCGCGGCGACGCAACCAGGTGGAAATGATAATTCTGACAGACACAATTCTGCAAGGTCAGGTGTGTAGTTACTTTGTACAGAAAAAGAGTTGGCTTTACCCTGCAGCGCGTCGTGCCGACGCCACTACGTGGTGTTGGAAAAAGTAGAAATCTTAAAAAGACAGGTTCGTTGTTGCTTTATACAGCAATGAGTAGCGAGCTGACTTTTGAGAATGTCAACGTGCTCGCTGGCAGAGCAACGGCACACGAGCGCCCAACGCACTGAGCCCCACATGAAGATCGAAGTTGATGTTGTGCTGCGCAACGGCGAGGAGGAGCCTAAGGAGGGTGCAGCGCCCGCGTCCGCGCAGCGTGACGAGGCGACGACCACGTCGGTGATGCAGCAGACAGTTTAAACGTCTGACAAGACACAGAAACATGCATATATGTATATATATATATACATATATAATACATGACCTCACGTGCAAGTGTGGCTCAGTTGGTCAGAGCGAGGGATAGTCAATCCCGAGGTCGTCGGTTCGATTCCGTCTAAAACCCGAGAACTCAAATTTCCATGGATTTGAACTACATAGACCCTCAATTATGGGTACTAAACTACTGTTGAAAGTAATAAAAGCAATCATCATCATACACGCAGGTATAAAGGTCTATATGTCGAATATTCAGATTCAATGATGAATTCAGCAGCGAGCTGACTTTTGATGTCAAAAGTCGGCACTATCGTCACTTTATGTGGTGAATTGAGTAGTGAACTGACTTTTGAGGATGCCCACCAGGCGAATTCTTGCTGATACGCCTCGGCGCGCAGATTCAGTTGTCGCGGGAGATTCTAGAGGAGGAAATGGTGCATGGCGCGCCCGACGGCGTGTCGCCCTACGTGTCGCCAACGGAGGAAATCATTTCATTCGTGCAAGATTTAGATGAGCTCGATGATATCCTTCAACAATGTTTGCATGCTGCCGTGTACCTTACCGCTCTCAACAAGTACTTGCTGATAGTACCAGGAAGGCCTCCTTCGGTGGCCCCTTCTGCGTCGCATACTACGACCAACAATTTGACGAAGGGCTGCACAACCGCGTGTACATGGTGAAACGTGACCCCGAGCACACCAAGCAGATTCTGGAGTTGGGTGGCTGGGGTCAACACCCCGACGAGTATCATCAGTGTGTATCGACAAACGCCGTGCCGTGGCTGGTGTCGCCGCACTGGTTGCAGGATGAGGGTAAGCTCTTTCCGAGTGTCGTCCAGATGGTTGCCACGCTGCCTGTGCTGCACACGCTCGTGGACCTCCATGACCCCCCTGGCGCCCGCCACCTTCCAAGATTGTGTGCAAAGACGATCCGGAGCCAGATGTGCTGGCAGACCCTTCACTCTACAACGTCTGCCCCTGGAGGAGAAGACGTTTCTGCCCCTCACTGATTCACAAGTGCCGCCCGCACGGGCCTTGCACTATCTGTCACTATGATACCCACAGGATATGCATAAAATAGTGCAAGACCTGGAGATGCATCTGAACAAGGCGAAGGGCGCCGACGAGAGGGCATGAGAGGCCCTCACCTTCCCCAAGGCGGGCACAAATGAAATGCACGGCAATCTCATGATCCTGCGTGCCAGCAGGGAAGGTCTGCATCAAACAGTCCAACGTATGTTTGTGCTGCGCGATGGCGTTCTCTGTTTCGACAGCGAGAAGAAACGCACCCTTCTCAAGCGCGTGTGCGACGTCAAGTGCGTCAACATGCGTCTGTCGGGAAAAATCAACACCTTTCACAACTGCATCACAATGGTCTACACGGAGCAAGAGGTTGAAAACTCCGTGACGTTGGGCACTCACAATGCAGCACACACATACACACACTCTCTCTTTGGATCTTCAAGTTGGTTTTCCGGGGACCCGATTGATTTTTCGGGTGGGCACATTCATTGATCCAACGGCTACTTGCAAACTTGCAACTCCACCACACGTAGTTGCGCAGGCGCTAGTCCCCGAACATGCGCGCAACACATGTACTTGCACGCCAAGAAGAATGTGCGCGACCTCGCTGATGGCCATCCATGCCACCCTCCAGCACAGGCCTGACAATGTTGGCTGCTACCATGACTCCTCCCAACGCACTGCAACACATTGCAACGTACTGCGACTCACCGCAACACAACACACTGCACCAGCCTGATACACACTACTGCGGCTCCTCCCAATACACTGCACGCACTGCAACATGCTGCAACACACTGCAACATACTACTGCGGCTCCTCCCAACGCACTGCAACACACTGCAAGTCTGCAACGCACTGCAACACTCTGCAACACCCTGCAACATCCTGCAACATCCTGCAACGCACTACCGTGGCTCCTCCCAACGCACTGCAACACGCTGCAACACATTGCAACATACTGCAGCACACTGCAGCACACTGCAACGCAAGTCTTGTCAAGACAGTGGCTCCAATATCACCTCTGCGAATCTCCTCATCATCCAGGGTCCCGAACAAAATTAGCTCTTAATTTAAATTGAGAAGCTCTCTGATTTTGTATTGGATTTGATTATCACACATATATGTATATCACCTCTGCCAATCTCCTCATGATCAAGGGTCAAGATATCGAATCTAGCTCTGATTACAAACACACACACATACACACACAAAGACACAGACATACACACAGACACACAGACGCACACACACACACACACGCACACACACACACACACACGCACACATACATAAACACAATCTCTCTATTACACACACACACACACACACACACACACGCACTCCACGAGCCGAAAGTTGCCAGACTCAATGGGTTCAGACACGGCGGCCATTCCTAGAGAGAGAAAGACGGCCTCCAGAAACTCCCTCTCCCAGGCTCGCTCCCTCTGTTTCATAAACATTCCGAAAGCAATTCCTTGAGAAAGGACGACATCATTCCTAGAGTGTATGTGTGTGTAAACGAGAACATTCCTACAATGCGTGTGTGTGTACATGTGACATAATCTCTCCTAGAGAGAGAGTTCGCTCCAGGAATAGTGCGGAATTACATATTGTGTGTCAAGAGAGAGGGTCTAATCCTAAAGAGGAAAGAGAGTCTGTTCCTCAAATCCATTCTTCATTCTCTGGGAGAGTGAGTCTATTCCTCTACTTTATTTCTAGAGAGAGAGAGCGCAAGGTAGAAAGAAAAAATGAGGTTGAACTTGAAAGAGCGCACGCACGCGCGACAGTAGGTGTGTCGAAATGTGCGCGCAAAACAGCCTGAGAATTAGACGAAGACAATGAGAGCAGCGAACAGAGAGCGCGCGCATGAGAGAGAGCAAACGAAAGTGAGAGAGAGAGCGAGAGCGAGCGAGAGAGTGAGAGAGAGGGGGGGAGGGAGGGGGAAAAAAAGGAAAGAAAGAGAGAGTGAAAGAGACACACGCATATACACACGTACACACACGCACACATTCTCACATACTTACACATACACATACACATACACATTTACACGCACGCACTCTCACACACACACGCACACACACACATACACAAACACACGCTCACAAACAACACAAACACACGAACACACATGTACACACACATGTACCGTGATATATAGGGACAAGCCCTGGCCTTTGTGTCAAGGATATTGTGTAACGGTCAAGTTGGACGATCAGACAACTGTCAAGTTACGCTGGCCGGGCCATTTGGACTCAGTGGACTCATTGCAGTAGATCTGCACCTCTTACAATCCCGCGGCTACAATGCCCAAAGTCAGCGGCAAAGAGACTTATTCATGAGTGTATAAGGAACACATGCTTAGGTGGTCTGTGATGCCTTACTGCTGATCGCTTAGGCTTTTATGATGATGATGATTGCTTTTATTACTTTCAACAGTAGTTTAGTACCCTTGATTGAGGGTCTATGCAGTTCAAATCCATGGAAATTTGAGTTCTCGGGTTTTAGACGGAATCGAACCGACGACCTAGGAATTAACAGTCCCTTGCTCAGACCAACTGAGCCACGCTTGCACGTGAGGTCTCAGTCATACACGGAGAACGCATTTCCACACCACACAAACAAAATACACACACAAACACACACAAACACACACAAACACACTCAAATACACACACACACACGCACGTGCTTACATGCACATGCATGTTCACGAACACACACACAGACGCACACAAACACTTATACACAAACACGCACACACACACTTTTCAGGCATGCAAGCGATTTGATCTTTTCTACTATGTTGTTCTGACAGGCAAGCAAGCGAGTCTTGATCAGTGAAATAGGAACTGGGATGCAGACATTAAACATCAGACAAAAGCAAGATTGTTCTGGTCATGAGGGCTGTCATTTTACGCTTTAGCCTCGGGAAAAGACTTTAAGTATCAGAGCGACTCCAACTTTGAACTGTATTCATTCGCCTGTATTAGGATAAGCCCAAAGAATGTGGCAAGATTCCTTATCGAAATTGCAATCTGAGTTGGTCTGCCGACAAGGACTAAGTTATGACCAAACATACAGACCGCCAATTCTGAGAATAGAGATTGTGTTTCAAGGCTGCATGCGTCAGTGTGCACGCCCTGCGACTTCCATTGTCACCAGGTCACAATTTCCTATGGATTCCTATCAGATACAAAAGCCTTTATCCAGCAGTCGTGAGAATTCAAGTAAGCGAAATTCTATTTTGACAGGAAGAGAAATGTTCCAAGATTGGTCAAACTCAGACCAACAATCAGTAGTGGGCTTACTGAATGCAGAATTGAAGAATGCTAGAGTTAAGCTGCCCATGATCCGATCTAGACCTATCTCTATTTCTTGTCGCTTTTTCAGAGTGTCAGATGTTGTGCGTGTGTGAAAGAGAGAGAGAGGGAGAGAGATTTCAAAAGAGAGAGAGAGAGTGTGTGTGTGTATGGATGGATTGCGACTATGCATACAATTTGAAGCCCACTCCTCTAGCATGACGAAGCTAGGCTAACCGTGACGATGGCTACCACATATTCCCTCAAGTGGAATACAACAAAACTCTCTTCTCCCGTGATCGTTGTCTGATATATCTTTTATTTTATCGTTCTCTTATGTATCTCCAGGCTAGCTCTGAGAGGGCATGCTATATACGCATACATTTGTGCACCGTGGAATGACCATGTGGTCACCATGTAGATATATATACACCAGGGTGTGTTTGTGTGTGTGTGTGTGTGTGTGTGTGTGTTGTGGCGGGTGCAATTCCTAAAACAAGTACCCCTCCTGTTTTGAGAAAGAGAGAGATGGTCACGGAATTGATTCATACTAGACACTGCTGTATAAACGTATACATACATATAGACCATAGCCAGCCGTGCACATGGAGACGTTTGAAACTGAATGCATGATGCTCGTGGCAGGCAGCAACCCAGCTGCAGCGTGCCAGTAGCATCCTCCTTCCCCTCCCCCCCCCTCCCAAGCTTGATAGCCCGAGGAGATAGAATGTATGTGTGTATGTGCGTGCTTGCGTGCATGTGCGCATGTTGCCGTATAAACACGTCTACCCGATGCAAGCCAAGCCAACAGCCACCTTGAAACGCTCTATATATGATGGCCAGGCCCGAGGAGACACGGGCGTGTGCAGGCGAATGAGTCTTCAATGAGATGGGTTGAGGTAACTGGAGGCGCTGGAAAGGGAATGGGGAGGAAGGAGACAAGAGAGGGAAGGAGGGGAGAGAATGGAGCGAGGGTGGGAGAGAGAGAGAGTGAGTGAGGGAAAGTGGGCACACTCAAACCTACACGAACACATGCACTGACATGCAAATACACACACACTTACACACGTACTCACTGATACACACATACTACATGTATGTATCTACGCACAAAAAAGTATTTCAACAGCGCTCGTTGACACCAGGTGCTGCCTCAGCGACCGTCCACCGCCACTTGCGCAGGCGTGCTATCGCTATTGGCCCCCACCTTCATTTGCTGCAGCTCGTTGCACGCAATGGCAACAAAGGCCGCACCGTCCACCTGTTCAACATGTCGCACGGACCCGTCAGTCTCTCTCTCACTATACATGAATAAACTTACCTGTGTTGGTATAGACGTGACAACACACGTCAACACTCATGCATGCACATTCATACCGTGACACAAGACCAGCAGTCGCAACGTGTCACCTGTTACAACTACATGTGCTATTGGTACTGCACCTCTGTCGCCACGACGGCAAATGTGTGTTGGATATGTCACATAGATATAGGTCATGTATGAACACATGTATGATACGTGTGTCGAAGATTCATATACATGATGATATAATAGACATATTATACGTGATGCATGAAAATGTGCTCGTGTATAAACACACAGACATACAGACACACGAAAATGCACACACGTACGAACACACGAGCGGTACGAGGGAGTGGCAATCAACAGGAAGTGCGACTGTCTTGAAGCCACTCACCGGATCAGAAGAGGGGGACGTGAAGTTGAAGAGGCCATACATACGCATGCCTTGCTGCATCACCTCAGATGACATGCTCGCGCTGCTGCTGCTGCCATGGCGAGCCTGCAGGGCCACAAACAACTCCACCATCTTTGTCTCGTCTTCCAGTCGCGTAATAGGAGGCAACGAGCAAGGCATGGCACTCAAGATGAAATCGAGCAACTCTTGCCTAATCCTTGTCTAGGGCCTGAGCATATTGCAGTAGGCTCGGATCATCATAAGCAGCGACTCGACGCAATATCTTGCCGGCCGTGGTCAGCAAAGCAACTGCTTAACGCGTCTCAGCAGGCTTGTGCGTATTCTCCAAGGCGTAGTGTGCGAGAGCAGTGATGACATTCTTGGCACCCTTCGTTTACACCTCATGAGGAGGCTCTCCTATCTGCTGGCGATTTCCTCGTCTTCCAGGGTTCGAATTGATGTATACATCTCCTTGCGTTTATCAGCTGATGCAACCAGCAGGCGCACATTCTGCAGCTTGAGGCGAAGATCCTTATTATCCTGATCTAAGCAAACGCATACAAGCGAGTTATTCGCCAGTTTGAGCACGACGCCTTCCAGTCCTTTGTGGCGCGCTTGGTTCTGCAGCCCTTCCAACCGCACTCGGGTGCCTGGCCAATACGATGACGAGCTCTGTGCAAGGCTCGTTCTTATTGCAATAGCCTGGAGGTTACAAATATCGGCCGCTCGGCTGTCATCCAGGTAGATTCCTACTGTTTCACTCTTACTGCCATGATGACGACTATACAGGGCGAGCGCCTCTTGCATGGCACGTTGTGACTCGTCAAGCATGTTGAGATCCGCATACGTAGAGGCCACTTTGAGCAGTATTTTTGCTGTTCGATTCTGTCGATTGGTTTGATTCAGAGGATGCTCGGGCTCAGCAGTCAGATCGAGCGCGAGCCCGTCAGCCTGTGCATTGAGGGCGCAATGAATGGCGAGCGACTCCTCCACGAGTGCTTGTGCAGCTCAGCATTTGCGCTTGTCTGGCTCGTGTCCTTGGTGTTTGCGGTATTGTTGGGTGTGCACTTCACCTTGGGCGGCGAGAATGCCAGCAAGTGTCTCTTGACGGTCAGGCGTGCTCATATGCGCACTCATAGAGTCTCGCAAGCTCTCGAGCGCATCCTCAAACGCCTCCAGTGCTCGGCCCTCCTTGTTGCGCCACAGACTGTAGAGGTTGCCCAGATTTGTGTGTAGTATGCATATCGAGTTGCCAAAGTAAATCACCTCGTTGCTTGACCCACTCCGCTTTGCCAGCGCTGCCAGCCGGCGATAAATCTTCAGCGCCTGCTTGTAGTGCTCCTCAGCCAGCTCGTAGTTGCTCGCCAGCTTGGTCATACGCAGCAGCTCGCCAACCAGAACATACAGCCTAGCCAGCTCCCGCTCCTTTGCTGCCACGTCAGAGGCGCTGCAGTTGCCTTGCGACTTCAGCTCCAGCAGCGCTTGGCACTTTGCGTCAATGTCCCTGCGCAGCCAGTACGTGCAGCGTTTTCTGTGCACCCCCTTGTCTTTCTTCTGACACAGCTTGTCGTAGTAGTGCATGGCAAGGCACACCAAGAATTAAGACATTCTGATTACCAAAGACTCAAGGACAAAACACATACACACACACACACACGTTACACCATGAAACAACGCATTCTACTGACCAAACTACCAAACACTGGACAGCAAAACACATACACACACACACACACATGTTCCGCTATGAAACAACACATTCTACCAACCAAACAATCAAAGACTCGACGACAAAACACATACACACACACACACACACTTTACACCATGAAACAACGCATTCTAACAACGAAACAACCAAAGACTCGACGACAAAACACGTACACACACACACACACGTTACACCATGACACAACGCATTCTACCAACCAAACTACCAAACACTCGACGACAAAACACATACACACACACACACGTTCCACTATGAAACAACGCATTCTAAAAACCAAACAACTAAAGACTCGACGACAAAACACATACACACACACACATTTAGGAAGCTCTCTATGGCCGATGCACAAGCAATCATGGACGGAGTTGCACAGCGCCGTCCTCGACTTGTCACTTGGCAAGTTCGAATCCAAAAGGCATTTCCACCGTCGAGTCGAAAAGGGAGGAGCGGGTTTGCGGCAGCGCCAAGCGCGCGGTGGTTTGTGCTTGTGTTTTGAGAGGTCGGTTTTTTGGTTCTTTTTAGCTGTAAAACGCGGAGAAGGCACCGCGAGTCTCATCATCTAGGGTTTAACAATGGTACAGAGGGGTTTTAATGAAAACCTTGTATCTTTTAGGTACCCAAAGTTGCCAGATTTTTAATGGGCTCAAAAGATGCGACTCAAAAAATGCTGTTCTTAGGTGTATTAAAAAAGTGGCAAGTCTGGGTACTTTTATAGCACATGGAAAGTGGTGGGAAAATCGCACAGATTCGGCCGTCACTGAATCAAAATAGGTCCGAATCCCAATGTTCTTGCATATTCCAAGAGCCAACAGGGGCAAATATGCATACATGGGTTTATGATTAAAATATGCCATAGGGAAAAGTTCCTACGTTTCTAAAATCCCACCAGTGGAGCAAAAAAACCTGAGAATATCCGTTTCCGTGTTCCTATCCACTTCGCAACTAACCGCTTTACTTTTGAAAAGTTTCCCCCTCTGCCCCCATTGTTACACCCTATCATCATCAAGATTCCCTATTTCGTGCATGAATCCACAGGTGTAGTCGATAGAATCGACAACAAATTATCTGGATTATTGATCGACGATCAACGATCGACCGTACTTCTCCGTAAGTGGAATCGAATCGACCGTCGATATCGACCGTATTGTTCCGTGGGTGTAATCGAATCGATCGTCGATATCGACCGTGACCAATCGACCGGTCGATAAATCAGTGGATTGGTGTCGATATTTGGATATGTGTTGGGACCATTGCCCACCACCAATACGACCATTGACTTCCTGGTGGATGGGTGTCCAGGACCATTTGTCACCACATTTGGGACCATAGGTCAATGGTCCTTTTTGGACTTTTTGGGTGCAGGTGATCAAGCCAGTAGCCCAAATGATGTTTGAAGTTGCTTCAATCTTGAGCACTTTGCAGATACTCTTGTTTTCGCTCTTTCCCCCTGCCATAGTGTGTAACTGTGTATGTCTCACACCCTTTGTCCCTTTCTCTCTATTTTGTATGTGTGTCTGTCTAGATGGTTTTGTGTCTAAAACGTGTTGGGTGTCCAGATGACTCCCATGATCTATTTCGACCCCGACGAGGATCGCGTGGAAGAGTCCGACAAAGAGGAGTGCGCACAGTACCGGCGACTCATCCGACGATTTGACCGAAGACACCTTCGTGGGATTGGGTGGAGATACATGAAAATGAGGAAGACACCCGGGGGTGTTCTTGTAGGGGGTCGAGTAAAGAGCGATGAGACTCTTGGAAACGGATGTAGTAGTACGAAGTCTTTATTGATTCTTGAAAACGTGGAACGTGTCGTG
>Ga0209491_10008363_pt1 | contig 13176 bp, 25 predicted proteins | sample BON02_FD_187213 | JGI IMG/M metagenome (GOLD analysis project Ga0209491, IMG submission 187213) | Freshwater microbial communities from Lake Bonney liftoff mats and glacier meltwater in Antarctica - BON-02 (SPAdes) (version 2) | ecosystem: Environmental > Aquatic > Freshwater > Ice > Glacier... | reverse complement strand
TTATTCGCAAGAGGAGGGGGTGGGGGGGGTCACGCGCACCGAGGTGGGTGATAGACTTTCGATTGATTAGGTCTCTAACTGTATAGGTAGGTATGGTCGAGTTACCGTTGCAATGATGTCTCGTGTTACGAATTATTAAAAAAATTGTAGGACGGGGGGGGGCGGGGGGGTTAGATGCTCGACATAGTTTATGTCTCGAGCCGTAGGCGAGTCATTTCATATCGGGTCTCATGTATGATTATTAAATAATCGCAGGGCGGGGAGGGAAGGGGGGTGGTTGCGCGCACCGAGGTGGGCAGGCAACTGGCTTTTAAAATTAGATTATTTTTCGAGCCGTAGGCGAGTCATCTCATATCGGGTCCATGTATGATTATTAAATAATAATTGTGGGGCAGGGGGGGGGGGCTCCGGCAGCAGAAGATATAATAGTGTCGATAGGTGATATTGCTATTGCTATGTCCGGAGATATAATAGCGTCGATAGGTGATATTGCTATGTCCTGTAAGCGCGGTATGCTGACACGATATTCATGATGAGATCGCGTAGGCGGAAGAAGTCCTTGTTGGATAGGATCTTAGTAAACGTAGGCGGAAGAAGTCCTTGTTGGATAGGATCTTATTAAAAAATTCCGCGATGTTGTCAGCGGATGAGATGTAGGGTACGGTGATGCTCTGGTCTTTGACGAGCTCGCGGATGAAGAAGTGGCGCCGCGTGATGTGCTTGGTGCGGCGGTGGTGCTCCGGGTTGTAGTACACGTTGTAGGCGAGATCGATTCCCGCCTTGTTGTCCATGTAGAGAGTCATGGGATTGGACGTGGCGAATCCGAGCTCCTCGAAGAGCTGGCGGTAGTAGGACGTATACTTGGCGGCTTCCAAGGCAGCCATGATCTCTGCCTCCCAGGAAGAGAGAGCAATCGATGTCTGCTGCGTGGAGGCCCACTCGATGGTGCAGCCCTGCCATTGGACGGTGTTGCCCGATGTAGAGCGTCTTGTGGCCCTGTCCGAGTCGGTGTAGGTGTGAAGCTTGCGGTGGCCCGACAGGTAGCAGATAGCAGAGGCCGAGGTCTCGCGTGTGATGTAGATACGCGAGGACGCAGTGTGCTTTGCCGAGTAAGGCAGGAGTCGGGCGACTCATGCAGCGGCAGAGCATGGCGACCGGATAAGCAATGTCTGGCCGAGTGACCGTCGAGCAGTAGAGAAGGGCCCCGACTAGAGATTGGTATTCGTCTAGTAGGGCAGGGTCCGGTGGTGAGTGGGCTGCTGGCGGGGCGGCGAGTGCGGCCGTGACGTTGTCCTTGAAGTGTAACGAATAAGGCGTCTTTTGTACCTTTGTTGCCTGCAGCTTGTCGTCAGGTAGGTAGCGTTCCACCATGGTGTCGACGTATGTAGGTTGGAAGAGTTTGATGCTGGAGCCTTCGCATGCGACGCAAATGTTGAGAATGTTGCTGAGCTCGCCCTCGTCCTCTGCCTTCCAGCAGGTGTGCAGCGCCGTGCGAAAGCCGTCGTACACCGAGCCAGCGGCGTCAGCGCCGAAGATGGCAATGATGTCGTCGCAGTAGACAGTAAATTACTGAGTAAACGCCTAGGCCTAGGTATACCTTGTCATTGCCGATGCAGCGCGTGAAGATGCACGGTTCCTTCTCGCTCCTGGTGAATCCAGCTCCGCCACTCCGCCTTGGTTGATAGGGAGCTTGAGCCAGGCAAAGAAGCCGCGTTGGAATCGTCGGCCGGCTTGCTTGAGGCCGTAGATAGGTTTCTGTACGAGGTAGACTTTGTCCTTGCCGTCGGTGCCGACCTCTGTATGGCCGGGCGGGTATTTCATGAAGACAATCTCGTCGTCGAGGAGGCTGCCCTGGAGAAAGGCGGCGACGAGGTCGTGCCGGCGGGACTTGAGCCCCAGACGGGCTTGAATGGCGATAAGAACGCACGGACAGACGAGTGGCGTAGAGTTGATGACGAGTAGGTTTGGTCATAATCGATGCCTTCTTGCTGGCTGGCCCCGTTGAGACATAGGCGTGCCTTGCGACGACCGTCTCTGTTGGTAGCGGGGCTGTGGCTGCAGCTGCGACTAGCTGCTGCACCACTGCTCTCTGCTGGCTGAACGCCTGCTGCGGGCTGTGGATGACGGCGTGCGCCGTCCCAGCCCTCCTGACACACGACCCGTAGGCGTGTGGGTGGCCGCTCCCCTGGTGTCTCCATGGAGCGAGCGAATGGATGCGTCTAGCGCTGTAGCCTCTCGGCGGTCATAGCAACAGTCTCAGTTGGGGCCACAACACCGCAGGGGGGCACCAGCACACGGGGCAAGAGCCCACCGCAGGGGGGGGCAGCACACGGGGCACACGCCCACCACAGGGGGGCACACAACACCGCGGGGGGCCCGCAGGGGGGCACCACACCGCGGGGGGCACCAGTACACAGGGGGGTCCATCCCACCCGCCAACAGTCTCGCTTTGTCTTGTATACCCAAAGACATCCTGTGACATTGAAGTCAGCACCGTGGGAGTCGGCGAGGCGGCGGGCGTCGACTCGGTTCATTTCGTGGAAGGAGCCGTTGGCCGTATGGTTCTGAAGCTCGGCGAGCTCGGCGGCTCGCCACTCTTCGGCTTTGGGGGCCTTCATGGCTTGGCGGTGGCCGCGTGGGTCGATGGTGGCAGCGAGGGCGGGTACGGGCACATGGCGGGGAGCGCCGGCGCGTGATGGTAGACGTTGTGAGATGGGGAATAAGACATGAGGCGGAGTGTAGGCTGGGTCATCTTCCTCTCCGTCGGTGTCGGCGCCGGGGGCCGAGTCCCATGGAAACGGAGATTTGTTGCGGCTGTTGTTGACAAAAGATGGCGGCCCGCAGGCCAACACGCTGTCTAACTTCGAGGTCGTCGTCAAAATGGAGAAGGGAGGAGGGTAAGAAGGCGTGGTTGGCGGGCGGTCCCATGGTGATGTCGATGTCGTCATCATTGTACGGGACGGGGGCCGCCTCGATGTGGCGTGCCTCGGAGATGGCCGATGGAGATGTGAGATCGAGCTCAGCGATGGCGAGGGCAAGGACGGCGCAGAGACGAGGTGGCCGCCATCGTTGGGGTGGCGAGAGGGCGGCGGCATCAGGTGGGGGAATCCAATGTTGTTCGGCCTGGTGTGTGCAGCGTAGGTCACCGAGCTGCCATAAAGACTCCAAAAAAGATGAGGAGAAAATGAGACTGATGGTATACCGTTGCGCCGGTGATCCGAGTTCGCATTGGGCGAAGGCCACTTCCGAGACGAGGTCACCTGCGTGGCGCATGAAGTCGATGATGGTGGAGGTGGTCCAGAGGGAGCCGTGCGTGGCCGAGCGACCGAGGTGCTTGACGAGGGCCCCATCCATAAAGGAGGGGTCGTGGTGCGGCGCGCAGCGCGGGCCCGCTGAGGATGTACGGGACCCCGGCCTCGTGGCATACGTCGAGGATGATAGCCGCAACGCTTTGAAGGACCTGTTGGGACTTAGACTTGGCGAGCGTGAGCGCATCCGCCGGGGAAAGCGTGTCCGCAGGTACGCCGTCGGGATAGGCAGTGGTGTAGAGGGCCGCTGGGCTGCTCGGCCCGTCATCGAGAGGCGGACGATGCTGTAGGCCTCGCTGGGCGGGTTCATCGCGACCGCGCTGAACTTGTGGTCGGTGATGTTGCGGAGGAGCAGGGAGAAGACAGCGTCGTCGGTGATGTTGGGATTGAAGCCGGTAGCCTGGTTGAGGCCGATGCAGTTGAACCCCTGGAGGTGGAGATGGGGCGCGAAGTCCTCGGGGTGGGGGTGGCCGGAGAAGAGGTGTAGCACTGGTTGGCGGGCAGAGGGCCGGCGGCGTGGGCGCCGCGTTGGACGAGCTGGTCCATTGCGGCGCCTCTGGAGCGGGCTCTGGCTCACCTTGGAGGGCGTGTGCCGCGGCGAGGCGGAGGCGGTTAGCAGCGAGGATGGAGGGCGGGTGGCGGTTGCTTCCAGAGACCCAAGGGAAGGACTCGTCGTCGAAGCGCACATCGGCGGTGGTGACAATCTTGCCCTGCGCCCGGATCCAGATCAGGTAGCTGCCGATGACGTCTGGTGAGCGGCCGACGAAGGTCCCCACCACTCCGCGGGCGACAAGTTCGTTGTCCCGCTTGCGGACCTGTTTGGTGACGACAGCGGCGCAGCCAAAGGGGAGATGGTTTATTACACGTTGGCAGCAGCCGGTGATGATCTCGAGCGGGGGTATCTTGGATTTGCCGTGGGTGACGAGGTTGAGGGCAGTGGAGGCGTGAGTGACCGCGTAGGGCCAGAACGACGGCGGGGCGCCCGAGAGCAGCATGCAGTATGCAGTATCGCGCAATGTTGGTGACCATGCCGATGCGCCGCTCGGCGACACCGTCGATGGCATTCGCGTAGGCTGGGCTGGTGGTGTGCGATGTATTCGTATTCTTACTCTGCAGGAAGGCTTCGAACTCGGCAGACGTGTAGTTGGAGCCTCGGTCTGAGTAAAGAGCCTCGATCAAGATGATGTCGCAGAGGGCGGCGTGGAGAGCGTCCGCGTCGATGTCCGTGTGTGTGACGGTGGCGGCGAGGCCTCGGAACGAGTCGACGAATGCAAGCATGGCGCGTTTGAGTTCGTCGGTCGATGTGTCATGGATAGGATAGCTAAAGGTGTAGTCGGAGTGGTCACCGACAAAGACGGCGAAGTATTTGGCGTTGCCACGCCCGGCCCGACAACATAGTTGAACGGTCCGCAGACGTCCGAGTGGATAAGGTTGCCCATCGCGCGCTGGGAACTCTCCGCGCCGACCGGTTAACGTAAAAATGATTTAAATTATAAAATTTGAAATGCCATGGTGGTCCCGCTTGCACCCATGTGAGGCGCCTGACCTTGCCCGTTGGTGCATCTGACGCGCCCTGACACACAGCACATGCCTGCTGCCTCGCTCCTCCACTGCTCGGTTGCGCTTGGCACGCACCCCTGTTGGCAAGAAAACAGCAGCCAGCTGCGGCCAGGAGGGCAGGAGGGCCCAGTCACGCAAAATGCGAAGAGACGGGTCAGACTTGCGCGCAGCGGGCAGATCTTTGTTGCCAAGCGCCAGAATACGATGAGTACACAAGGATAACGTCGAGACGCTGGCACCGCATCAAACATATCGCATGGTCAACATCAGTGCAGTGCTGCCCGGCTCGGCGAGCAGTACCAAATGCGTACCTCAGGACGGCTCGGCGAGCAGTACCAAATGCGTACCTCAGGACGAGAGCGGCAAGTGACCTGATGCAAGTCGAGACCTGCATTATGAGCATACGCATGCTGTACATTCCCGCGGCTGAAATGTTGAAGGTAGCATGCCTTGCGCATCGCCCATCTTCACACAGGTCCATGTTGACCCGGCGGCGACTTTCATGATTAAGGCACTGGGCTGAGGCGGCAAGCGTGCACCGGGCTTTCGGCGCACCATCACCAGCACACCAACGCCGTCCCAATAATGCCGGTTCAGTCCGGTTCATGGTAGCTCCATTGGGTCTCCCTGAGCAGCCGGCAGCGAGCCAGTTCGATCGAAGCTAGCACCATTTTGAACTTTTTTTTCCCTCCCCCGGCGGTATTTTGCTAGGGACCAACCTGCGGTGCCAGTGCGCTCGCTACGCTGCCGGAGATGGCCGCCGTGCGATGTGAACTTAGCGTTGGCGATGGCCCACTCGGGCTCGAGGCGAGGGGTGCCTCGGGCGATGTCGCGGGGCACATCGGACGCCGTGTCGGCGAGACGGCGGAGCTTTTTGGCGCCGAATGGCAGGCAGCGGAAAATGGGGGTGGCGAGTTCGTCCGCTGGGAGTGCCGCTAGGTGTTGGAAGGTATGTGGATCGTGGAAGGCGCCGAGGACGTGAATGCCGGGTTTGCGGACGTTGGACTCATCGGCGATGGCCGCGTCGACGAGATAAAACCCGTCCGCCGCCTTGCGGAGGGGGATGGTGCGCGCGACTGTGAACTGGTTGGTTGGCAGCAAGGGGGGACGATGCACTCGCAGTCGGGGTTGATCTGGACCGAGGCGCCGTTGCTGACGAGGTTGGCGACAGAGAGGAGCGTGTATTCGAAGGAAGGGACTGCGTGGACCTCGTGCAAGATGAAGAAACTCTGGCACCCAAGGGTGTCTGTGAGCTGTGAGAATAAGAGGAAGCTTACCGACGCATGTAGCAGGGACTCGAGTGCCGTCAGCGGTGATGAAGACCTTGTCGGATGGCGAGGTATCGAAGAGGACCGCGGCGTTGTTGTGGATGTTCTCGTCTGGAGATCCTGTGTCAACGATGGGCCAAAAGTCGGCGGAGATGGCGGCTGGGACTGTGGGACTGGGACGTGAAGCAGGGGTATGGCGCCACATGCGCCGGGATGGAGAGAGAAGGGAAAAGGCAAGACATTAACGTAGGCGTGAACGGTGCGGGCGGAAGCTGGTCGGTTCGCGACGCGCCCGCGGTAGAGGTACGGCCTGCGGATGTATATGCTTGGATGCGGCGGGCGCGAGGAGGTCTTGTGGCGTGGTTGATTTGTCTCCGGGAAAGCTGAGTCTCGGCAGGAACATAGGGGCGGCGTTGGGGGGGTCCTCGGCCTCGCGGTAGCCGTAGACGGGCGCACGTGATGTTGGAGATGATGTTCCTCGGCCGGGTCGCGGCGGGTGGTGACCGGCAGGTTTGTCGCGTCCGTGGTGGTCCGTGATCGTCTCTTGAGAGGGAGGAGGGGTCTTGTAGGCGAGGGCGGCCCTTGTGGCGGACGGTGGTGGCACGAGGCGCGTGATCACGTCAATGAGGCTGTACGTGGTGGCGGCCGTCACGGCTGGGCGGATGAAGACGTCTGTGGCGCGTTGGCATGCGGTGAGCAGGTGAATGCCGATGACGGCAAGGCGGTGGCCGAGAGCAGCGAGAATGACGCAGAGGAAGATGTTGTTGAGGTTGAGACCATTACCGTGGAGAGCGTGCATCGTCTTGTTCCATGCCTTGTGCGAGATGTGCCAAACCGCGTGGTAGACCTGGTTGAGAGGGGACCACGTGGGCGGAGGTGGCGGGGGCGGCGCGCAGGCCACCGCACTGTCAACTTCGAGGTCGTCGTCGAAATCGAGAAGGGAGGTAGGCGCGGAGTCGTGGAATAAAGAACGAGGGCTGGCGGGGGCGGCGACGCAGGTGGCGATGGTGTCCAGCAGGCGTTGTTGCGGGCGTTACGCATAGCAATGAGCTCCTTCTGGTCGGCAGCAGCGAGCATAAGACGTCTGTAGTGGTCGCGGGCGAGGCGCAGCAGGGACTTGTTGGCGGGTGGGGTTTCCCTGTGGGCTGTTTCCCCCCCTGTGGTGTTTCCCCCCGCGGTGTTTGGGGGCTGCCCCCCCCGGTTCTTTTGTCGCGCGTGGTTGCTACCTTTCATTCTGATGTCCGCTGTCTTCTCTGGCGTCCCGGCACCTGGCCGACCTCCCGGCCAACAACATGGCAGCGGCTTGCCTGGTCCTGCTGCTGCAGACCAGCGCAGCATGCACAACGGCCAAGAACTTCCCCCACGAGCTGGTAGCGAGTACGACGACCTGCACGCCCACGGCGCCGACCGCTACGCGCCCACCGACCTGCGCGCCTTCGCCGCGCGGTTGGATCTCATCACTGCTAGCGAGCTCGACGAGATGCGCGCCGACACGTTCGAGCAGCTCGGCGACCTGAAGGCCGACATTGTGGCTGAAGGCCGACATGGTGGCCGACCTGGATGCCAAGATGGATGCGCGGTTCGCCAAGATGGAAGCCATGTTGGAGCGCCTCCTTGACCCGACGCCCGCACCACCACCAGCGACACCAACGGCGACGCCATCGCCGCAACAGCAGTTCCTCGAGGAGCAGGAGTTGTGGCTCTCCGAGGACCACACCGCGTTCGGCGCTGCCCCCCGCATCCAGAACGACGAGGATGAGGCGCGCGAGAACGAGCTGCTGTGCGTCCAGGCCGTGCACTCCCTCGAGGCGAGAGCAGCTGTGCGCGCAGGACAAGGACAACGCGCAGTACCTCGAGCAGGAGAACGACGGGCTGCGCATCCAGGCGGAGATCAAGCGTGAGACGGACACGGTCGCCGCCGCGGAGTCCGAGATATGGGTGCTTTGCGAGCGCGAGATGGACGTCGCCACCGCGGAGACCGAGACGGGGGTGCGCGAGATGGACACGACCGCCTCCGTGAAGATCTTCACCGTGGAGCTCCAGGACCTCTACATCTCGAAGTCGACCCCGGCTGACACGCCGACGGGCAGCACGCTCAACGAGCCGGAGTCGCGCGCATTCACGGCCGGCCCGCGCCCGCACGCCTTCGGCGCCAAGAACGTCAACCTCACCGTCTACTCCCGCGCCAAGGTCAAGGTTGGCCCCCTCGCACGCATCCGGATTGACGACGAGGTCTACACTTAGAATATTGCTCGCGGCGGCCTTCGGCCCCTTTTTTTTATACGCAGAGCAGACTGAAGGGGTAACCATCTGATCGCCTCTTGCTGGCATAGAGTATTTTGGCTGCCCTGTGGCTATACGAGCCAGCAGTGGGGGGTGCCCTTAGTTTCACGCGGAAGTCCGAGGATCTTCTTTGCCGGCATAGAGTTTTTCGGCTACCCTGTGTCTACATGAGCCAGCAGTGGGGGGTGCTCTTTGTTTCACGCGGAAGTCCGAGGATCTTCTCCCACCTCTGCCAATCTTGCACCGCGGCCTTCTTCTTGTAGAGGACTCGCGGCGGGGTGTGTGTTGGCGGGTGGGGTTTCCCTCTGGGCTGTTTCCCCCCATGCGGTGTTTCCCCCCGCGGTGTTTGGGGGCTGCCCCCCCCGGTTCTTTTGTCACGCGTGGTTGCTACCTTTCATTCTGATGTCTGCTGTCTTCTCTGGCGTATCGGCGCCTGGCCGACCTCCCGGCCAACAACAGGACTCGAGGGCGTCGATGCGGCAGAGTGCGGCGCTGCGTTTTTTCTTGGCGGCGGCGGACCATTCCTTGTCGGCGGCGGTGTGAGCGGCGTGTCCAGGGTTGGGGGCGTCGTCGTCTTCGTCCGAGGTGTGGATGATGTCGTATGCTTGCGCAACCTGCAACCTGCGCGTCGCGGCATCGCGGCGTCGCGGCGCGCGATGGTGGCGGCGTCGGGGCCGTTGACTGGGGCACGCAGGCCGTTGGCGGTGTGAGTGGCGTGCCCAGGGTCGGGGGCGTCGTCGTCTTCGTCCGAGGTGTGGATGTCGTAGGCTTGTCCAACCTGCGCGTCGCGGTGCGTGATGGTGGCGGCGTCAGGGCCGTTGCCTGGGGCACGCAGGCCTGGAGGTGACGATACCGCGGCGGAAGAGGGCGGAGGTCGGTTGGGGCAGTCGCGATCGAGATGGCGTTGATGGCAGACAGAGCAGCTCCGCATAGTCTGAGTGAGGACAAACTGGGATTTCTTCGAGGGACGAGCAGAGGACGAGGGGGCGGCAGAGCGGGCGGCAGGCGCATGGAGTGCGTGGTTTCGGCTGTGCAGTAGTTGTGGTGGCACTCAGGGTTGGCGTTGTCGATGTGTACCAGGTTGGTGCAGCCGGGCAGGGCGCAGCGTGGTGCCCTGCCTTGTGCCACGAGAAGGCGTGCCGCCGCCACCGCCGTCAGCTGCTGGAAGAAGGAAGAAGGTGTCGATGTGACTGTGGCATTGAGCGGCCACGGCTGCCGTGGACTGCGAGGCGGGTGGTGGGCGTAGCGGGTCGCCGGGCTACCGCGTGGACCGGTGGGCCCCGTTTCCGTGCAGGGCGTGTTGAAAGTTGTTCCAGGCAGCATGGGACATGTGCCAGACGTCTGAGAAGTAGCGAGCGGTGACTGTTACGGGCCGGGAGTAGGCTGGGCGTGTGTCCGTCCGGTCTGCTGCCGACAGGCACGGAGATTGCGGGGGCGACGGGGGAGGGGTTGGAGGAAGCAGGCCTTGGGCGGCCCGCGTGTGGGCGTAAGCGTGAGTGCGTCCGCAGAAGATGCTGAAGTCGACGGGCTGCCTGATGCAGCCGGGGTGGACACATGCGTCGGTGCCAACGGGGGCAATGGGGCGGTCCTGTGAGAAGCAGATTTCGCCGCGGTCTCTGGCAAGCAGCACGTGCGCGTCGCAGCAGAGCGCACCTGAGGGGACTCGGTGGCCGGTAGCAGGTCCGGCGGGACAGCCGCTGGTTGTCCCGGTGCCGCCGCGACGTGGGCATAGGCGTGCCCGCGGCTGCAGAACATGCTGCGGGCGACCGATTCTCGGTCACAGTCGGCGAAGGCGCATACCTCGGTGCCCGCGGCAGCGGCGGGGCGGTCCTGCGAGAATGATGTTTCCCCCCGCGTGGCCGCCAGGCGTGCGTGCGTGATGCCGCATTAATCGTGGACTATGGCGATTTGCTCGTCGATGTAGACCGGCCGTGTGCACTCGGTGATGGCACAGATAGGCGGGCATTGAAGCGCGGTGTGCAGGAGCTGGTGGCGCCAGTTGCAGCAGATGGCCTGGACGCCGGGGCGCTCATCGGCATAGGCGGGTTTGCCGCACGATTCGATGGCGCAGAGACGTCGGGGAGTTGGAGGTGATGGAGGCGGTGACGGTGGCGCGGAGGCTGGGCGGATGGGCGCTGGCGATGCGGGGGGGGGCGGAGGGGGGGATGGCGGCAAGCAGGCGGGTTCCGGCGGGGTGAGCATGGGAGAGGGCGGGCGGAGCGGCAGGGTGCGCCCCAGAGGGGCGGGTGGATCGTCTCCGGGAGAAGGAGGGGTGGGCGGCGTGGATGGCGGGGCGTCGCAGAAGGCCGGGGTGTCTTTGCTGAGAGGAGTTAGCGAGTTAGCTTCGCCGGGTCGGGTTCCAGCGACGGTGGCGGCTCCGTCGAGGCGGGATGAGCACAACGGATGGGAGATGGCGAAGTGGTAGGGGGTTGGGGGTTGGGCGGGCTCGAGCATGGCGGTTGTATCGTCGCGGGGCGGTGGTGTCTCCACATCGGTGGGCGGGGGCGTGTCCGGGCTCCGCTGAGATGGCTTGGGGGAGGCGGCGGGCAGGAGGAGGCTGAGAAGACGCATGGCGAGGAGGGACGTCAGAGTGCCGCCGGGCGCGTTGGTGAAGATGGTGGAGGCGGCCGATGTATCGTGCGAGGGCCGGGCAGAAGATGCCGATGTATCGTGCGAGGGCCGGGCGAGGTTTATCTCAGCGAACATGGAGTAGGTCGGGCCGGAGAGTGTGCTGGAGGCCCTTCTCGCGGATAATGCGGGCCTGCTGTAGCCTGCCCCCAGGGCCCAGAGGCCGTCGGGAGTGTTGGTGCTGCCTGCCTCGTGTGGCGATGTCCAGCCGATCTCGGTGTGTTCGATGTCGAAGCGGAGAGCGGAGAGTGCCGGCGCGGGGGTGCGTGCGGGAGGGAGCAAAGCGCCGAGTGGTCAGCGCTGGTGCGGGCTTCTCGCTCACCGGTACCGGGGCGAGTGGCGGCGGCGGCATTGCGGTGGCCGGTTGCTCGGGGGCCGTCGCCCACGGGGCGACAGCGGCCGGTCGCGATGCGCGCTGCGCGCTGCTTGGGGGTGACGTTGGCTGGCCTGTACGTCGGCCAGCGTCTCTGTCTCTGGTGGAGTGGTGCTGTGTGTGGCTGCGGCGCGCCCGCGTCGGCCGCCCTGCTGCCAGCCCAGGTCTGGCTCGCCAACGCCCGAAGGCCTGACAGTTGGACCCATGAAAGCAAGAGCTACGGAACGGGTCAGAAGACCGCAGGGGGGCACAGCCCCCGCACACCGCGGGGGGAACACACCACAAGGGGGGAAACAGCACACGGGGAAACCCACCCGCCAACAGGGGGGGTCCGCGGTGCCGGCGCTGGCCGCGGTGGCTGGGGCGCGTAGAGGTTTGGGCGGCGGTCGGTTGGGGCAGTCGCGGTCCAGATGGCGCTCGTTGCAATTAGAGCAGTTGCGCATGGTCGGCGTGAAAACGAAGTCCCTGTAGTTGGCATGCGCGTTCTTGGGGCGGGGCTTGGCTGCGTAGCGTGGCGGTACAGGCTGCTCAGGTGCCGCAGCAAGGGCTCGCATCAGCGTGCCCGCTGGGGCTGGGGCTGGAGGGGCTCGGAGCTGGGCCTTGAGGGACGCGATCTGCTTGATCATCAGCTTGTCCATTTCCGAGGGAGCCGCCTGCTTCTCGAGGCTAGCGGAAGAGAGGCGGAGGGCCTCCGCGGTGGCGGTGGTACGTGACCTCGCGCGCGGCCTTGTCCTTGACGCGCAGGGCGCAGGGCGCTGTGGATGTCGTGGCAGAGGTAGTCGAGGAGCTGCTTAGCGGGGAGCAGGAGGTTTCCTCGTCGTTGGAACTGAGGTCACAGTCGCCCGTCCGTAGGCGCGATTTACGGTTGGACTTGTAGCAGATCTTCATCTGCTGCGGGATGTCGGACTTGTGCTTGTCCGGGAAGCGCGACATAAACTCAGTGAGAGTGTGATGGAGGTCGGCGGACTCGGTGGCGTGGGGAACAAGGTTGGCGATCTCTTTGAAGTCGCGGAGCCACTCCTTGAAGGTGTGGGCGCTGTTGGGAGATGCGATCGGGAAAGGTTTCCCGAGTAGTTGAAGACGGGCGAAGTGCAGGTCAGGATGGCCTGGGTACCGTGCATGTCACCGCGCGCTGGGAACTCCTTGCGCCGACCGGTTAACGTAAAAACGGATTAAATATGCCATGGTGGTCCCATTTGCATTCATGTGAGGCGCCTGACCTTGCCCGTTGGTGCATCTGACGCGCCCTGACACACAGCACATGCCTCCTGCCTCGCTCCTGCACCGCTCGGTCGCGCTTGGCACCGCTGTCGGCAAGAAAAATAGCCAGCGGCGGCCAGGAGGGCCCAGTCACGCAAAATGCGAAGAGACGGGCCAGACTGGCGTGCAGCGGGCAGATCTTCGTCGCCAAGCGCCAGAATACGATGAGTATGCAAGGATACCGTCGAGACGCCGGCACCGCATCGAACATATCGCATGGTCAACGTCAATGCGGTGCTGCCCGGCTCGGCGAGCAGTACCAAATGTGTACCTCAGGACGAGTGCGGCAAGTGACCCAATGCAAAATGAGACCTGCATCATGAGCATACGCATGATGTCCATTCCGGCGGCTGATATGTTGAAGGTAGCATGTCTTGCGCATCGCCCATCTTCATACAGGTCCATGTTGACCCGGCGGCGAATTTCATGAAGGCACTGGGCTGAGGCGGCAAGCGTGCACCGGACTTTCGGCGCGCCATCACCAGCACACCGACGC
>Ga0209491_10008360_pt1 | contig 13179 bp, 7 predicted proteins | sample BON02_FD_187213 | JGI IMG/M metagenome (GOLD analysis project Ga0209491, IMG submission 187213) | Freshwater microbial communities from Lake Bonney liftoff mats and glacier meltwater in Antarctica - BON-02 (SPAdes) (version 2) | ecosystem: Environmental > Aquatic > Freshwater > Ice > Glacier... | reverse complement strand
GCCGCCGCCACTGCCGCCGTCGCCACCGCCGCCGTCCGCGCCGCCGCCGACGCCGGAGCCGCCGCCACCGTCGCCAGAGCCGCCGCCGCCGCCGCCGCCATCGCCATCGCCTCCGACGCCGCCGCCACCACCTCCGCCGCCGCCGCCGTCACCGCCACCGTCAACAACCCCGGGTTAACCCGAGGTCGCCTCCGCAGTTGCCGTGCCGGAGGCCGCGCATGCTCGTGGGCTCAAGCTCGCTTGCGCCTCGACGCATCCGGCGCCCACGTGCGCTGCGGCCAACTGCCCGGCGCCCGTGACGATCGAGGTTCAGATCGACGGCGGCGCCAACTCGAACCTTCTCTGCCACGCCGCCGCCACCGCGCTCTGCCGGCTCACGCCCGCGCAGGGCATCATCGGCGGCATCGCAGGAGGGCTTGATTACAGCGCCGTTGCGCTAGGCGTGGTCCACCTTGCTGGGGGGCCCGGTCCTCTCTCGCTCTCCTTCCTCTGCACGCCGGACAAAAAAAAGAGCATTCTCTCTGAATCGGTGCTGCTCGACATGCACAGGATTGAGGCCAGGAAACAGCCGCCGCGCCTTCTCTTCGCCGACGGCTCCACGGCCAAGATGCACCGCAGAAACGGCCTCTACTACGCCGTGCTTCGGCTTCGGTTTCAGCCGGCGCCTGCCACGGCGATCGCCTCGACGGCGGCTGCGGCCATCTCGCCTGAGGCCGCCTCGGCACTCCCGTCCAGCTCCGACCTGGCGCTACTCTGGGCTGCGCGCCTTGGCACCAACGCCGACGGCCTCACTTGCACATCTCATGCCGTTCACGGCGTCGGCATCGACAAGCTGCTCCCCGCCGTGCGTGACGCCGTCAACGCCAGCATCCCGCGCGCCATCTCGCAGGCGCGCAACGGCTCTACTGGAAGCACGCCGCGCCGTGACCTGGCTACCAGGCCGGGCGAGGTGCTGGTGTGCGACGGCTTCGGGAAGCACTTTGCAAAGTCGCCGATCGACGGATCCGTCTACCAGCTGCTCGTCGCCGTGTGCGAGTTCACCTCCTACGGCTACGTCGAGTCCGTCAACAGATGAACTTGAGCTGACGCTATGCGACTGCCGGCGCTCTGGCCGGGAAAACAAACAGACTCTATGCTGATTGTAACTCTGGTTTCAAAGTCCGTTACCGCTCTGTACCGACAGTACAGAGCGGTTACACTATAACACACTAAAAGGGTATCCCGTCTCCACTTCCGGTGGAATGAGTCCTGCTCCCCTGGAGCCTCTCGTATAATGTTAGTATCCGACTAACGATATGCGAGGTGTTCCCCATCCTCGCGTGGCAGTGCCCCAGCGTTAGAGTACTAAGCGCCGTGGCACGCTGCCTTCCCGGCTCGGAGAGAGCCTTTATGCCGGCGCGAGGTTAGGAGAGAGAGCGTCTTGGTAGCCGATAGCTAGAGACGCGCGTCGGCTACACATTGGCGCCTCCCTGCTATTATACTATTTCTACTAATGGGCACCCGCCGTAGCCCGGGCCGCCGCGCGCAGTTTGACCGACTTGGCACGGCGCGCGTAGTCAGCGCCAGTGTCGCCCGAGAGGTTATGCACGAACTTGCGGTGCTTCTCGAAAGGCTGCTTGTCGAGGACCTTGGTGAAGAGGTTGGCCGGGTTCTCGGCGGTGGGCACGTGCGCGACGGTCACGACGCCGAGGCCGCGGAGCTCGCGCATCTTGAAGAGCTTGCGGTCGATGTGGCGCGAGTTCTGAGCCGAGTTGAAGCGGTGGCAGAGGTCGTAGGCGGCCTTGTTGTCGGTGTAGACCTCGATCGCCTCGTCGATCTCGTGGCCCAGAAACCGCAGCAAACCGATGATGTACAGCAGCTCAATAGCACAGTCGGCCAGCGCGATGAGCTCGGCCTCGCACGTCGACATCGAGATGCAGTGCTGGCGGCGCGACGCGTGCGCGATGGCCCCGCCGGCGAGCATGATGACGAAGCCGGTCGTCGAGCGGGTCCTAGTCCAGTTGGCGTCGGCGTAGGCGCGCAGCTTCTTGGCGCCGTCCGTGTGCGCGCTGAACGTGGTGCCGATCTTCTTGGTGCGCGCGAGGTAGACGAGCACGCGCTCGAGGTTAGCGTAGAGCTCCTCGGTGCAGATGGTCAAACACGTGCCGCAGAGGCCGAGGGCGGCGCTGATCTCGGGGCGCCACTTGATCGCGTGCAGAAGCGCGCCGAAGAGCGAGCCATAGCACTTCTTGAGCTCGTCCGTCGGCTCGGGGCGTAGGGTGACAGCCGCCTCGTAGTTGGCGGTGAGGTCGGCCCCGGCGGGCGTGTCGCTGTACGAGCCAGGGAAGCGCTTGGAAGGGTTGTAGGCGTCCACGCCCGGTAGATAGCGCTCCACCATCGAGCCGATGTACGTGTCGCAGCGGATGGTGATGGCGTGCGGCCCGTGGCTGACGCGGTTGGCGCCCAGGAAGTAGTCCTCCTTAGGGTTCGTCTCGCCGAACTTGATCTCGAAGCGCTCCTTGAGCCGGCTCTGCACGCGCCCGGCGAGCTCGCGCGCCGCGGGCGTCGGGTCATTGTAGAGGCGCGCGTCGTCGACGTACAGCGCGTAGGTGACCCGACCGCCGCCGGGCTCGGTCCTCGTGTAGATGCATGGGTCGTTGACGTTGTGCTCGAAGCCGAGGCCGGCGGGCTCGGGCGCGACGAGGAAGTCGTTGAGCGTGCGGTTCCAGATGGCACCGGCGTCGGCTTGACCGTAGAGAGGCGAGAGCATGAGCCAGAGGATCTCCACGCCGCGCTCGTCTACCTCGCGGAAGTCGGGTGGCGGACGAGCGAGCACCTGTTCGGACTTCTTCTGGACGCCCTGCAGGTACGCGCCGGTGAAGTCGCTCTGCAGCTGGTCCTGGCCGCGAAGGCACGCGATGGCCTCGACGGCCATGAGCGAGGTGTTGCGCGCGACGGGCGAGGCGGTGTCGTTGCGCGAGACGTCGTACTTCTTGATGTGAATGTCGCCCCGCAAGACGCACCGCGCCTTGTACTTGTCGATAGAGCCGTCGGCGTTGCGTTTGCGGCGGCCGGTCCACATGGTGTCGACGGGAACCATGCCCTTGATCCGCGGGTCGTCCGCCGCGACCTTCTCCGCCGCCATGAGCTTGTTGAGGATGGAGTCAACCTCCATCGACTTAGGCTCGTCCCACTCAGGCCCGCGCATCTGGCGCTCCGTGAGGATGTCGGGATTGCTGGTCGACTTCTTGGTAGAGCAGGCAATGTCGGGGCCGTAGGCGCCGTCGTAGCCGCGACCCAGGTTGAAGATGCCGCCGCCGTCGAACGAGTCGTCGAACATGTCGTCGGCCGACGCGTGCAGCGACTCGTCGGTGACGCTGACTGCTTCCTGCGCCAGCCGCGGGACGGCGACCCCTATGCAGGCGGCGGCGACCGCTGCCGCAGCGTAGACCTCGCGCATGAGCGCCGCCTGCGGCGAGCGGGCGCCGTACTCGGCGGATATGTCGTCGTGGTCCACTGCGATGCAGGCGCAGATCTGCGCCTCAGGCGGCAGCACGAGATAGGCGTCCTTGATCTCGGCGCCGTAGCTTAGGTAGACGCCGGCTTGACCCCTTGCTCGCTCGGCGATGCGGTCGGCTTGGCCGTCGAGGTTGACGTACAAGGCGGTGGAGGAGACGCGCGACGAAGAGACGCTGAAGCCCGCGCCGCTCGCCTCGGTGTAGGCGGCGATGAGCGTGGCGAGGGAGAAGCGGTCCGGCTCGCGCCGCTCGCGCGTCGGGCGCTGACCGCCGGTGAAGGGAGCCGCCGGCGGCGTCTCGTCCTCGAACCGCCACTTGATGCTGTGGTCGCCCAGGTCGTGCCAGCGGTGAGTGTCGTCGTAGTTGGGCCACTCGCCGTCGGGGTCGTCGTAGGTGACGTGGTGCTTGTAGCCGTGGGAGCCGCGGCGGCCCCAGTCGTCGATGACGCCGGGCGAGTCGCCGTAGAGGTCCCAGCTTATGACGACGCGGCGGCCGACGTAGCCCTTGGGGTCGATTTCATTGTCCGAATCGTTGTTGCGCTCTTCGGCTCCGATCGTGTTGGCGCCCCCCCGGCCTGGTGAGTCGTTCACGTCGGCGCCGTCCTGCGTGTCGGGCGCGAAACCGGGATGAGGCTCGACGCTCTCGCTCGCCTCGCCGTGCCCGGCGCCAGCGATGTCGTCCTCGTTGTTGATCTCGCGGAGCGACGGGGTGGCGGCGGCGCCGTCGGCGGTGGAGCAAAGCGAAGGAATGGCGACGGCGCCGTCGGCGGTGGCGTCGAGTTGCATGTCATCAGCGAAGGGGATCTTGTCCGACAAGATCTCATACCCCCCCCCGACGACGCGCTTGACGCCCGGGAAGCAGTCGACGACGAACTTGACGGAGTCGGTCACGATGATGGTGCCCCGGTGCCCGGCGTTGGGCACGAAGCACAAGTAGCCAGGTTGGGCGCGCTCGCCCTTCGTCTCGAGGTTCTCGAAGGAGCCGCCTTCGTCACCGTAGTAGCCGAGGTGGATGGCGCGCTGCGCCTGCGCGGCCGCCTTGTTGACCAGCGTGCCGCCGACGTAGCGAGGCGCGTCTTGCACATAGCAGAGGCAGCCGAAAGGCCGGCGGTACGCGCCCTTTGGCTTGCGCCCGAGCAGGCGGTCGAGGCGCGTGTCGAAGGGGGCGGTACGCGACGGGCGGATGTTGCGACCTTGCTCGGCGTGACTGAAGGCGTGCAGCCAGAAGGAGTGGGGCAGGCCGGACTGCGCGAGCTCGGTGCGCATCGCGGCGCAAGTGGCGCGCCACGTGGGCTCCTGCTTGTTCTGGCGCGAGTTGCCGACGTTGGAGGTAGTGATGCGGATCTTGTGCTCGTTAGCCAGCTCGATCATGCCGGCGCCTTTGAGCTCGTGCGCGCCGTCGGTGTGTATCCACGTGATGGGCTTGCCCACCGAGTTGAAGTAGTGGATGATGATGCGCATCGCGTCGGCGGCTTGCGATTTGCGGAGCACGGGCACAGATTTGACGAGCCCGGAGGTAGAGTGAGGAACGCCGACGACTGTCTTCTGGCCGCCGAAGTACGCCGCCTCGGAGATGTGCCAGATATCGAGGAAACAAAGCCCCTCGAACGCTGGCAGCGAGCCGCTCGGCGACGCGCGCGGCGCGTTGGCTCGGATGCACGCCTCGCACAGCGCCTCCTTGGTCTCCTTGAGCACGTCAGTGGTCCAGGACGAGGGCGCGTCGCACCAAGCGTCCTGAAGGTGGATCATATCGCGCCGGGGGAGATGGCTGGAGATCCGATGGAGTAGCTCCGCCGTCACGCCTGCGCGCGGAATCGTCTTGCCGTGTATGAGAGTAAGCGCCGGCGCCAAGGCTGATGCCGAGGCGGGCGTCGACGCCTGCGCCGACGCGACGGCCGGTGGGCTCCCGGGCGCGCCAAGCAGGGCGGGCGCGGCACGAGGGGACGCTTTGTATCCGAGAGGGCGCAGCACGAGTACGTTTTGGTTGATGAAGCCGACGCGGATGCCGCTCGTGAACTCGACGAAGCCGTCCTTGCTCCAGGCTGGCATGCTGAGAGAGACGCCGCGCTCGATGGACGCGCGACCGGGAGACCAAAGTGCGTAGGGACACGCCTCGTGGAGAACGGCGTCGCACTCGCCGTACATGCATATGCCGTGCGACTCGGTCTGCATGGGCATGGCCCAGGTCCCTTCGAACATAGTCTTGAAAGACCCGTAAGCGCCGGTGGCCGTCGTCACTTTCTCGCGGATGGCCCGGATGGAGCCGGCCTTGAACTGCAATGGATGATTGCCCATCGAGCGACCGCAGCCGGTGTCAACGATGACGAGGCATTTGGCGATGGCGTCGGGCAAGCTGGGTGGTGGTTCGTTGCCGGCGAGTAGCTCTACGTGCAATTGACAGGCCTGCGCCCTCGTGAGCAGGGGGCAGTAGGTGTCGTAGCGAGCGGAACCGGCGATGAGCTGGTCAAGGGTGCGCCCGACCGGCGCCGGGCGCGCTCCGGCGCCCGTGACGGAACCGGCGCGCGCGGCCGCAATGTAGGCGAAAAAGAGCACAATGGTGACGAGCTGCGCGTGCTCGACGACCCAGCGCGCTGCCGCGACGAAGCCGTCGATGGCCGCGCCGACGCCCCCTAGCTGCTGCTGTGCGTGCGCGAGGGCGGCTCCGGCTCCGGCGCTGGAGATGACGGCAAGCCGCGAGGAGTAGGAGTCAACCAGGGAGCAGTTTGCGAGCGTGACGAGCGCCCCGCACGCGAATGCGAAAATGAAGAAGGCAATCGAGCCCGTTGCGAGGCCGAGCTGCTTCCCGGCGCCGACGGAGCGATCCGAGCTCCGGTCCGAGCTCCGCGTACGGGGCCCGGAAGCGCTCAGGCTGAGGCGGCGCGAGACATCGTCGGTGGCGGGGTCCGGTTGCGACGGCGTGGGCGTGGCACCAGGCCGCTGCTCCACCCCCGGGATGGGCCTGAACGCAATGTCCCGCATGGGTGGCGGCACGCAGCTCCTCGGCACCGGCGCCGGGGTGAACTTGACCGTCGTGTCGAGCCCGCTCGCCGAGGCGGGCGTGGATGGGAGCCGGTCGGCCGTCGCCGTCGCCGGTGCGAGCTCTTTCGCCGGCGGCGTTGCCCGCCAGGGTAATGCGCTGGCGGTGATTCCATCGTCGTCCTTGGCAGTAATCTGCGAGTAGTCCCCGCCAGGGCCTGTCCCGCCCACAAAAAAGGCCGACCCCAGGCTAAAAAAATCTGCCGAAACAGAAGATTCCAGGTATCCTGGGGCCCTGGGGGTAGTGGGCGGGAGCGCCGGAGAGGTCGTAGCGAGCTCTGCTTGAAGAGCTTGTTGAAGCGTAGTCGATGCTGCTGGTAGACCGTGCTCGGCAGACCGCCGGGCCCAACCAAGTGCTGCTTCCTCCTTGAAGAAGATGTCCGCCTCCTCTTCGACGGGCGCTCCATCGCCGCTGCTCGAGACGGCGTGCGCCTCAAGAGGCTTGGTCGCTTGGAGCCAATCTCGTAGCGAGCTCTGCTTAAAGAGCTTGTGGGGCGAGTCGAGCACGGTAGGCTTGTAGGGCGAGTCGAGCACGGTAGGCTTGTAGGGCGAGTAGCCGTTGACGGAGCCGTCCCCGTTGATCTCGTGGATGCCGCTCAGCCAGGCCTCATCGCCGACGGCCGTCTCGTCCTCGGTCGTGTCGGCGGGGTCGGCGGCCGCCTCGAGAGCGGCCGCGTCGTCGACAGCGTGCTTGATGTTCATAAGCAGCGTGTCGTCGATGGTGGCCATGGTGAGGTCGGTGAGGTCAGCAAGGCCGTCCAGCCACTCGCGGGTGGTCTCGTCGACGTGCGCGCCCGCGTGGGCGCCGCCGCCTCGGCCCCCGCCGCCCCGGCCGCCGCCGCGCCTGCCGCCGCCTTTGCCTCCGCCTTTGCCGTCCTTGGCGTACTCCTCGTACTGCTTGATGGCGTCGGCGAGCGGCGGGATGAGCTTGCCGGCCGTGATGCCGAGGTCACGCGCGTTCGCCTCGCGCCCCTTGGTCATGGCGGCAACTCGAGCTTGGTTGGTCCAGACGCTGGCCGGAACGTTGACCGGATCGCGAGGGTCAAGGAAGCACGGCCGGTCGGCGCCCCCAATGTGGTGCGTCCCGGCGTTGGAGCAGGTAGGGCACCACTGCCGCGAGCCGGCGCCGCCCGCGGGGCGCCCGCCGGTGCTGCTGTAGCCGTAGGCGCCGCTGGCGGCGCCGCTCGCGGCGTACTCGAAGGCCACGCCGGTGAGCGCGCGAAGCGAGTCGAGTGTCTCGTCGGCGAGGCATGGGAAGCTGAGCGCGTTGAACAAGGTCGCGGATGCGGCGGTCAGCTGGTCCTCGGTCACGATGACCACGCAATGCGAGACCACGATCTGCAGGTCGGTGAGCTGGTCCCTCGAAATGAGCCTCTTGCGCAGCGCGCGGCCCGACTCCTTGAGGCACTTTGGCATCATCTTGATGATGTAGAGCGCTGCGCGGCGAGAAGGGGCGCGCGAGGTGGGGGGCGATGTTGTGCTGGAACGTGTAGGCCTTCTCCTCGAACATGGAGACGGGACAGTGGTCGGGAAGGTGGTGCTTCTCCCGCACCTCGAGCGCCGCCAGGTAAAGCGCCTTGTTGGCCTCGCTCCGCGTGCACGCGAAGAGTTCGTTCCACAGCAGGCGGTAGGCCATGCGGCCGTCCCAGTACCCCTCGAAGGAGTGGCCCGGGATCTGCTCCCGTTCCTCCTGCGTCGCCATGTTACAGCGGCGGAACATCTGCGCAGCGAGTGTCTTGTTCGCGACCTCCGCGCATTTGTAGAGCATCGTGTAGATCTTAGTGGCGTCCTCGCAATAGAACCGACAGGCTGCTTGTCATTCTGCGCGTTCTTCACCTTGTGCTGCGCGCGTAGCGCGCGCCGCGACTCGTAGCTGGCGGTGCCCGGGGACAGTTATGGAATCTCGTCCATGTCCATGTCCATGAGCGACTCGACTCTTGCGGGTGCAGCGCCCATCTTGGCTAATGCTAGCAGTCCTTTCTCCGCTAGCAGGCTGTCCATCGTTCGCACAAAGTCGACGCGGTGGTGTGCGTGTTGCCGGCGGCCCGATGGGTAGGCCGGCAGGGTCATTGTGCCCGTTGTTGCAGCTGGTCCGGCGCAATCGTCGAAGTCATTCGTCGCATTCATCGCGTACATCGCGCGTGCCAGGTGCCGCTACCACAGATGAACTTGAGCTGACGCTATGCGACTGCCGGCGCTCTGGCCGGGACAACAAACAGACTCTACGCTGATTGTAACTCTGGTTTCAAAGTCCCATCGAATCTTGAATAAGACCAAACGGGGGTTTCGGAGAAACCCCGGGTAAACTCCTAACTCTTAAGTAAAACTTCTGTTACCCCAAAGGGGGAGGTAGCCCAGCGCAGAAACTACCCCGGAGAAAATTCTGTAAAACCCCTCTGGTAGATTCGATGGGTTACCGCTTTGTACCAACGGTACAGAGCGGTTACACTATAACACACTAAAATGGTATCCCGTCTCCACTTCCGGTGGAATGAGTCCTGCTCCCCTGAAGTCTCTTGTATAATGTTAGTATCCGACTAACGTTATGCGAGGTGTTCCCCATCCTCGCGTGGCAGTGCCCCAGCGTTAGAGTACTAGCGCCGTGGCACGCTGGTCAAGACGCGTACAATATACAATCGAGAACTGGGTCGCCTTCCTTCGCTCGGTCGTGATCCACGCCCGCTCGCTCGGCCACAAGCCGGTGCGTGTGCGATTCGACCGCGCGCCTGAGCTCCAGTCCGTCGATCTTCGGCGCTGGGTGGAGAAGGAGCTCGGCCTCATTGTCGAGCTCACGCCGCGAGAGCACCACCAGGGCGTGGGGCGCGCGGAGCGCCATCACGACATCCTCACGCGCGCCGCCGAGGCGATGCTCCAGCGCGCCGAGATGGGCACCAGCTGGCTTCTCCCGGCGCGCGAGTACGCCAACTACCTTGAGAACCGCACCGTGCACACGCCGACGGCGATGACCAAGTACCAGCGCTACTACGGCAGTGTGCCGTCCTTCGTCGACAACGTGCCCCTCATCTTCGGCACGCAAGTCGTCGTCGTCGAAGCTATGCGGGGGCCGAAGGGGAGCCTGGATGCCCCGCGTGGCTCCACCGGGCGTTTTGTTGGCGTCTCGGGCTCCTCCAAGCTTGTCTATTGCGAGCTTCGTCTGAACACCGTCGCGCAGCACAAGGTCCAGCCCCTCAACGAGCTTGCCCTCGTCCGCAGCAGCCTCCCGTCGGCCGTCGCCTAGGTTGACTCCACCACCCAAACGGACTGCGTGGCCGCACCGCCGGCGCCAGCGGCTGCGCCGCCAGCGCAGTCGGTCATCGCCACCGTCGACAATCCGCTCGGCGCTCGCGTCGAGGTCAAATGGTTCTTCGCAGCGAGTGAGGGCGCCTTGCCCGCGGCATGGTACGCAGGCACCGTAGTCGACGTGCGCACCTACGCCAGCGGGCGGCGCCGCCACTACGTCACCTACGACGGCTTTCCCGACGAGCGGTTCCTGCACGACTTCGCATCGGATGATTTCAAGTGGCGACGCGTGGACGGCGGGACGGCCTTGCCTCGCGTGGCGCCTGCGCAGCCTCAGTCGTCGGCGCCGCCGGGCACGGCGCCCTCCTCGCCGCCGCCGGGACCGGTGACGCGCGCCCGCCGCGCTGCCGCGGCGCACGCCCTCGTCGAGGCGGTGCTCGAGAGGACCCCGGCGCCGTTGCACGCCGAGGCCTTCAACACGGCGCTCTTCCAGGCGCTCGGCCCCGCTGGCGACACATATGCCTGCGCCTCGGCCGAGGACCTCGACTCGGCTCGCCTTCGCCTCGAGGCCGACACCCACGGCCTCGTTTTGGTTGGACAGCCTATTTGCGCGCCGCCCGCTCTCGTGGGCCCGCCGGAGTGCAACAAGGCCTCGCAGGGCGTCGTCGACGTCAAGACGCCAACGGGCACCATGCAGCTGGTTGTGCCAGCGACAGCGCGCCAGGTGATGATGTCCAACCAGAGGGACGAGTTGGTGGCACGCCGACGACAAGGCGATGCAGGCCTTGCTCGCCTTCGGCGGGAACAGGATGGTCCCTGTTTCTGTCCCGCGCGCGGCCGGCCAGCCGCTGGTGCCGTGCGTCGTTATGCGCAGGATCAAGATCGACGCGGCCACGCAGGGCCTCGAGGTGCGCAACGCCTTCAAGGCGCGCATCTGCGTCGCCGGGAATCGCCAGGGCCCTCTGCTCGCCGCGGCCAGCGTCCGCACGGGGTGCGTCGAGACCTCCTCCTCCGTCGTTGACGACATCACGGTCAAGATGACCATCGCTGACGCCGCCATGCGCGACCACGACCTCGCCAAAGCCGACGTGCCCAACGCGTACCTGCACGGCGAGCCCCAGGAGCGGCCGGTCATGTACATGGAGCTGCCGGCGACGCTCGCCCACCTTCGCGCCGACGACGGCTCGGAGCTCTGCTTCGAGCTCGGCGTACCCGCCTGCGGGGGCGAGGCGGCGGCAGGGTACGAGTGGTCCCAGGCGCGCGACAAGATGCTCGCCGCCAGCGGCTGGCGCCCCGCCGAGGGCGTGCCCGACCTGTGTTTTTTTTACTGCGCCCGAGGGCACCTGCCGTCTGCTCATCGTGGTCAACGATCTCTTCTTCTCCGAAGACAAGGTGCTCCACCGGGCCTGCCAGCAAGAAGCTCTGCGCTATCCTCTCGGAGGCTTACGGCGATGTACGCTATGAGAGCTGCGAGCCGACGTCGTTCAAGGGCTACTTGATTCGGCGGGACCGCGCAGCCAGGCTGATCCAGCTCACCTTCCCTCAGAAGGTCGATGAGGCTGTGCGCTCCCACCTGCCGGAGCTTCTCGACGGCGGCGACGTTAGGCTTCCCGCGGGGAAGGCGCTCCAGCGACTCGCCGACGATATGGTGCTGGCGGCGCCTACACCAGGCAAGCTCACCGCGCTCCAAGTGCGCGTTCAGCAGCTTATCGGCTCCCTCAAGTACATCGAGCTGCTGCACCCCCGCATCGCCCTCATCCTGCACCGCCTCTCGTGCGTTACGTCCTGCCCGCCGCCCGAGGCCTACGATGTCGCCCGTGCCGCCCTCGCCTCTGTCTACGGTGAGCGTTTCGTGGGCATCACCTACGGCCTACGGCGGCACTGGCCTCTCGGCGTCTTCCCGCTTCTCGGGCGCCATCGCCGCGCACATCGACTTGTCGGAGCCCGCCGGCCCGGCGCTTGAGGCGCACGCCGACGCGTTGTGGGGCGACCAAAATCTCATCGGTATCGTGCTTACGTACGGTGGCGGAGCGGTTCTGCACCAGTGCAAGAAGATGGGCCTCCTCGTCGATTGCACCATGGAGGCCAAGGCTATCGCCACCGGCAAGGCGGCCGAGGTCGTCACTTTCGCGCGTGAGGTCGGGCGCGCCATTGGTGCGCCTTGCAATGGCCTGACGCTGATCGGCACCGACGACCTACAACCTCGCCAACCTCAGCATCGGTTCCGGAAAGGGCACCCCGTCGCGCTCGAAGCACTTCCTTCGGCGCTACCACGTCCTCGTGCAACGCGTCGCGGCCGGCGATGTTGTTCTGCGCCATGTCGGCGATACACAGATGGCGGCTGATTTTCTCACCAAGTGGGTCCCGACCTCCAAGCTTAAGCTCAGCCTACGCTACGTCACCAACTCGTGGGCGATCCCTATGTAACGCTGCGGGCGGTGCCATCATTCCTATAATGTATACACGCTAGTTCGCTATATTGTATCTCGATATATAGCATCTAGGACTCAACGAGCGGACGGAGACTCGATCGAGCGAAAGGACCTTTGGCCTTTAGGTCTAGGTCCCTCTGTTTCTGTGCCCCTGCTTCCTCCAACCATTTCGTCATGATCGGAGCCGCCAGTCTTTGCACCGCGACCCTCATAGGAGGATTCGCGGTGGGGGGAGTGTTGGCGGGTGGGGGGGGTTGGGGGGGTGTTTCCCCTGTGCGGGGCCTGTGTGCCGGCCCCCCCCGGCGGTGTTGCGCGGGGCGCGCGCGTGTCGCCTGTGAAGACCCTTGATACAGCATAGACGCAGACTCCATTCGGCTCCGGTCCCCGCTCGCTCGCTCCTCACACGTACCCGGGGAGCGGCCCACCGCACGCCTACGGGTCGTACGGCCTGGCAGCCAACCAGGCGCACCAGGGCATCGGCGGCCACCATCATACGGTAAGAGTAGCTCTATGTAGTTTTCTACGTATCGGCTCATGGTATATCGGGTTCACCCGAGGATGCGCCAAACTCAGGGGCGCAGGCAAGAGGCGCGGGAAATTAATGCTATCGGTGGGGGCCCGTAAATTGCTAGACTAAAAAAAAAAAAATAGGCCCCAAAAAGTCTTACCCCCTACCCCCCCACCCCAGGCGTTGGTAGTGCGTGAAGCCTGACCCCCTACCCTCCCACCCAAAAAGCCATGCGGCTACCCTACCCTACCCCCCGGGTTAACCCAATGCGCACCGCCGATTGGCTACCTTACTTGGGCCGCCGCAGTACGGGGGCGATGCCGCCCAGACACAGCCGCGCATCCTCTTTATGATCTGAGTGTGGTCCGCCGCCTGGCATTGAGCGGCATGCTGAGCACGCCACTTCGTGTTCGCCTATGCCCGCGCCGAGCCTCCAAGCAGCGCCACGCGCTCGCAGGCGGTCAGTG
>Ga0209491_10008358_pt1 | contig 13180 bp, 3 predicted proteins | sample BON02_FD_187213 | JGI IMG/M metagenome (GOLD analysis project Ga0209491, IMG submission 187213) | Freshwater microbial communities from Lake Bonney liftoff mats and glacier meltwater in Antarctica - BON-02 (SPAdes) (version 2) | ecosystem: Environmental > Aquatic > Freshwater > Ice > Glacier... | reverse complement strand
GGCTGCTTTAGCGAGGCGACCACGCGTGCCTGAGCAGACGCTGTCCGTCGGAGGCGGCGGCCGGGAGCGCGAGGCCGGAGGTGGGGCGGATTGACGGCTAGACGACGCGGCGGCGGGCGGACTGCCGGAGAGAGAGGGCGGGGGGGAGGGCGCGTGGGTGCAGTCTGTTGAAGAAGCGTCGTGAGCGGGAGTATCCGGAGTGATGTTGGAATGGGCCATGGTTGGCGAGCAGGGTGGGGAGGGAGGCGGCGTGAAGACGGAACGGGCCATGGTTGGCGAGCGGGGCGGGGTGCGAGGACCTGCGACATTGGGACGGGGTGTTTGGGGTGGCCTAGCGTGGGCGGGGACGGGGGAGGGGAGGCTGGGGGGAGGGGGGGTCCGACGATGCCGGGGCGTAGTTGAGCATCCTGCGGAGGATGCCAAGTACGGCGGCACCGATTTTGGTCGCACAGAAGACCAGAACCGCGAAGAGTTGTAGGACGGCCGTGGCGAGGGCGCCCAAGGGAGTGGTGAAGCGGATTGGCCAGACGAAGGTGATGGCGGTCCCAGATACTGCGGCATGTAGGCGGGCTAATCGGTGCATCTGGGTCCGCGCGAAGTTTGTGGACGGCGGGAGTGGGGGAACGTCGACGTGGCAGTGGTGTTGTGTGTGAACGGCTGCCAGTGATAGCGCGAGGAGGGGGGCGGCCGGCAGGAAGCGTCCCGAGAAGAGCGCCGGCGTACGGTTGAGTCCCCCGGAGGCGGGGCCCAGGGGTTGAGTAGCGGCAAGGTCGGGAAGTGATCCCGGCGGTGGCTTTCGAAGTGATTCCGCGGAGCGGCGTGAACCGGACGGGGTCGGAAGAACACGGCGAAAAGTGACGCGGCGGGCAGAGAGCACAGGTGGATTGGCGTCGGGCGCAGGGCTGGATGCGGGAGGTGCCACGGTACGGGGCGGAGCGGCGGCGGTGGGGGCGTTCGGGGCGGATGCGGCGGGTGGTCCGGAGTCGCGAGGTGGCGAGGGAGGTGGGGACGCGAGAGGCCCACCTGAGGCAGGTGGCGCGGAGGCGGGAAGGCGGGATGGGCAGTTCTTGTCGAGGTGCCGTTCGTCGCAGTGTGCGCAGCTGCGCATGTTGGGTCCGATTGCCTTGGCCCGCGGTATCGCTCATTTGGGTGCCGTTATGGAGGCCACCGCGAGTGCGCGTGCCGTGGAGCGCGGCGTCGGCATGGGGGCCGCCGGGTTTGCCGGTGCGGAGGCCGCCGACGGACGTTTGGAAGAGGACGTTGCAGGGGCACCCCGCGCCGCGACTCGCTCCTGCAGGACCTTCACCTGGTGCTGTAGGTCGGCGAGCTGCGTGGTCTGCGTGGGTGTGGAGGCGAGGTCGGTGATCGAGGTGCTGATCTGAAGCTCTTTGGCTTTGCGGCAAACGGAGCTGTCGTGCGCCTTGAGCGCCCGCGCGAGGTCGGATTGTAGGAGCATGCGGCGCGACGTGCCAAATGCGCTGTCATCGTCAGAGTCGGCGGCGCTGCTCGACTCACGGTTTGCCTTGTACATCAGGATATGGAGGCGGAGCTCGGCGCTGAATTTCTCCGGTAAGCGGTCGAGGAATTTGTCGAGAGTAATGGCTAGGTCCGCATCGCTGCACTGCACTGGGCAGAGCCGAGAGATTTCGAGGTACTTGTCGACGGCCTCCAGAAACGCGTAGGCGCAGTTGGGCGAGGTAGGATCTATGAGCGCGTTGACGACCTGCGACCTCGCGAAATTGGCCGTGAGCGTGGCCTGCATGCCGGTCATGTGCGCGCCGACGAAGTCCTGGATGAGGACCAGCATGGCGGGTCCCCGGCCCCCGGCGGCATCGTAGAGCTTGTCTGCGAGGGTGCTGTCCGTGATGATACGGCGAATGGCGAGTGCGAGCTCCCGTTGAATACCGAGAAGAATGTGTCTCTTGTATTTGTACGGGTTGATGGCGGGGAGGGCATCAGCAGCTGTGGGGAAGCGGTCGGCGGCTCCCGGGCGGACGGATGTGGTAATGTGGTTCGAGCCGGAGCGGAGCGGGCCGCGAGCATCGGCAGCGGGCGGGGCGGGTCCGGTCGGCGCCGCCGTGGGTGCGACGGCGGCTGGAGGGGAGGAATAGAGCACGCTGTCGGCCGGCGGACCGAAGGAGAGCGTGTCGGGGTCGAGTGTGGCATCGCGTGTGGCGGCTTTGAAATCGGCGAAGGCAGTGGAGGCGAACGGGTCGTCGGCGCCGGGAAGGCGGTGTGGGGTGGCGAGGGTGGCGGCGTCGACAGGCGCGCCGGGTTCCGAAAGCATGATGTCGGTTATGTCTGCGTCGAACGGATATGAGTCTGCGAGCCCTGAGCCGGAGGCGTCGGCGGGGGGCGAGAGCATGATGTCAGGGGGGTCCGTGTCGAGCAGGGAGGGGCCGGCGAGCCCAGAGCTGGAGCTGTCGGCTAGGGGCGGGTCGGCGAAGTGCGGAGGTATGTTGTCGTGTGACGCGAGGCTTCCGGTAGGCGTGGAGGCGGCCGCGGAGAAGACGGGGCCAGCCAGAGGCGTTAGCCTGCCGGCGGCGGATGTGAGAGCGAGGCGGCGTTCGACGATCTCGTGAGGACTGAAGATTAGTTTGCCGGCCTGGTGGCGTGGCGGCGTGGGGACGTTGCGCATGGCGTGGTCGATCGCCGCATCGGCGGGAGACGCCGCGTAGATGCGGGCGCCGGCGGGAAGGATGGTGCTGTGGGACGCGAAGAATGCCATGAGGATGGTGTCATCTTTGGCCGCCGCGGAGATGGCGATGAAGAGCTGGACGAAGGATTGGACGCCGCCGTCGATGGACATGTCGGTGGGGAAAAGCTTCTTCCAGTCGATCGAGGCGGCGGCCTGCGTGTCGGCGCGTTCCTCCTCGAGTAAGTCCGGCATTGCGGACGTGATGGTGATGCTGACGAGCGTGTAGCGCTGCTAAAAAAACGTCGGACGTCTGCTCGAGCAGACTCCGATTCTGGAGTTGTAAGACAATTCTTACGAATGTTTGCCTCTGAGGCCAAACAACGACGAAACACCAATTGAGATTCATCAAGGACTGTCCTCGCAATGAATCTCGGCACAGAACACACAACATACAAAAGGGCGGGCGCCCGGCGGGCGCCGCAAGAATGTGGCTGAAGAGCGTACTTAGGAATGTCAGCAGGCATCCTCCGGGATACCGCAGGGGGTACTAACTACTGCAGGCAAATACGGTAGTAGGCACATCTATCTTGGACAGTAGTGTACCACTACAGTGCGTAGAGGTCCAAGTGGTAGTGGTTGTAGGGCGTTGGTAGTTTATCCAGGGTCAGGGGTACTCGTAGCTCGTAGCTGACTCGTAGCGACTCGTAGCATATTAGCAGATCATATTGGTAGCAGGATTTTTGCGTGAGCTGTAGCTGTATAGTGCAGAGTATACGTATAGTCGTAGTTCGTAATTGTTGGGTGTGCTGACATATCATAATAATTGTAAAATGTAAAGTGTAAGTAGTCGTAGTCGTAGTCGTGGTAGTTGGTGGTTTTGAGTTTGGGATTGTATGGCTGTTGTTGGTGTTGTTCGTTGTTCGTTGCGCAATAGTTAGCTCTTGTATTTTTTATATCTATAACTATGATAACTATATATAGACTATATATATATATATATAAGTAATATCTATATATCTTTATCTATATCTATCGGAGCTAGCAGCTAGCAAGGAAACTATAGCGTCGTCATTATATATACTATAATCGCTATAATACTATATATATATATATAGTCACCTAGATTAACTTATTAGATTTAGACTATAATTATACATATACATATACATATCATATACGACATATATAATTTTTTTTACGCAATATTATATTAGCAGTATTAGTATATAATATATCATATATAACCAATAGCAACAAGCAATACTGTGCATACGACACGTACATACATAATATAAATGAGAAATAGATATCGCGGTATATTATAGTATGTGTATGTAATACTGTATGTATATGCGCATATGCGCATATACACATATATGCATATACATACGACATAGCTACAACTACAGCCACACATGAGTATTGTAATGGTTAAGCCTACAGTCGCCTACAGTCTACAGTCGGCAGAAAGAGGGCGGAAGGGGTGGAGGAGCTTACACCTTTATACCTTTTCCTTATATAATATATAACGAGACAGCTTACTTCAGTGCGTGTGGAGATTACTTTGAGTAGAGTGAGTATTATGTTTCGAGCCCTACTCATGAGCATGAGTAGCCGCCCCTCGTACTACTCATTGACTGAGTAGTACGTTTTCAGCACTAATCACACTTTATGAGTATTTACTCGAGTACTTTTATGTACTGTGAAAAATTTGGCCCCCCTCGAAATCGCTAATAACTGTAACGTCTTTTTTGAGCCCAAGCTCAGCGCGGGCAGGCCGCTGCGCGCTGCGCGGTTAACCCCTCTACTTCAAGAAGTACCGTAAGGCGGGGCAGGCCCTGGAGGATGAGTATCCGAGAGCTCATTATTGATCTGGATCTGGCGGAGGACGAGGCAGAACAGCAGAAGTGTAGTAGTAGTGGAAGTGGAATGTGGAGGGTAGAGCGGAGAGAAGAGAGAAGAGCCGCTGTGTTTCTGCTGTGCTACTGGCTGCCCGCCTCGCCTGCCGCATCTGTAATGTGTGTGTCTTCCCCTGGCTGGAGTTTTCTGAGCGTGTGTCTTGTGCTGTTGCAAGCCGCCGAGCGGCTGCGGCTGTTCAATTTTGCTTTATATGTTTATGTGCGTGGACGTGTGGGCAGGCCGCTTCTCCCCCGCGAAAATTTTAGGGTTGGGAGACGTTTTTTTTGGAGTGTATGGTATAATAGCTTATTGTCAATATTATTCAATATTGTGTATATTGTATATAGTTTTTCGTGAGAAATAGAGTGAGTACTGGTGAGTACTAAGTGTGAGTACTCTGCGGAACCAGCCAACGACAACTAATCGAGTTATTAAGAGTATATGATTACTCACATAACAGGTACTACTCATGAGGTGAGTAGTACAACATCGGTACTACTCATGAGGTGAGTAGTACAAAATCGGTACTAATTTTACTAATCATCAGTACTCGAGCGTACTATCAGTAATCTCCGCACGACGGGCTGGCTTACTTTGTGCTGGACCTATCATGACTTCCCTGGGCTCATGCCATATACTAAAAACCGTATGGCGGCATGAGCATGAGAAGAGCTTAACCCCGCGGATTTTTTTTTGAGATGCCAAGATGCAGGATATGTCCATGCTAAAAACACTGCAGTGTCAAAGTCGGCTCGCTCGCTCTCGCTCTTGCTCTTGCGGGGCCTCCGGATGATGGACGACGGGGCTGCGGGACCATGCCACATCCCACACATCGTACATCGTACGCATGAATCAAGCATCAAAATGATCTCAAGGAAGGAGACTCACGACTCACACTCAGATATAAGAGAGCTCTAGCTCCAAACACGTCGGCTATGGGCTGCTCCGGACCGACCGCGCTTCCTTGCTCGTACGTAGTGTAGTGAGCGTTGCTAGGGACGGGGGACCGACCCTCCAAAGCTCTTAATTATCAAAAGGTCAAGGTCTGGCTATGCCTATGGCTATGGCTATGACTATGAGCCACTCGTAAAATGGAAAATGTGGTGTATGGACGTCCGCTCTGGCTCTGGCCCCGCCTGTCGCCCGTTGACTGAGGAAAAAAGTGTGAACAGGAACACAGTCATTATTCACAGCTAGTTTCTGCCCTCATCAAACCGCGCGCCGACGCGGAGCCGACCACCCATGTTGTGGGGTTCGAAATACCCCCGCCCGCAGAAGCAGAAGCAAAAGTTCTTCTGCAGAAGACCTGAGTCTGAGTTCCAAAAGGCATCATAGGTTATAGGTAGCAGGTTGTGATGGCCGATGCAGGGGCAGGGTGTCATATTTTAGCCTGGGGATGGCTACACGGCCTCAACCTCAATCAATCAACCAAAAATCCGCACAAAGCCACACACGGGGTAGCCCTAGTAGTTTAACGTTCAAGTTCAAGTGTGTCGTGTTAAAGGTCAAGGCACCTCGTTTAACGCCACTTTCTACTTCTACTTTTTTTAGGTACGTGCAGGTGTTATTCAAATATGTTATTCAATATGGATAAGTATCGGATAAGCATAAACTTATTTATCTGTATGTACTTATTATATGTAACATAACATATACATATTACATATATATTATAAATATAATAACGCAGTGTTACTATATTATTATAACACATAACACCTCCACCCAGACCCAGAAACTAAACTGTCAACTGTTCGCAAGGAGATACGCGATATGCTCAAGGTTTACTCAGGTTGTGTGTGCACAGTTTGAAGGCGGAAGTGGTCACAGTGTCAGTGGGGTTTGCACAACCGCGAAATGGAACCGTCGTTGAGATTTTGTGTCTGAAAACTGTATAATATATTTTATTTAATACAATAATATTTAGCCTGCTCCCTCGCGGCCCTCGGGGCCCGCCTCCAACTCCACGGCGGGGTCCGCTCCACACACACACAAACGGTACATATGAAATATGCACATACGGAGACGTGCGGGCGTGCACGGTGCGCGGCACACATTTACCATCGGACAAGACGCTACCCCCCACACTCCCTGCGCGCCGAGTAGAAGAAAGTCGCCCGCCACCGCCAGCCCGCCCGGCATACAACGTGGCGAGTTCTTCCCCAACACTCAACTGTAGGCCTTTGCTCGCTCCATCACTTATTCTCCGCGGTGGCATCCGTGTACTGGGTCTTCCAGTGGGCGGCCGCCTTGCGGAGCTTGTCCGTGCTCGCCTTGGCCACCGCCAGCTCGGCTTGAAGCGCCAACACGTCAGCGGCCGCCATCCCCTCGCCGCCGCTACTCGCTGCGGCTGGCGCGGCGGCCGTGGCGGAAGAAGAAGAGAGGTCCGCAATCTGCTGCCTGGCTTCGTCAAGCTCGCGGCGCAGCACCACCACTTGTGCGCCGGCAGCCTCGAGCGTCGCCGCGTCCGATTCAATCTGAAGACGGTCCTGCTCCACGGACCCAAGGGCCCCAGCAGGCTTCCCCGCCACCGGAATTTCGCCCATTGCTGGAGCCGCAGGACTAGCGGTGGCATCGCCGTCCGCCGACGTAGCAGCACCAGCGGCGTCGTCCTCGAAGTGGACGGCGCGAACCCGCGCGGCGGCCGGGGTGACGGGGAGCGAAGGCGGGAGCGACGAGAAGGAGCGGGCGGGCGACGCCGCCACTGTGCCCGCGGAAGCCTCGTACTTTGACTTCCAGTGGGAGGCGGCCTTGCGCAGCTTCTGGCTCGTCGCCTCGGCCGCCGCAAGCTTAGAGACGAGCGCCTCCACCTCTGACGCAGCGGAGCCCGGCCCACCGTCCGTTGGCGTCGTCGCGGGCGCAATGGCTATGGCCGTGGCAGCGCTCGGCGCAGCTTCGTGCCCAGCCTCGGCCGGTGTCGCGGCAGCGAGCAGCGCCTGCGTCTCTGCGAGCTGCTCCAGCAGCTCCGACCGCGCCACCACCGCCGCCTCGAGCTCGGCGCGCACTGCCGCCAAGTCCGCCTTCGCATGCGCCGTCACCGCGATCTGGTTCTGGCCGCCCTGCCCTGCCCGCTCGCGCGCAGAACACTCCTCTGCGAGTTTGGAGCGCTCCTGGGCCAAGTCGGATTCCGCGGCAGCCCTGGCCACCGCCTCTGCGGACGACGCAGCCTCGAACTTGCCCTTCCAATGAGCGGCGGCTTTGCGCATCTTTTCGGCCATCGCCTCAACAGTAGAGAGCTTCTCGGTGGCAGCAGCTAGCTCCGCTGTGGTCGGGCCACTGGCGTTTGAGGCAGCAGATGCGCCAGCCAGTCCCGCCGTAGCCGCCTCGGTAGCGGTGGCCAGACTCGACGCGAGAGTCACCCTAGCCGCCTCCGCTGCCGTCGCCTCCGCCCTGGCAGCCTCGGCCCCTGTTCTGGCAGCCTCGGCCTCTGCTCGCGCCGACGTCAGCAGGCGCCCTGCCTCTAGCGCCTTCTCCCTTTCCGCAGACAACTCCGATTCCAAAGCCGTCGCCCTCTGCGTAGCTGCAGCAGCCGCATCCGCCGCCGCCGCCAGTTCAGCCGGAACCGACGCAGCGGGTGCGGTCTCTGCGGCGCCAGCCGCCGCCTCTGCTGCCGCCTTGGCCGACGCCGCGTCCTTCGACATCGCTTCAAACTTGCCCTTCCAATGAGCGGCGGCCTTGCGCATCTTTTCGGCCATCGCCTCAACAGTAGAGAGCTTCTCAGTGGCTGCAGCAAGCTCGCCAGTTACGCCACTGGATGCCGCGCCAGCTGTAGCCGTAGTCGCGGCCTTTGTAGCGGCGGCCAGGCTAGACGCCAGCGCCGCCCTCGCTGCCTCCGCTGCCGTCGCCTCCGCCCTGGCCGTCTCGGCCGCTGCTCTGGCAGCCTCGGCCTCCGCTCGCGCCGCTGTCAGCAGCCCCTCCGACTCTAGCGCCTTATCCTTTTCCGCTGACAACTCGGATTCCAAGGTCACCGCCCACTGCACAGCTGCAGCAGCCGCATCCGCCGCTGCAGCCAGTTCAATCGAAACCGACGCAGCGGGTGTGGTCTCTGCAGCGCCAGCTGCCGCTTCCGCTGCTGCCTTGGCCGCCGCCGCCTCCGCTTCGAACTTTCCCTTCCAGTGCCCAGCAGCTTTGCGCATCTTTTCGGCCATCGCCTCAGCAGCAGAGAGCCTCTCAGTGGCAGCAGTCAGCTCGGCTGTCGTCGTGCCACTGGCTGACGAGGCGCCAGCCAGTTCCGCTTTAGCCGCCGCCGCCTCGTCAGTAGCGGCGGCCAGGCTAGACGCCAGCGCCGCCCGCGCCGCCTCTGCTGCCGTCGCCTCCGCCCTGGCCGTCTCCGTCTGTGCTCTGGCAGCCTCGGCCGCTGCGCTGGCAGCCTCGGCCTCTGCTCGCGCCGACGTCAGCAGACGCCCTGCCTCTAGCGCCTTCTCCTTTTCCGCAGACAACTCCGATTCCAAAGCCGTCGCCCTCTGCGCAGGTACACCAGCCGCAGCCAGTTCAGCCGAAACCGACGCAGCTGCAGCGCCAGCTGCCGCCTCCGCTGCCGCCTTGGCCGCGGCCGCCTCCTTCGACAAAGCTTCAAACTTTCCCTTCCAGTGCCCAGCAGCCTTGCGCATCTTTTCGGCCATCGCCTCAGCAGCAGAGAGCTTCTCAGTGGCAGCAGTCAACTCGGCAGTCGTCGTGCCACTGGCTGACGAGGCGCCAGCCAATCCCGCTGTAGCCACAGCCGCCGCCTCAGTAGCGGCGGCCAGGCTAGACGCCAGCGCCGCCCGCGCCGCCTCTGCTGCCGTCGCCTCCGCCCTGGCCGTCTCCGTCTGTGCTCTGGCAGCCTCGGCCGCTGCGCTGGCAGCCTCGGCCTCTGCTCGCGCCGACGTCAGCAGACGCCCTGCCTCTAGCGCCTTCTCCTTTTCCGCAGACAACTCCGATTCCAAAGCCGTCGCCCTCTGCGCAGCTGCAGCAGCCGCATCCGCCGCCGCCGCCAGTTCAGCCGGAACCGACGCAGCGGGTGCGGTCTCTGCAGCGCCAGCCGCCGCCTCTCTTGCCGTTTTGGCCGCGGCCACCTCCTTCGACATCGCTTCAAACTTGCCCTTCCAATGAGCGGCGGCCTTGCGCATCTTTTCGGCCATCGCCTCAACAGTAGAGAGCTTATCAGTGGCTGCAGCTAGATCGCCTGCCCCAACGGCACTCGAAGAAGCGTCCGCCGTGCCCGCTGGTGCCGCTACCGCCGCCTCCGTAGCAGCGGTCACCAGCGCCGCCCTCGCCGCCTCCGCTGCCTTGGCCTCAGCCCTAGCGGCCGCCGTCTCTGCCCTGGCAGCCTCGGTTTCCGCTCGCGCCGCTACCAGCAGGCGCCCTGCCTCTAGCGCCTTCTCCTTTTCTGCCGACAGCTCTGCCAAGCCCACCGCTTTTTCCGCCGCTGCCGCCGCCGCTTCCGGCGGCATCTCTGCAGGGACCGCCGCCGCCGCCGCGCTCACGGGGGAGGGAGGCACGCCGCCTGGGGTGGCCGGCGCGCCAGGTGTGCCGGGCTCCCGCGCCGGAGTGTCTGGCGCCGCTCCGGGCGTCGTAGAGAGCGTTTCGCTCTTGAGCTTCTCGAACTGCTTGCGCCAGTGCGCCGCCGCCTGTCGCATCTTTTCGCCCTGCACCTCGGCCGCAGCCACCTGTGCAGCCGCCTGCGCCTCTGCCGCAGCCACCTGTGCAGCCGCACTCTCCTGCGCCGAGGCTGCAGACTCCACTGGCGGAGCTGCGGCCGCTGACGCGCTAGCAGCAGCCGCCGCCGCCTCTGTCGCCGCCACCAGTTTGGATTCAGTTTCAACGAGCTTAGTGTACAGCCCAGCTAGCGCAGACTTTGCAGACGCCAACGCCACCGCCTCGGTACGCGCGCCAGTAGCAGCTGCCGCCGCCGCCGCCGACGCCATCGCCAGTTTGGACTCCGTTTCCACGAGCCTGCTTTCCAACGCAGACTGTGTAGCCGACACCGCCTGCGCCTCGGCACGCGCGCCAGCAGCCTCCGTCCTGCTCACCTCGAGCTCCGCCTCGAGCGCGGCCGCGCGCGCAACGGCCGCGTCGTCCGCTGGAGCAACCGCCGCCGGTCCACTCGCGGGCGGCGGCGCTTCGCTTGTGGGCGCTGGTGCTGCCGCCGCCGCAAACGCTGCGGACGCCACTGGAGCACCAGCGGGAGAGGCCGGCACGCCGCCGCCTGGGGTGGTCGGCGCGCCAGGTGTGCCTGGCTCCCGCGCCGGGGTGCCTGGCGCCGCTCCTGGTGTCGCAGCGGGCGTCTCACTCCTGAGCTTCTCAAACTGCTTGCGCCAGTGCGCCGCCGCCTTTCGCATCTTTTCGCCCTGCACCTCGCTCTCCTTGAGCTTAGCCTCCAGGGCTTCCAGCTCCTCCGAATCTGCAGCAACCACCTTCGCTGCCGGATCCGCCGCCACCGCAACCACCAAGGCACCGTCCACAGCTTCTGGCGCCGCCGCGCTCGCCGTCGCAGGGGCGCTCGCAGGGGCGGCGGCCAGCGCCGCGCTCGCAGCAATCCCAGCGCGCAGGGTCACCACCTCCGCCCGCAGGCTAGTGATCTCCACGCCGAGGACCCCGCCCGCGCCGGCGGCAAGCAGCGCGCGCACCTCGGCCACCTCTGGAAGCAGCGCAGCCGGCGGCGGCATCAGCGCGCCCGCGCCGGCTCCCGCCGACGGCTCAGCACGCAGCGAATCGAGTGACGCCTCGTAAAGTGAGCGCCATCGATCGCACGCCGCCTCAACCTCCCTCTGCCGCGTGGACAGGCGTGCCGCCTCGGCTGCCGCACCAGCCGCCTCCTGTGTCGCCGCGTCGAGCTGCGAGCGCAGCTGCGCCTCGGCCTCGGCCACGGCGTGAGCCCGCATCGTCTCGCCGCCCATCCTCTCGCGCAGCAGGGCCTCGCGCGAGGCGGACAGCTCCGACAGCGCGACACCCGCGGGTTCGCCGCCCACAACCCTTGCGAGCGAGTCGACGTGCTCGTCCGCGAGCGCCCGCAGCACCTTGTGTTCCACGCGGAGCCGCTCGGCCTCGCGCGTCGAGGCGCCCGCCTCTCGCACGGCCGCCGCGGCGCGCAGGGAGAGCGATGCGTTTGCCGTGAGCACGCCGTCCAGACGCGACGCGCGTTCTTGGTAGACTGGCAGGGTGGCCTGCACGCGCTCGGCAAGCCGGCCGAGCTGGGCCTCGGCGGCCTCAGCCCGGTCGCGCTCCGCGCGCAGCTGGGACTCGGCCTCGTGATACATGGCGTACACCTCTGTGCGCGAGAGGCTGAGGTCCGTGATGCCGCCGGCGCTCGGTGGGGAAGACGCGGCGCCTGCCGCGTTGGTCTTCGCGCGCTTGGCGGTCGGCGATGGGGATGCCGGCGAGTCCCGCGGCGCGGCCGCCTTGCTGCCAGCCAGTCGCTGCACAAGGGCACCGACTTCGGCGCGCAGTCTCATGCGCTCCGCCTGCGCCACGCCAATTTCGCGCCGCCAGCGAGACTCGGAGTCTCGCAGCGCTGCCCTGGCGGCGTCCGCCGCGCGCTGCGCCTGGTCCAGGCGCGCCTCCATCGTGGCCGCCATAGCGTGCGGCTTGGCAATGTTGTTGGCGCGACGACAGCAGAGCCCCCCGACGGTATTCGGACGTACGACGCGGTATCATAAGGCCATATAACGTCTCTGTACTTTTACTCTCGGGAGAGGGGAGAAGAGGAGCGGGGAGCGTGGATGGGGGTGGTCGCTGTGTCGTTATGATGAGGCAGTCTTCCAGCTAGCGTGCCTGTGATCGGGATTGTCAATGATTGTTGCATGTTGCAGCTGCGCACATAAATAATGCGCTAGCGTGTGCGTGTGTGCGTATATGTATAGAATGTATATATAATATGTATATATGCAAAATAAAGCCCGCCGTAAGTGTAAGTGTATAAGTGTAAGGTGCAAGGTTAAGGTATAAATGAATCGTAGAGCTAGAGCTCTATCCGTATACATAAATTATCATAATATCAAGATCAAGATTAAGATTATCCCGGAAATGGTTGTTACGTATCCGTATCGGGTCTCTTTTGTATCCGTATCCAAGATTTGTAACAGTGCGTAACAGGAACGTATCAGCTTGTATCAAGATCAGAAATAATGTATCGGTCATGTTTTGTTACAAAATAATATCAACACGTATCGAAATCGTATCTTGTTTATGGATACGTATCTTATAAACATGTGAAGTAACACAATTCGTATCACGTCTGTATCGGTATTTGTAATAGTTTGGGTATATGATAATATAATAAGTATCATGTAACGTATCACAACAAGTATCTGAAACATGTATATACGTATCTGTATCATGTATGCATCGGACGTATCAAATCACGTATCATAAAAAAAATCTAACACCTGAATAAACATATCAATATCACGAATGTATTTGACGCGTAACTGTATGTTCGGGTTCCGAACATAATAAAAAGATACGTATTTGTATGAGTTAACTGTATCATGTACGTATCAAAGTCGTATCTGGTTCCGAACATAAAAAGATACGTATTGTAATAGTTTGGGTTTATGATAATATAATGAGTATCATTTAACGTATCACAACAAGTATCTGAAATATGCATATACGTATCTGTATCATGTATGTATCGGACGCGTAACAGTATATCTTTACGTA
>Ga0209491_10008357_pt1 | contig 13181 bp, 11 predicted proteins | sample BON02_FD_187213 | JGI IMG/M metagenome (GOLD analysis project Ga0209491, IMG submission 187213) | Freshwater microbial communities from Lake Bonney liftoff mats and glacier meltwater in Antarctica - BON-02 (SPAdes) (version 2) | ecosystem: Environmental > Aquatic > Freshwater > Ice > Glacier... | reverse complement strand
AAATGGCGGACTGGGAAGTTGCACGCAACAACCGTGGTGCCCCCATCAACTGGCAGTTCACTAACGAGAAAGCCAGAATCAAACTGTCACGCCTTTATCCGAACTTATAAATGTTACAAGATACTAGGTCCTCATCGTCGTTTCCGCCGGTGACCTCTCTCGTCATCGGATGCAGCAGCCGAGATCGAGACACTTGGAGAGTCTGGGGAAGTGAATGGTTAGAGCGCAGTGGATGTTCACTCGCATAGCATGGCGAGGAGGGGCGGCTAGCTGACCGCCTGCACGAGACGCGCTGATTTCCGCTCTATTCTTGTCCGGCGGTCGGCGACACGCCGCTCCTTCCGCAGGGCGCGACCTAGACGCTGATCTTAGGAGAAGTCTCAGGTGAAACTTATAACTTTTTTTTAACTCTCCGTTTCGGTGTCGCCCAGTGATCGACTGATGAGTTGACGAGGAAGTCGTTGCCGAGGGCTTCACGGCCGAGGAGGAGGCGGTGGATCATGCGTTTGCGGCAGACTAGGGAAACGATGATCTTTTTCTCAAAGCCGGCGAGGCGAAGGGTGGTTTCGACGAAGATGCGGTCGGTGGGGTGACCGGTGGAGGAGCGGACGCGTTTGCGAAGTTTGATGTCCTCTTCGAGGGTGATGAGTTTTTTCTCCTTCCGGTCGAGGCGGACGGTGAAACGAACGCGGTTGCCGGGTAGTTCGATGATTTCGGCGCAATCGATCGCGGAGCTTTTCGCTCCGGTATCGGCCTTGGCTTTAAGCCTCATAGACCAATCGGGGAACTCGACCCACTCGCGCCAACCGATGATCATGCTCATGGTGCCGGATCTACGTTTTTTGGAAGTTTCTTCATCTTGCGCTGCTTGCGCTTTTTCATTGGGATGAGGCCTTTCATTTGTTCCGCTTTGCCATAGCAGAGAAGTGTGTCATCTGCTTCCAGAACGCGCGAGCCTTTGGGGTTGGAGATTACCGAGCCTTTCCTTTTCAGGGTGAGGACGACGACATCCTGCTCGCGGAGGCCGGTTTCTTCGATGGTCTTGCCGGCGTAGGTGCTACCTTCGGGGATGTGGATGTCGGCGACGGAATAGCCGCGTGAGACAGTGAGGCGCTGGCGGATATCGATTTCCGGGAATTTCACCTGATCCTCAATGTAGTCGATTACTTCACCGGCGATGTCGAGGCCGGTGGCTCCTTCGATGCCTTCGAAGCCGGGTGAGGAATTGACCTCCATGATCTGAGGGCCGTCTTTGCCCTCGAGCATGTCGACGCCGCAAACGCGTAAACCCATGATCTGGGCGGCGCGGACGGCGGCTTCCGCGTAGGCGGGATCCAGATCGATGGTCTCAGCTTTTCCGCCGCGATGGACGTTGGAGCGGAATTCCTGGCCCTGTGCGACGCGGCGGATGGCGGCGACGACGCGGTCGCCGATCACGAAGGCGCGGACGTCCTTACCTTTACTTTCTGCGACGAATTTCTGGAGAAGGACCTGTTGTTTCGTCGAATGGAGGGTCTCGACGATGGCTTTGGCGATCTCGATTTTATCAGCGAGGATGACGCCGACTCCTTGGGTGCCTTCGAGCAGCTTGATGATGACAGGGGCTCCGCCGACACGTTCGAGGGCGCTCTCGACGTCGCGTTTATCATCGACGTAAGCAGTGGTAGGAATGCCGACGTCGTGACGGGACAGGATCTGGAGCGAGCGGAGTTTGTCGCGGGAGTTGCTGATGCCTGCGGCGGTGTTCGGCGTGTAGATGTCCATTTGCTCGAACTGGCGGACGACTGCGGTTCCGTAGCGGGTGATGGATGTGCCGATGCGCGGTAAGATCGCGTCGGTAGGGCGCAGGGGCTTACCGTGGAGAAATAGATCCGGGGCGCCCTGATCGAGGCCGATGGCGAGTCGGAGGGTATTGAGGACTTCGATTTTGTGGCCTCGTTTTTTCCCGGCCTCGATGAGGCGGCGGGTGGAGTAGCATTTGGGTGAACAGGAGAGGATGGAGAGTTTCATAAAGGGGTTAATGCCAACGGTGAGATTAACTGTAGAGCTTTGAATCATACGGGAAGGGTCGTGCAGCGTCAAAGGAAAGTCCCGATTCTTGGTGTGACGAGTGTAATGGAAACAAGGTCTTTGTTTGACTTGCGGGGCATCTGAGGCGATAGGGTTGTCCATATGGCGCGCGGCATTTCAATCATCTGCAATATTCTGCCGGTGATGATTTTTTTCACGGGATGCGCGGATCTTTCGCCTGAGAGTCGTGTGGTTGCGGTTGGTGCGCCTGGAGAATGGGCGGCAAGCAAGGAGGCGAAGGCAGGGATTGACAGGAGATGGGTTAGAAAAATCGGTGGGGGCGAATTGAGTGGTTTGGTGGACAGGGCGCTGACTCATAACCCGGAAATGAAGGCTGCAGCAGCGCGGGTGGACCGTGCGGGAGCAGAGGCCAAGATCGCGGGCTCCGGGCGGTTGCCGAGTTTGGGTCTCGGTGGTGACGGGCGGCGCAACAAACAGAATTTCATTGGTTTTCCATTCGCCGCGCCGGGAGGCGGAGTGCCGTCTAACATTGCTGAACAGTTTGGCGTGAATCTGAACGCCGCATGGGAAGTGGATGTCTGGGGCCGGGCGAAGGCCGGGCAGGAGGCAGCCATCGCAAATGCCGAGGCCCGCCAGTATGAATACGAAGCCGCTCGCGTGTCTCTGGCCGGACAGGTGACCAAGGCGTGGTTGGCGCTCGGCGAGGCCAACGAACAGGTGGTGCTCGCGAAGAAGGCAGTCGATGCGACGCAGGTTCTCGCCGACGCAGTGCGCCAGCGTTTCGAACGGGCGATTCTGGATGACGGTGGATCTGCGTCTCAGGTGCGGCTTACGGAGTCCGAAGTCGCAAGTCGCACGGCGGCGTTGGCGGAGAGGGGGCAGGAGCGCGAAAGGGTGCTCCGGCAGCTTGAGATTTTGTTGGGAAGTTATCCGTCTGGAAGTCTTTCTGAGCGCGTGCGGCTCCCGAGTTTTCCCAGCCCGACTCCATCCGGTCTGCCGTCGGAGTTACTGCAACGCAGGCCGGATATTCTGGCGGCCGAGCGTGAACTCGCTTCATCGGGGCGGAGGGTGAAACAGGCGAAGCTTGCACGTTTCCCCAGCCTGAGCCTGACCGCATCCGGAGGAACGACTTCGGAATCGATATTCGAAGTTTTGAAGAGTGATTTCGGGGTGTGGTCTATCGCGGGCAGCCTGACCCAGCCGATTTTCGAAGCCGGGGAGATTACCGGCGGGATCGCGAAGGAACAGGCGGTCGAGCGGGAAAAGATCGCTCTGTTGCAAAAGACCGTTCTGGGTGCGTTCGGGGAGGTCGAGCAGGCATTGGTGGCTGAGTCCTATCTCGCGAAGCGCGAGCAGGCGGCGAAAAAGGCGTCCGAACTCGCTTCGGAGGCTGCCGAAAGGTCGGGTGAGGAATTCAGTGCCGGCACGGGCGATGTGCTGACTTTGATTGATGCGGCCCAGCGCGATATCGATTCCGCCAGCCAGTATGCGGCGATCCGGCGTTTGCGTTTGGAAAATCGCGTCGATCTTCATCTCGCTCTCGGTGGGGATTTCAGGGCTTCAAAATAATTACAGCACTGCCATTCCTTCCGCGACGGCGAGTTTGTTCTGGTTGTCGTCGAAACTCAGGAAAATTTCCATGCCTAGATGAAGGGCTGTGGCGACATGCAGGATGTCCGCGAAACGATGGCCGTTGGCGGCGGTGTGGATAGCGCTCAACCTTTCTGCGATGACGTGCACATCAGCCCAGTCGACAGGAACGATCTCCAGCGCCCGTGATTGCAGATCGGATTGCAGGTCGCGCAGCATTCCATCGGCTTCCGCTTTCGAGAAACCGCGTGTGCGATCCAGCCTGAAAAGCCGCTGCTGGATATAGAGCGAGTTGCGGAACTCGAAAAGCAGGAGGGTGGAAACGTGGAGCGGGGTGCTCCGGGCATTCATGTGCTCCAGAGGTTTGGGAGTGAAAATCTGCCGCATATACACTGAGCAGAGGAACGAGGTGTCCGAGCAAACGCTCACTGCTCGTAAGGCCCGTATTCGGCCTCACGCATTGCCCTCACCTCTTCTTCGCTGAAAACCCGGTCGCCCCAGAGGCGCTTGAGCCGCGCCCGGTAATCCGGTTTCACGAATGTCCTCTTCGGCGGGCTGAGCACGGCGATGGGTTCGCCTCGTTTTTCAATCTGGATTTCCTCCCCCTCGGCGAGCCATGTCTCAAGCTTGGCGAAGTCGTTGCGGAGGTCCCGGACGGCTGCGGCTTTCATGTGGAAAAAATTCGTGCACATATTAACGGAGTCAATCCGCATTCCGCCTTGGAAATAGCGGGTAAGCATTGATATTGAAGCCGAGAAGGCGAGCGTGAGCACCAAAGATGAATGAGAATTTAGAAAAAGAGCGCAAAATCCAGTTGAGGGCGGTGTTTTCGTTCGTCATTATTCTGGCGATCATCGGGGTCACGGTTCTGGGAGTCACCGGGCTGGTCCTCAACAAGCGCACGGCGAAGGAGGAGAAGAAGGAGCGTATCGTTCCGGCGGTGGAGGTGACGGAGGTCGCGAAGCAGGATTATCAAGTAAAGATCGCTACTCAGGGAGTTGTCGAGAGCTCGCGTGAAACTAAGCTGGCAGCTGAGGTTGGTGGGCGGGTGATGGAGGTTTCCCCGAATCTCAAGCAAGGGGGGACTGTGAAGAAGGGCGAGCGTTTGGTGCAGATTGATCCTTCGGATTACCGCTCGGCGCTGGCGGCGGCGGAAGTCACCAAGGCAGAGGCGGAACTGGCGCTGGAGCAGGAGAAGGCGAAGGTCGAGCAGGCACAGCTCGATTGGGACAAACTTGGGAGGGGGAAACCGATCAATCTTTTAGTACTACGTGGGCCGTATTTGGATGCGGCGGAGGCGCGGGCGTCGTCCGCGCGTGAGCAAGCGGCGAGGGCCCGACGCGATCTCGAGCGGACGGAAATTGTTGCACCTTTCGATGCTGGTGTGCGGATGGCGGATGTCGAGGACGGCGCGGTTGTCGCCCCCGGCACCATGGTTGCGGAGCTGTATGCGAGCGAGGAACTCGAGGTGCGGCTGCCGCTGGGTCTTGAGGATTTCGGTTTCCTGAAACGCGATGAAAACGGAGAAGTTCTGGGCGAGGTCCTGCTGAGAGGTAAGATCGGGAATGAGGCATACGAATGGAAAGCGACTCCGGTGAGAGTCGATCCCGAGATCGACCGGAAGACGCTTTCCGCGACGGTGGTGGCGAAGATTTTCAAGGCGAGTGACTCGCCGTTTCCCTTTCCTCCAGTCGGACTTTTCGTCAATGCGGAGGTGGATGGAAAAGGTCTTGAAGATGTTGCTGAGATCCCACGTCGGGCTTTGTTGGAGGGAAATCGGGTCATTATTGTGGATGAAGGGAGCAAGATCGCTTTCCGGGATGTGACGGTTGCGCGGCTGAACGAGAAAACCGCGGTGGTTACGGATGGCCTGGCAACCGGCGACCGGGTGGTGCTGACACGGCTTTCGACTCCGGTGGTGGGGATGGAAGTGGAGATCGAGCAAACGGCGGAAAAAGAGGTGGAGGAATGAACGTGGTCCGGTGGTTCACGCGCAATCACGTCGCGGGAAATTTCATCATGCTGATGATCTTGATCGCGGGATTCACGACCTGGTTCAAGCTGAAGAAAGAGATTTTCCCGGAGATCGCCATCGATGCGATTTCTGTTTCCATTCCGTATCCGAACGCGACACCGGAGGAATCCGAGCGCGGTGTGGTGGTGCCGGTTGAGGAGGCGATCGCCGATCTTCAAGGGATCAAAAAGGTGCGAGGGACGGCTGCGCAGAACGTCGGGACCGTATTGATCGAGGTCGAGACCGGATACGATTTGCGTGATGTGATGAGCGACGTAAAATCGCGGGTCGATGCGATCGAGAATTTTCCCGTCGAGGCGGAGACTCCGGTTTTGGAGGAGATCATTGTGAAAAATCCGGTGATGAGCGTTACGCTCACGGCAGATACCGATGAGACGACGATGCGCAAACTCGCGGAACGGGTGCGGGATGATTTGCTGAATTACCAAGCACCCGAATCTGATAAATTGAGCGCGTTTTTTGCGAAAGCGTTTCGTGGCGATCAGAAGATCAGCCAGGTGACGATCGCCGGGACGCGGCCTTATGAGATTTCCATCGAAGTTTCTGAGCAGCGACTCCGGGAGCTGAACCTGAGGCTTTCGGATATCGCGCAGGCGGTGCGGAGTAGCACGATGGATATGCCGGGTGGCTCGGTGCGGACGGAACGCGGGGAGGTGATCTTGCGGGCCCTAGGGAAACGCTATGAAGCATCCGAGATGGCGGACATTCCTGTCACAACTGCAGACGACGGAAGTACGATATTCCTAGGAGATATCGCGAAGCTGATCGACGGTTTCGAGGACGTCGATATCAGCAGTCGTTTTGATCAGGAAAATGCTGTGGTGATCAATGTTTACCGAGTTGGTAACGAGGACACGCTTACGCTCGCGAAAATGGTTAGAAGCTACGTGGAGGAAAGTGGTGACCGGCTTCCGGATGGAGTGGCGCTTTCGATTTGGAACGATCAGAGCGTTTACCTTGTGGGTCGGCTCGATCTTCTCAAACGCAACGCGATCACCGGGCTGATTCTGGTGCTCGGGGTGCTGACGCTTTTTTTGCGGCCCTCGCTCGCGTTTCTTGTCGCGTTGGGTATTCCTGTCTCCTTCGCGGGCGGGCTTTGGCTGATGCCATACATGGGTATTTCGGTAAACATGATCTCATTGTTCGCATTCATTCTGGTGCTAGGGATCGTGGTCGATGACGCTATCGTGACAGGTGAAAATGTTTACTCCCGGATCCAGAAAGGCGAACACCCGTCCACCGCCGCACGGAAAGGCACCAGCGAGGTCGGAACCATCGTGGTCTTCGGCGTGCTCACGACCATGGTCGCCTTCACTCCGATGCTTGGGCTGAGCGGGGTCAGCGGAAAGATCTGGCCGAACATTCCGTTGGTGGTGATCCCGACACTCGCGTTCTCACTACTGCAATCAAAATTTGTCCTGCCCGCCCACCTCGCTCTGCTCGCACCGACGGATCGCAACAAGAAGGTCAATGTGCTTTTCCGGGCTCAACGGCGTATCGCCGACGGGCTGGAGACTTTTGTGGAAAAGGTTTACCAACCGGGGCTGAGAGTTTGTCTGCGCTGGAGGTATGTGACGGTCTTCGCGTTCGTCTCCGTGTTGGTGCTGACCTTGGCGGTGGTTGTGACGGGGTTTATCCAGTTCAAGTTCATGCCTGACGTCGAGGGCGATATCCTCAGCGCGAAGGTCGAGCTGGTGCAAGGGGTTCCATTTGAGGAAACCGAGAAAGTCATCCAGCGTATTGAGGCGGCGGCGGTTGCTCTTTCTGAAAAATACCAGACGGATGATGGCGGAGATATCCTCCGCCATGTTCTGAGCAGTGCCGGAACCCAACCGTTCCAGACCGGGATTGGCGGCATGATCGGGCCACCGACTGCGACCCATATCGGCGAGGTGACTTTGGAATTGGCTCAGGAGCGTTCAGTCGACTCTGAAACGCTGGTTGCCGAATGGCGACGTTTGATCGGGACGCTTCCGGGAGTCGTCGAGTTGAGTATCCAGGCGGAGACCGCGACGGGAGGAAACGCAATCGATGTGAACCTGACCGGGCCGGATCTCGATCGACTTGTCGCGGCGACCCAGTTTGCGAAAGAGGGTCTGCAGGATTTCTCGGGAGTCATCGATATTTCCGATTCCAACCGCGTGGGGAAAGACGAGCTGAGATTCGATAAGCTGACTCCGGCAGGGCGGGCGATGGGTTTTCGGCTTGAGGATGTGGCATCCCAAGTGCGCGATGCGTTCTACGGAAACGAGATTCAGCGGCTCCAGCGCGGGCGTGATGAGGTTAAAGTTATGGTCCGTTTCCCGGAAGACGCGCGGCGAACTCTCGACAGTCTGGAAAATATGAAAGTCCGGACCCGGGAAGGCGAGGAGGTGCCATTGTCGCAGGTGGTCGAGCTGGAACCGGGCAGGGGACCAGCGGTGATCCAAAGAACCGATCGACAGCGCTCGATCAAAGTGACGGCGGACGTCGAGCCGGGGGTGAACGCGAACGAAGTGGTCTCCGGTTTAACCGAAAAGATTCTCGATGAGATCCCGATGAGATTTCCCGGCGTGCGCTATTCTTTCGAGGGAGAGCAGAAAGACCAGAATGACAGCGTGCGTGAGATCGGGATTGGTTTCATGGGGGCGTTGCTGGTGATGTATGTGCTGATCTCGATACCGTTACGTTCGTATCTTCAACCATTGATTATTATGTCTGTGATTCCGTTCGGGTTGGTCGGCGCGATCTGGGGCCACGCCCTGCTCGGTATCAACCTCAGTATCATGTCCCTGTGCGGGCTTGTGGCGCTCGCCGGTGTGGTCGTGAACGACAGCCTAGTGATGGTCGATTACGTGAACCGCCACCGAAACGAATCCGATACACTTCACGATGCTGCAGTCGCCGCGGGTGGTCGCCGTTTCCGCGCCATTATCCTGACCTCGTTGACGACGTTCGTCGGGATTATGCCGATGGTTCTTGAAACCGATATGCAGGCGCGCTTTCTGATCCCGATGGCAGTTTCGCTGTCTTTCGGAATCCTCTTCGCGACCCTCATCACGTTGTTCCTCGTGCCAAGCATCTACATCATCCTCGAAGACGCGGCACGGCTGACCGGAAGGATTTTTACCAAAGGGAAGTTGGCTGATTGAGCAGCTCTCGAGGACCGCAGCGGGAAAATCCTCCAACCGCTCTGATCCGGCTTCCCGTTTTGACTCGAAATCCCCCTCACCCTCCATGCGAATAACCGAAGATACTGGGCTCGCGGCGAACTTCTTGCAGCGGGACTGTCCCTTTGCGTTAAATGTAACTCATTCATAATCTCCTTCCGTTCAGGCGAACCAACCCAATTCATTTTGTTTCTCGCGGTAGATCAGCCCGAGCAAGCGGGCGTTAGTCATCAGCATCCACGCGAACGCGACCCCGATGAAGAAGAATCCGGACCAGTGGAGGCTCGCAATGGTTTCGGATAGAAGACTCTGGGTGAAAGAGGTTACCAGTGTTAATCCGACCAAGAGCAGGTAGAATTTCCCTGAACGGAGGATGGCTGGAATGACGACGAGGGGACTCGCCGCGCCGAGATAGCCGCAGACCACAACGGCCATCATGGCCATCGGGAAATAGATAGAACCGAAAACGTTCAGAAAAAACAGAATAGGGGTCGAATCGAATCCCGTTAAATGGGCAACGAATACCGGCAGATAGCTGATCAGATAGACGAGAAAGACTTTCAGTAGCGGAACGAGAATATCGCCGAATAGGTTTGCTGAATCCGGGAATTCCGGAGCATTGGCATCTCCGACAGCAGTGCTAGAAATCAACTGGAAGTAGATCGCTGCCATGTACCCGAAGAGAAATAGTTGAGCGATCAAGCCAAGGATTCCCGCATACTGGGAAAAGCCCACGATGCCCCACAGGATGGTGATTGTTAAAAATACAAATTTGCCACTGCCACGAAACGCGTAGGTGAAAACGTCTTTGAGGATATTCATGGTAGCCTCAAGAAGAGGACCGTCGCTTCGTTGTAACCTGATTTCATCCTTAACATCTGCTAAGGAAGACCGATTAAGGCATTTCCCGAGGCATCAGTTTCAGAAATGGATAGCGTGACCCTCCGCCGCGAGGGTGGCCTCGTGGATGACTTCCGACATGGTCGGGTGGGCGTGGATGGTGGCGTGGATCTCGTCGATGGTGAGCTCTTGGTCGAGGGCGAGGCCCATTTCGGCGATGAGTTCAGTGGCGTTGTCACCGATGATGTGGGCGCCGAGTAGTTCTTTGTGTTTCTTGCCGTAAAGGAGTTTGGTGAAGCCTTCGGTTTCCGAGGAGGCGACTGCTTTGCCAATAGCGACGAATGGGATTTTCCCGACGATATATTCGATGCCTTCTTCCTTGAGGGCGCGTTCGGTTTTTCCGACTGAAGCGACTTGTGGGTGGCAGTAGGTGCAGCCGGGGAAATTGGTGACTTTGCGTGGCGTGTAGCCATCGACAAACAGTCCGTCGACACACTGGAATGCCTCGAAGGAAGCGACGTGCGCGAGCCATGGCGGGCCATTGATATCGCCGATCGCATAGACGTTCGGGAGATTGGTTTCGTACCGCTCGCCGACGGTGATGTAGCCGCGCTCGCCGAGCTCGGGTTGGGTTCCGCCGGGAAGAATTGGCTGTATGCCGATGGCGACGAGGCAGATTTCGGCGGAAATGGTTCCGGTTTCCTTGGGTCCCTCGACGGTGATTTCGACACGGTCGCCGAGGTCCTTGGTGGCTGTGACCTTGGTGTTCGTAAGGCAGCGGATGCCTTGTTTGGTGAGGGACTTCTCAAGTTCCACGCCGACTTCCGTGTCTTCGACAGGAAGTATGTTCGGGAGCATTTCAACGAGGGTGACCTTGGTACCGAAGGCGTTGTAGATGTAGGCGAACTCGACGCCGATCGCGCCTGCGCCGATGATGATCATTTCCTTAGGCTGATCCAGAAGGACCATGGCTTCCTTGGAGCCGATCACGGATTTACCGTTGAACGGGAGCGGTGGAAGTGGGCGGGAAACGCAACCCGTTGCGATGATCGTGTTTTTGGTTTCGAGAGTCTGGGTGGTGCCATCGGCAGCTTTGACTTCGATTGTGCCTTCACTTTCGATGGAACCAAAGCCCTTGATGTAATCGACTTTATTTTTCTTGAAGAGGTATTCGATGCCGCCTGCGAGTTTGTCCGAGACCTTACGGGAGCGTCCGACGACTTTCGACCAATCGTAGGAAAGGCCTTGGATTTCCAAGCCCATTTCACCTGCCTTGTGTTTCAATGTCTGGTACAGCTCGGCGTTTTTTAGCAGCGCCTTGGATGGGATACAGCCCCAGTTCAAGCATGTGCCGCCAGCGCGGTCTGCTTCGACGCATGCGACTTTTTTTCCATGTTGTGCCGCGCGGATTGCAGCGACGTATCCGGCAGGGCCGCCACCAATAACAATGAGATCGTAAGACATAATTTTTCTAGAAAAGTGTTTTCGCGGGCAGGTTGTAGCGTGGGCGCGGGATTGTCAAAGGAGGAAAGAACAGATTTCCTAGGATCTACATTTGAAAATTTTTAACCGCGAATGGACGCGAATAGACGCGAATTCATCCGAAACATCCGAAGTGAGACCAGTAACAAGCCATTTTCGATTCGCGTTTATTGGCGTTTGCTATGCCCGTTGGGTGCATTCGCGGTTGAAGTCTTCCCTTTTCTGTCGCTGATAGTTCGGCCGCAGATGCCCTGGAATGGATTTATGTCAAATCTTCGAGGTGCTCTCTCGCAGCCACGAAGCGAAATCTTCCTCGGAGATTTCACCGGCGGAGAGGGCGAGATAAGCCGGATATTTCTCCTCCTCACCGATGGTGAAACCACGCCCGTTGAGAATGAGGAACGTTTCACAGGCGATTGCCGCAGTTCTTTTGTTGCCGTCGAGAAACGGATGATTTTTGGCCAAGCCATACGCGTAGGCAGCGGCAAGGCTACAAAGATCGGGCGGTGGGGAACCGTAACACCAAAGCTGCTGAGGTTTTGCCAACGCCGACATCAGCATGTTCTCGTCTCGCAAGCCGCTCATGCCGCCGTGCTCGGCGAGTTGGCGTTTGTGGAAAAGGCGGACCGTCCGCTCTTCAAGCCATTCGGGCTCCCGGTTCATTGAGCCAGTTTTTTCAGCATGTTCCGATTCTCACGCATTACTTTTTCGGCGACTTCCATCTGCCGCGCGACCTTTTCATCATACGGATTCAGGTTCAGTCCATCCGGGGTCTCGGTAACCGTCAGCGTGTCGCCTTTGGAAATGCGGAGTTTTTCCAAAAGCTCTTTCGGCAAAATGATACCTGCGGAATTCCCAATGGCTGTGACTTTAACGGTGGTGATCATGTAGTGAGTATAACGCATGTTATAACTCTTGAAAAGGCGATTTTTCTTAGGCCGTTAGCCAAAAGTCCGTGCGTTTAAATCGTATTTATACTGCCGCGCGCTAGGTTTTGTGGAAACGAGTTTCGGAAACAGCTTGAGTAATCAGCGCAAAACCACGTCTCCTCTCGCCTACGGGGGGAGGAAGGGAACCGCGATTTAGTCCGCCGCGGCGGATCGCGACATGCTCGGCGAGTTACCGGGGAAGCCCACTCCCGTTGCAGACGCGGTTTCTAAACCACGGTTCCTCTCGCCTGCGGCGGGAAGAAAGGAACCGCGATCGCGTGCCCTTTGGGTATTAGAAATCGCGACATGCTCGGCGAGTTACCGGGGAAGCCCACTCCCGTTGCAGACGCGGTTTCTAAACCACGGTTCCTCTCGCCTGCGGCGGGAAGAAAGGAACCGCGATCGCGTGCCCTTTGGGTATTAGAAATCGTGACAACCTCGGCGAGTTACCGGGGAAGGCCACTCCCGTTGCAGACGCGGTTTCTAAACCACGGTTCCTCTCGCCTGTGGCATGGTGTTTTGTGCGGACATTTTCACAAAACCTTGTGCGCGGCAGTATAGGTGATTGGAGTGGCAGACCAGCGTCAGCCCCTCCTCAGCGATTTCTTCCAAAGCTTGCGGCATCTAGCCGGGACATTGAGCGTCCGTTTTTTGTGAACGGACTTTTGGCAAATGGTCTGACTTGATCGCCTTGGCCTTATCGCTGGGAAGTGCTTTGGATGCCTTGGGGATTTTGAAGCGTGTGGAACCTCGTACGCATCCTCTGCGACTGGATCGTGGTGGCGATTTGCAGAGCTCCGGTCGAGAAGCGGCCGAGTTCGAGTTTCTCAAATGAAGTGAACTCTTCGGCACCAAGTTTTTCTTCGGGCGTGTTGAGTAGCGTGACAAGTGCGTCTTGATTGCTGGGTGAAATTATTTCGTGGCGGGCGACGAAGACTCGCTTCAATTCCGAAGGTGCCGGGGTGATTTCCAGCGGCAGGATTTCATCGACGAATAGCCTCAGACATCCTGACTTGGAGGGAAATCGGATGACCTCAGCGGGACGTATTTGAGCCTCAGGTTTGTGCCAGGGTAGTGAGTTTCGGTGGCGTTGAGTTCTTCGCACATGCGGGTGACAACTTGGTC
>Ga0209491_10008355_pt1 | contig 13183 bp, 2 predicted proteins | sample BON02_FD_187213 | JGI IMG/M metagenome (GOLD analysis project Ga0209491, IMG submission 187213) | Freshwater microbial communities from Lake Bonney liftoff mats and glacier meltwater in Antarctica - BON-02 (SPAdes) (version 2) | ecosystem: Environmental > Aquatic > Freshwater > Ice > Glacier... | reverse complement strand
CATAATAAAGCCCCGGCGGGAATGGAAAAGGTATCACTATTAATGAAAGGTACTATAAACATAGAAAAGGTAACAAAGTTTATATTTGGAGTTAATGAAATGAAAAAGATAGATAATGGAAGAGTGATAGATATTACTTAATTACTTTTGTTCTCTATGAAAAGGATCTTACATCTTCTATTAAACTAGAGGAAATGTAGTATCTAACTCCACAGTGAAGTACACCAAGAAATAGAGAAACTATTATTAGTGAGAGAAAGAAGTGAGAAGGTAGTAATCCTGTACTTTTGTACCTTTTTAAAACCAATTACATAAGATCTATAAGTTAGAGATAATTTATCATTTCCTTTTCTTTTATAATTGTTATTGGAAATGGGCTTTAACCTACAGGACGGGAGCTCTTTGTCTTAGTTTATAGTAAGTTCCTAGTAGGACAAAAGGATATTCTTTCTCTCCTAAGAGATCTTGAACTACAGTAATATCTTCTCTTATTCATACTATCACTCATCAATTCTTTCATTTCATGCTTCCTATCACTATTATAAGATATTTATTACATGTTACTATTAATATTACTACATTCTATCAGGAAAATAAATGGATTATAGATGTAGTGAGATCCTTCTCTCATGAGTTTATTCTTAGGTGAATGATCTACAGGACATGAACTATATCCTCTCTTCTCCATCTTGTATTAGCTACCTCTCAAATATCTTTCTTTTTCAATCCATGGAAATAGATCTTATAAACCTTACCCTTCTCCATGTACCTAAGGATATTAAGTGAGAGGTACAAATGATTGAGTTACTAAGATATTAATAGTTTGCTGTATTACTCGTTACCTCGTACATCTTACTTATAATTACTTTTATTCAAGTACCTAGAAAGTCACTCATTTGATTTAGCTTCCTATTCTCTTTCATACTGTACTTATCACTTTATTACTTCAGTGAAACAAGAGGGAAATAACTATGGATAGAGGAACCGTGCTGTCACTATTTCATTTTCATGTAACCTAGAGATAGTTGGACAATGGATTATTTATTGGATCGGAGAGAAGTATTTAATTTTATTTTCGAGAGATCACTAATAGTTAGATTCCTCTTTTCTGTATGATAGTGATGTTCTTCCCTGAAAGATATAAGAATGTAACAGGATAGTAATATGGACGGAGAGATTTAGAATAGGTTTCCAAGAAAGTATTTATTAGTAGCTCTTCTTTTCAAGAATATAATAATGAGTAAGAGAGGAGCAGTGACAAACTAAAAATAATCAAAAGTAATGCCCAAATTATCCGGACCATGGCACAGGTTTCTATATTTATCACTTCCTTCCTTCCTCCATGGGACCTACAACATTACTGTATCACTATTATAAGAGATTTATTACTACCATTTCATTATCATATGTTAGATATAGAAGTAAGAATAAGTAAACAAGTAATATTTAAATGGATGTAGAGATCTCTTCACTGACCATAAGCTCTTTCTTGTTATTCATTTATAGCATTACCATGCTCTCTCATTCATATCTTTTGTCCTTCTTTCTATTTCTACCTTACTCACTACATCTTACTGTATCACTCATTTTTATGTCACTAATAACAAAGCTATGAGTTAGGAGGAGATAGGATTTATATTAGATGTAGCACCATGGATAAGAATGATAGAATCTTCCATTGATAGTGACTACTAGAAATAAAGAAACAAAAGATGTAGAAATAAAATAAAAGAAGTTAAGGACTTTATTTTGGGGTGAAACTAAGAATATCTCCTTTTCTTGATTCTACAGGACCTGTGCTTTGTCACTTTAATAAGTGGATTATTATAGAGCTAGAAAAGAATGTGAATAATCCATAATATCCAAGAAAATGATCTTTGTAGAACTTATCAATCTTCCATTAATTGCATTCTAGTAATACAGGAATAGATATAATAGTAGCTGTACCCCAATAAATGTTCTCTTACTCATATGTATATCCTTTTATTCACTTATCTCACTTACTTCTCTTAATTTAATTCATACTATTCTATGTAACTTCTAGTAAGTGAAAAGGTAATATTACTGTAGGAAAGAGGAAGATCTATAATGAATGGAATGAGTTTTATTTATTCTAAGGGAGCTCTTCTTTTTTCTTACCTTCCTCTTATTTGAATTCCAAGAAAGTATGATAGTGATAGTAATAATGAAGTAATACTTACTTGTGTTGTAGGAAGAGTTATAGAATGGAAGGGAGAGGTAGCTAAGATAGATATATTCTCCTATTTCCATCAAGATATTACTAACATTAGGGACAAAGGTTTTGAAGTAAGATCTAAGATACAGTAAATATTATATGGATTCTTTTCTAACACCAAGCTACTAATAATAAAATAAGCGCCAGCTGAGTCTTACCAGCGGTTACAAACGATTTCCTCTTCCATTTTCTTAGCTACCGCTGGATCATATGTACATTAAATATTAGTGATAGAAACGTTGCATAACATGAACAATCCATTCATCCATTTGTTCTATCATGTTTATAATATTCCTATCTTGTAAGAACCATTCATCTGACTCATCCTAAGTTCTATCTTTGGGATTATACAACAAACTAGGTAAGATCTAAAGAAATGATAATGAAAAGGTAAGAAAGTGAATACTTGATGTAGAAGAGAAATAAACTTTTCTTTTGTTGTACATTCTATCTTTAATTTCTGTATGATCCATCCATTTCTTAGTGTCACTAATAAATAATGATGAAGAGGTACAGGATTCATTGATTCAATTCCTTTATTTCTATTTCTAGTAGTACCTTCTCCACTCACTGGATTTAATTTAATGAAAGAGTGAAAGTTAGTGATCTCTTGTCCGTTTCACGGATCTTCTTCTGTTCATTCCATTCTCTTCTTACTTATTATTCACTACCTCTAGTAATACCTTCTCTTCCTTGTATTTAAGTATGGATAATCTTTCAGTTACTTATTATTTTCTCTATTTCTTTTCATATTCCTGTATTCGTTTTGTGTATAAGAGTGATACTATAGGTCTTGAAGAAAGAGAAGTAATTATTGTTATAAGTCCCTAAGAAACAAGAGATAGAGATTTATAGAGGAATTATCGTAATTTAGAGCAGCAGCGCATTTACAATTATTTAGGTTTATAGATCACATGCTGCTCCATTCTCTTTGTTACTGATCAGTGAGTTTAACCTACATCCTACTAAAAACGATTTCTATTCCTGTAAATATCTTGTATACATCATTTGTAATTCCTAGTAATCACTCTTTTCTATTATTGTAGGCAAAGAAAGGGAAGGTAGGTAAGATGATATATTAAGTATTTCTGTCTGATGTATGTAAGGTATTTGAGTTAGGAAGTGTTGTTTTATCCACGGTTACAGAAACTAAAGGAAGAGACAGCTATGCTGGATGTATGATCTAGAGAATGGAAGAGCAAAGGTAGTAATATGAGATAAATGGATAAAAGGTAGTAATCGATCATATGTATTTCTTAGTATCACTTTTGTATATTATTAGTATTGTTTTATTCATTAGTTTTATCAGTTTTAGCGTGAATCTATCATTTATTAGTTGTACCCATGGAAAGACAAGGAAACTATTTCATTCTCATACTCACTTTCTTTGGAGGGATTAACATAAGATGAATTAAGTGAGAGAAATGGAGAAATTATCACTTTTGTGGATCTTAAGGGCACTAATTTACTTCTGTAGAAATAATGTCTAGTACTGGAGGTATGGATCCATGGAGAAGATAGAGCATGGCAGAGAATATAATATTGTTCTAGGATAGGTTATTTCCATGTCCAAGGTAGCCAAAGAGATAGGAAAGTTAAATAAGAGAGGTAATCAAGATAATGAAAGGATATCGGACCGTAAAATGATAAAGTGAGCTCTTGTCCGATTCACGCTTCACGGCTCCTAGAAACAAAACAATTAATGCCGTGATACATTTATTAGAAGACAGCAAAGCTGGCCTACGGGACACAAATGAATAAATAGTTACTGTTCCATGTCCTCTGTCACTCACTATCCATGGGTTCCTGTAAGAATACTGGAAAATAAAAGAGAAGTAAGTGAGTTTGAGTCCTTAAGATCTATGCTTTTATTAGTGAGATATAATGGAAGAGCAGTAAGGTCAATGTTAGTTATAGGAAGTTGTAGGACTAATAATCATGGAAATAGTTTGTTTCTCCCGAAGGGATCTTCTCTTACATATATTATAGTTAACTTATTCATATTATATCACTCTTTCTTATGTTTCTTCTATTCCTCTAGTACTTATTTTGATACATCATATACATAAGAAATAGAAAGATCTCTTAGGGAACAAGACTATTATTCATAAATTGTTTCATTGGGATTGACATTATATTATTTATCTATTCCTTTGATACTTTGTTTAACTCATAAAGGTATTCTGTAGATGAAGTGAATTCTGTACCTAAGCTAACTGGATCTTATTTGTTATCGATTATATCACACTAGGAATAATTATCACTTTTCCCATTCTCTATGTTCTCTATCCCTTTTCCTTCTTTTCTTTCTTAGAGACTTTCATGAAATAAACAAACAAATGATGTACAACCTGTAGAGTGATAAGAAGTAAATCCTACTACAACTCCATTAAACTTAGAAGAGTGGAAATATGAATGAAAACCAGAACAGATAATGGAATAGTTAATAGTTTGGCCAGAGCTGGAGAATGGTAAGAAAGCCAAGAGATCTCTTTATTTATTCTATAGTGATCTAACCTACATCCTTTGTTTTGTATAACTTGATCTACAGGTTATATATCCTGGAAGAGAAAAGAAAGCCAATCCTCGTGTGATTCATCATTTATACATTCTTCTTCTTCTTATTTGTAGTATCCATAGAAAAAGTTTACAGTGATTGTACAAACCAAGATATAAGTTACTATCCATTCCTAGTAATCACTTCTCGTACTAGAACATATGTTTAATCCAGTGATCCCCAAAGATAGAAGAAGTACTCACTTTACATCAAACTACTTAGAAGAAGACAAAGACATAAGTAATTATAAGTAACATGAATAATAGAAGATGGCATAGCCAGCGTAAGAATGTAACAGGATCCTACCCATTCTCTAGATCCTTTTCTTGGTTTCACGGATCTATCATATATTATAAGTAAGTTAAAGTTATAAACAAAGTAATTGGAGAAAGATAAGTAAAGATATCAAAGTAAGAGACAGAGGATCAAATTATATTATTAGTGACTCTTCATTCCATTCATCCTTCCCTCGTTTCCAACTCACTTAATTCTATATATCTTGTCATACATCTAATATGCAAGAAATGGTATGGTCCCAACGGTGAAAAGATCACTTATAACAAAGAAAGAAAAGAAATAACAGCAAAGGAGTAATTCTTTAGATATTCTATTATTCAACTTTATTCATGGATTACTCAAACTAATAAACTAAGATACCTAAATAAATATAAGAGATTAATGGAAGGTAATGAGTTACAAGTAAGAAAAGAAAGTTACTTTGATGTCTTTGAAGGGTTATCCTAGGAAACGATTCTCTTCTTAGTGACAATAAAGATCTCTTGCAGCATGTGATAAGAAAGTTGTATCTAATAAATGAGAGAAGTAAATATTTAAACAAGTGAGCTACAGCAGGAATCCATTTTATATATTACTGTAGCAAATAATTAATTGACAGGTACCCAAGAGAGAAGTATGGTTTTATGTAGATGAAGGATGGAAGATCACTTATTGACCATTTCTCTCTCCTTTCTTGAAACAATACTTATATCTTATGTTCATTTCTCATAGAGCACTACAGATAAGTGAATGAAAGTAACTATGAGTCCCTCAGGTAGGAATTAAGTTTGATGTCTTGTCCGTTTCACGGGTCTTCTAATAATTATGTAATTATTTATCTTTCTTTCTATCATTTCTTAACTTCTTTCCTTACTTCATATACATACAATTCTTCTATTACTTAACTTCTTTAATGGATCAAACGATGTACAAAGGATAAGACCCATTCTTGGGGATGTATTTCACTCGTTTACACTCACTAATAATCAAATATAACTTCACTTTCAACAACTGTTTCCATGGACCTAAAGTGATAGAAAGATCTCTTAGTATTCTGATGTATGTAAGATGTCCTAGAAATAACCAGAATACCCATAGAAAATATCTGATGAATTGTACTAGAAGAAAGAGTTTAATCCAGGTAGCACAAACGAATGTAAATGAGTGATACAGTAATAAAACCATTCTTCATTAGATAAAATAAGAGATAGTGACACAGATAAATGAGAGATAATCAGACCATGAGGCATAATATGAGTAATATATAAATTAGAAGACAGCTATGCTGGATGAATGGGTTCTATAACTTTGTTAATTTCACTATCACTCATCTTATTTTACTCATTACCATGGATTCCAATTATATCTTACTTATCATTCTTATTATCTTTTGATTATGTTATGTATGATAGATAAGATAGAGAAGTTAGGAATAATGACAAGAGACCTTTCTTTTTTGTGTTTCTAATAGGAATTACAATTATACATCTTCCTAAGAGACCTTCTCACTTCACTTAGATCCCATTAATCTTTTTCTGTCTCTAGTAGTGAAGTATGGGAATAATGAACAAACTATTAATAGAAAGATCCTTAACCTTCCATGTCCTCTAAGAAATAAAGATGTAGTATTCACTTTTATGTACTATCCTACTTGAAATAGATCTATTATCTTATAGAATTTAGGAATCTTACTTTGATGTATGGAAGTGACACTAGGAACTTATTCTTATCTTTGTAGTATCTGAGAGATCTCCATGGATTGTAGGACTCATAATCCAAACGTGTCAGCCATTATGTGTTCACTATTAATCCTCTAGCTCCTATTTATAGATTATTGTTGTTATTTTATTATTTTCTAGATCGTTTCTTCTTATTTCTTTGTGTCTCTCTTTCCTCACTTATAGTAACTAAAATAAGTACTTCAAATGAGATCTAACATATCACTTAGAGAAAGTTTAATCCAAGATAATGACAAGAATAATAAGTGACTTCTCCATGTTCTGCTGTATCCATAAAACAAACCATTATTGATAGACCAAGGTAGTAATGAGATAATGAACTAAGTGAATAATATAAGTCCTATAAACAATAAAGAACATGGTAGTAATAGATCACGCCTGACGAATACACAATACATTCCTCTTATTTAAATTATTTGAATTCCAAGATGAGTGAAACGAAGTAAGAAGTAACTAAGTAGAAATACAAAGGAGGGAGAATGGAAGTAAGCTAGAGATAGATAATTAGAAATAGATCTGAGAAAAGTGAATGAACTTCTTTGCTACAGTAAATAATCTACGAGTTCAATAAAGTAATAGTAACTAAGTGATAAAGTATTCATCAGGTGAGCTTATTTTCCTACATTTCACTTATCAAATACGAGATGAGTGGTAGTGAATAAAGGATTACTAATATATCAACAGTAACTATTTCTATTTCTTTCATTTCCCAAAAAGACAAATAACTGTAAAGAAAGAACATTAAATATATAAACGAGTAATAGAAGATCCCATAGGGAGAAAGTTAATCAATTCTTACAATTCTTTTAGTTTCTTGTTATCCATAGATTCTACATAAAACAATACCTCTTATACCTGAAGAGATGTGATAATCATAGACCATAGACCTTAGATCCTACTAACGTACATCACTTTTAGTTTGTTATCTTTTCTGTCACTATTAATATTACTATCTCTCATGTTCAGTACATGATTGATCTAGGAAAAGTAAGTAATAGAAGGATAGGAAGTATGTAAAATGTATATGATGAAAAGGGATTCATGTTATTAGTAACTCTTCCTTCACCTACATCTATTTATCTTATTTCTACAGGAACTCATTGTTCATTCATCAGAGCATGCTCTTCTTTTTCAAATTCCTATATTAAGTAACTATTTTGTTATTTTGCTACGAGAAGAGTTCATAATCATTTGTAATCCATTTAATAGGAGTTCAAGAACATGTCCTTAGAAATAAAATGAAAGAAGTTAAGGACTTTATTGTAGACTCACTAAGAATTGAATTATTTGTTTCTTTTTCCATGGTCCTAGGTCCCTTGTTCTGATGTACCGGTGCTCTTAGAAATAAAGGATTATAAATTATGGAAAGAGGAAGGTCTGAAGACAGGACAATAGAAGAGGTACCATGGTTAATCATAGAATATCAATGGATGGAGGAAACTAGGATAAGATAAAAGATCACATAGCGGCTGTCACCTTCTCTTTATTTCTAAGATCACATACATAAAGCAGAGGATCTATTACCATGCTCCTAGGAATCACTGTCTTCTCTTGTTCATATTATGAATGAGTCCTCTGTCAAGAATAGTCTCTTATCTTGTTTGTTTCCATTATTATTGTATGTACAGGTTTATGAAAGAGATTATTTGTATCACTGTTAATTGTTTGTTGTAGTTATAATTAATTATTTCAATTTCTCTGGATTAAACATTGTTTATAGCAAAGGAGAGAATAAGAAAGGTAGTGGTATGTTAGGTAAGATAGGAAATGGATTACTTATCTAATGTAGTATAGTCCAAGGTAGTAATATCTATAATAGAGAGAGTGATAGTTAATAGTAAGTGACAGAGAAATAGATCCTTAAGATGTACAACTTGTACATGGTTATTCCACTAGCTCTCCACAATGGATAAATCCCTTTTCTTACTACTTCACTACTAGAGACAGAATGTAGAATGGATGGTGATTAGAGTTCTGAGGAAAAGTCATTTAATATCTTAGTTTCTAGTATCACTTATAAACGAGAGAAAAGGAAAAGGTTAATCTAGTATCACTTCCTGGTAGAAAGGATCTTTCAAGAACTAAAAATAATAAAGTGAGTAAACAAGATAATCAAATAAAAGAGATTAAGAGAAGATGTGCTGTAGCACCCGTAAGATATTTGAATATTACTGTACTTACTGTACCTCTCTTTCCTTCCGTCTTACTTCTTAATCTGTAGGATATTCTATGATTCCTTCTCTCTTTTTATCAATTATTATTTTCTACAGTCCATACATCTTGTCACAAAGATAAAAGATAGTCTTAGGAGAGAAGTACATTGAATCCTAGGAATAGAAACAAACAAATTAAATAATATAAGATACTAATAATTGGAAATTCCTTCTTGCTCTCTTTCCATAATATCATACATCTACTTAAAAAGGGATAGGAAGGTAACTAAGAAATAAGTAATAAAAGATCTTGGAGTACTTTCTATCAATAATATCTCTTTCTCTTATTCTATTTTCAACAGGAGCTCTTCTATTGTTTTATGTATTTGGTTTAAGTTACTAAAGAATAGTAAACATAGGAATCCTGCATGTGATACATAATTGGAGAAAGTAGGAAATGGAGTATGGGAGTGATAAGAGGTATGTAACTCATAGAATCCTACAAAATTGATAGAGATCTTACATCTTTTGTTTCTTAGTAACTTAGTTTGATACCCAAGAGAATCACTTCAATTATTGTATCTCATAATAATGATTATATCTCTTTCTCTTTTCTACGTTTCATGGCATCATGTACTAGATTCACTTTATTTATCTGTAGGTACCCAAAAAGATATATAATTAATAGTATTCCTTCCCAAAGTTGTACATGAACCACTTTGAAATAATTACTGTAACTTCTCTTTTTCCTTTTTCCTTTCATTTCATCTTTCTCTACATTATTTATTAGTGATATCTGTCTCTTACGATTATTCCTGTATTCATAGATCTTTTGATAATTAAGTTATTCCTACCTGTACGATCTCCATGGATTCAGGTAAGAAAGAAGAAATATCATTAATAGTAACTACAAAAGTAAATAGAACATTAATCAGATCTCTAGCTCCCGCAGGATTCTATCATTTATTCCCATTCCTATAACTCACTTCCTAATAAATAAGATATAAGAATCGGAGAAGAAAAAGAAGGAAATAGGATTATAAGTAAGATAACAGATATAATAGTGAACTAAAAGTATTCATTCTATGTACAGCAAAGCTTCGATTTCATTTTCTAGTTCTACATTCACCAAGGAAAGTTAATTATATTTTGTTTCTACCAGCTCTACATCTCACATCCTACCTGAAGTAACTAAGAAAAGAGAATTAAGCCAGCCCGTACAGCAACTAAGAGATTATTAGAAGACTAGAAATAGAATGGAGGAACAATCTGGATATTACTACAACAAATTTAGGAAAAAGAGTTGTTTAATGGGAGATCTCTAAGATATATAAACATTTGAGAGGCAGCTAACGCTTTTCTTGAGACCAATAAGCTAATATCTTCTCTTATCTCGTTTATTGTCACTATTAATTATATCTCTGTCTTACGACATCTTCTTAGGAACATACTACAACAAACGAATAAAAGAAGACAGCACAGCTGGGAACAAAGGAGTGAAACGAGAGAAGTAACTAATAATCCTATCCAAATCTTGTATCTAACATAAATAAGTGAAACCTACGCTACTAAGAAATGAAATAATTGATGAATGAGTGATACAGTAATAAAACTAAATATATCACTCTTCCTATCATACTTATCTCTTATATATTTAATATTATTTAGGAAGATAGGAATTAAGAATCCTGGGCTCTGAGAATTAGTTTAAATCCTTTCCTACAGAGATAATGAGGAGCCCAGCTAGGTAGAAAATTAAGAAAAGAAGTTACTAAGAAAGAAGAAATACAATCCTTTTATTAGTGAGTGTAAACGAATGACAGAGGAAAGGATATAAATGATTACTTGTTCTATTGACCATGGTAAGACTATACTAAGGTTACTAAGAGATAAGTAGAAGATAATGCATCATAAGTTTTATTGATAATGGTTTGAGATTATCTTTTTTGTGAATGGTTCTATCTCTCATAATCTTGTTTATATTAGGAAAGCAAAACAATAAAGATATTACTTATAAACGTTTCTAGAGGTACCACAGAAATAAGTAAGAGAAAGAGTTTAACAGTGATACAAATAATATCTATAATGGATGGAGAGAGATTCTATGGATATGAAAGAGGTATGATGTTAGTTTAATAGTATCCCTTAGAAATAAAAGTAAGTGACATCTCATCGGACGGGTACAACATAAGATCCCTAATGAATGAAAGTGATGTAGAGGATATAAAATGGAAGTACTTTGGCTATGTCACTAATATTGATTTTGTTTAGGTACTGCAGGTCTCTCACACTAGGAATACTAATAGCTTTGGAAGATCTATTCTTAAAGAAGATAACATCCATTAAGTAACAAATAAAGGAATATTACCGGGACCATCCTCTATTTACTTATTTATATCTCTCATATTCCTATATTACTACCTAGTCTCTTTGTCTATTTATTACCTGATGGTCCGTACAAATGAAGATAGGAATTTTAATCAGAACCCTAAGACTCATATCTTTATTTATTCCTTTCCATCATTTCCTTCAGATACTAGTACTTAATTACTTTGCTATCTCTTTCATTTATTTGGAGAAAGTTAATTATATCTCTTTCATCACTTTTAGTTTATTATATATTATGTTACTTTTGGTCACTAATAATATCACTTTCTTCTCTTAATCATATAACTATCTCTCCATCCTGCACTGTGCTTGGTTTCATCTATCTTCCTTGTTTATAGCTGTATTTATTTTGATTTCATACTTAAACTTATTAGAAACTCAAAAGATAGTGACAGCAAGCCAAGGATGGAATAAGTAATATATTGGATGTAGAGGCTTGTACCTGTGCTGTGCTTAGTACTGAAATAAATTAATAAAGAGTTATAGTGATACATATAATAGTAATCTTTCTTTTCTTATGCCTATGGCATCTTCTCATTTATATATAATAAATTCCTGTCCTGTAGATCATGCTATAAACCTGTCCTTTATTCTTAGAATAAGTACAAAGTAATAGATCTAACAAAAGAGTGAAACTAAAGGTACTACCACTTTCTAGAGATCTCTAATATATTTTGAGAAAAGTACCTTAATGAGAAAATAAAGACAGTTTCACGGTTAAGAGAATGAAAATAATTCAATAAAGGAAAAAGAGAATTCTAGTTTAACAGTGACAATAAACGATAATAAACTTTAATTTCCATGATACTTATCATTCAATATTCCTAACTTATCTCTTGGGTGTATCGTCTTCCTAGCATTCCTATCACTTATATCATTTTATTGATTATTAGGTACAGTGAATATGAGATTACTAGAAATGAAACAAGTTAGTAAGATTAGTACATTCCTGTAGGTTCCCTTCATCCATAAAAGATATCACTTATAACAATAATTAATGAAAGAGTCTTTTCTTAGTGGAGACCATGTTTAATGGAAAGAGACAGATAAGTGAGTGTTGTAGGATCTATAGAATAATAACTGTTCCTAAGAACTACAAAGAAAAGAGGGATAGAAATGAATAAATAGTTATCTTTTCTCCCATTATGAATCCCTCTTTTGATACCTAAGAGACTTAACCATCAGTAGAATATCCTAAGGAAATAAGAAATATATAAATGATACAAGTAAGATGTTTGATCTTTCGTTTCCAGCTCTGCTGTCTTCTATTACATATATTACTTATTCCCTTTCTCTCGTTACCACTCACTTAATTCTGTTCATTCACTAATAAAGACAAGAAATCATGAAAGTGACAGAGATACACAAAACATGTTCCATTGCTCTTCTCCTGTTCACTTAGTTCACTTTATTTAACTCTCTTTCTAGTAGTGAAGTATGCATCATGTTACTATCTTTGGCTACCTTGGACATGGAACTACAGAAAATCACTTGTATCATATTCTTCTAATCTCACTTCTTCCTTCCGGTATTTCATACCTCTTAATCACTTTCATGATACTAGTACTTGTTTGTTTGATGTTACTAGGAGATATTGAGTAATCTATAATTATGTTGGATCCTGCGGATCTATTACTTGTCTTTTCCAGCTTTGCTGTCTCCTTCTATTCACTTCGTTTCTAGTTCTCTTATAGTTTGCTGTATTTCACTCATTTCTTTTTATGGGCCTGGCTTTCTCTTTAGTTTATTTCCCATTCTCCAGGCCATTACTTATGTTTCGCTGCAAGCGGGATTCCTTGGGAGAATCCATTAATCAGAAAAAGAGATACCGCTG
>Ga0209491_10008354_pt1 | contig 13184 bp, 16 predicted proteins | sample BON02_FD_187213 | JGI IMG/M metagenome (GOLD analysis project Ga0209491, IMG submission 187213) | Freshwater microbial communities from Lake Bonney liftoff mats and glacier meltwater in Antarctica - BON-02 (SPAdes) (version 2) | ecosystem: Environmental > Aquatic > Freshwater > Ice > Glacier... | reverse complement strand
TATATATATATATATATATATGTATATATATATTTATATATATATATATATAGAGAGAGAGAGCTGCCCCGCGACCCAGAGCTGCTGCGAACGCCCATCGAGCAGGCCGGGCTATACACATATGTATATGTATAGATATATAGATACATAAAGATATATAGATATACATATATATTTATATATAGATATATATATATATAGACAGAGAGAGAGAGATAGATAGAAATAGATATAGATAGATAGATAGATATGTATGTATAGATAGATAGATAGATATAACAATATATGTATATCTAGATGTCTAGATATATCCAGATACATATATGTATATATACAGGTATATATAGATACATAGATAGATAGATATATAGATTCATCGTTGCATGTATATGTATACATACATATATACCTATATATATATGCATGTGTGTGTGTGTATATGTACATATATATATATATATATATATATATATATATATATATATATATATATATATATATATATATATATATATATATATATATATATTCATATATATCTCCGGAGCGGCTAAGCATGTGCCATACGACTTGATTCATTTCCCACACGCCCATATTCGGTAGCGCTTCAAGGAGAGAGGTGGCCACGTGCCCTGCCAAGTGCGAACTGTTTAGGCGTGTGCGCGTTAAGACTCTCGAGGTACACTGCCATGGATGAGGATCAGTTTACCCCTACGAGTCGCCCCCTCTCCACCACCACCACCACAGTAGACGGCCCGCAGCGGTTCACACCGGCACACAACACACTACCACACTAACAAACGAAGGGGGGGGGTGCAGTAGGGCCCTTAGACGCATTCAAATCGTTTCAAATCTGAGCCTTTACAAGATATTGTTTCACTTCAAAGCTTTAGTGTGGGAGTCTATCATCCTTGTATTGCCCCCCCCTGCAAAGCCTGCCCTATTGCAATACTATTGCACGCCCATTGCGCGATATACGCCCCCCCCCACCGACCCCGTTTTAATGCCATACCCATATCCATACACGCATACAATATTAGTGATGGCAATATCGTGTAAAGGCCAATTCAAATCGTGTGTGTGTATCCTCAGGCGCGCCGGGACCCCGAGCTGGTGGCGCGGCTGGTCACGCAGGCCAAGGACAAGCGCGGGCGAGACATGCACACGCGCTTCCTCAACGACCCGAGCCAGTTCCAATAATATATATATATGTGTGTGTGTGTGTGTGTGTATGTGTGTGTGTATACACACACACACACACATACATATAGATAAATATAGATATACATATATACATGTTGATATAAATATATACATATATATATATATATATATATATATGTACACACACATCGAACCAATACCGGGTCCAGGGGGTTGTTCGGGTTAACTGCGCACGCACTGCTGCCACTCACTCTATTTGAGAGCGGCGGTGAGACGACGCTGGGGAGGAGAAGGAGGAATCGGCTTCCCGAGGGCGCCGCGAGTAGCCGTGTGGACAAACTTGTCCGTCGGTCTCTTTTCATCGAGGGTTCGGGTTAACCCGATGGGTCAACCCACACAGAGAGCAACAAACTATACCGCAAGGTCGGGTTAACCCGCTCGATGTGTGACCTTGCGGTATAGTTTGTTGCTCTCTGTGTGGGTTGACCCATCTGCCAAGCATATAGACTGGATAGAGGGTCGTGTTAACCCGGGCTCAACGACCCGAGCCAGTTCCAATAACGAACCATCCCTGTCGGGCAGACCCGAGTCCCTTCAGCGGAGCGGTTCTGTAAACAGAGGGTCACCATTGACCCACGGATACAAAACAGACCCGATAATGATACATAAAAACATTAGTGGGGTAAAGATACATAAAAACATTAGTGGGGTAAAATGATACATAAAAACATAAGTGGGGTTCTGTAAAGAGGTTCCCAGGACTAGGGCTCCACGGGTAGCTGGCGAAACTCGTACGGCACTGCGAGTCGAAATCTTCGCCCCGGACGCAGATCCCACGCTACCCGCCCGTGTGCCACTTGCGGGTATACCGTCTCTCTCCGAAGATCGACCGGTATTAGACAGTAATACCGCAAGGGGGCCCCCGCTGGAAGGGCGCTGGGCCCGTGTAGCTCGGCCTTTTCAGGATATTTTTTCACTTTGAGGCTTTCGCGCACGAGTCAACAACATTCTTTGCAAACACCCCCGTTAGAGGGGCACCGCCACCCCCCTTCATTAGTGTACGGTTTCCCACCCGACGCCCCCCTTTGTTGCCATACACCATACCGTATATGCCATACAAAAGCGGCAATGGCAATATTGTGTAACGGCCAATGTAGCGTGCGAGTAGCGCATGCCAACCGCCATAGTGGGGATTGGCCTTTACAAGAGATTCTTTCACTTTGAGGCTGTTTAGCACGAATCAATCATCCATGCATTGCCTTCCCCCGCTTGCATTGCCCACAATAATGCAATATTATTGCACGTCTATTGCGCAATAGACGACCCCCCCCGACCCCCCCTTTCGTATGCTATACACTATACCATATTTGCAATGCAATATCGTGTAAAGGCCACAGTGGGGAGAGAGCTGCGAGCGGTGAGGTTCTGAGGTTGGCCTTACCAGATATTCGTTTAGTTCAGGCCTTTGTACAAGAATCAATACTATTATTCGCAAACACGCCCCTTGTTTGGGCACCCTACCTCTCCCCTTCATCGCCCACGCTAATGCGCAATATAGTGGGTTCCCCCGACCATCCTGTATTGCAATACATACCATACAGTATTGGTGATGGCAGTATCGTATAAAGGCCAAGTCCGAGGCCGGGGACGGGGCGCAACTAGACGACTCGTCCGGCTCACGGTATCACACCCGATATATATATATATAATATAAATATATATATATATATATATATATATATATATATATATATATATGTGTGTGTGTGTGTGTGTGTGTGTGTGTGTGTGCTACCATCCACACGTAGCAAAGGGTTCGCCCTAACTTGGTACTGTGCCCTAACTTGGTACTTTCTTTGCTTGAGCTCTCTGCGCACGCATTTCGAGCCCTAGAAAGCTGTTGGCACGCGGGGGAGGGGCTCCCGCCTTGCTACCCGGTAACGAGTAGCGGGTCGTCCGCCGCAGCAAACGGTCGTGCTGGCGAAGAGTACCAAGGTAAAGCACGGTACCAAGTTAGGGTTAACCCTTTGCTATAGATCGTACAGTGCTCTAGCATGCCAGCGAGTCTAGAGCACAGGGGGGGGGGGGAGCCTCTGAGCCTCACGGCCAGGGAGCTCGCCTCCCTTCTCTACCCTTTTTCCTCTCGCTGGTGGGCGCGCCGTAGCATACTGCTCGCCAGCCGCCATCCGCCTGCACAGGGCGGCAGAGAGAGAAACAGAGGATTTACACTGCGGCCGCAGCACTCGCAGCGGGCCTCTTTAGTAAGGGGATGGCGTTGGAAAGTCGATGTGTGTGCCTTTGCCTTTGTTTATCTCTCTTGTATTCTCTTTCTCCTCTCTCGCCTCTCGCCGTTCCCGCCACATTTCCCCGCTTCCGCTGCAACGCGCCCCTTACCCCTTACCCTTACCCCGCCCCCCGAGGATGGGCGTGGGCCATCATCCCGGATGAGACTGGAGCCACTCGTCTTGCCCATCTCCCATCTGCGTTATTGTGTGTGGAGATGATTATAAGTGTAATTCAGAAGGTGATGATGATATATAAGTTAGTACACGTACTCGCTCGAGTAAAGTACATAGCGCTGTGATAGATATGATGATATGATGATGATGATGATATCCCTGATGATGATTATACCCCCCCCAAAAAAACAAAAAACAGCAGCAGCCGGCCCGCAGTGGACTGGCAGTGGCTCACATCTGCACGGAGACACCAATAACAATGATAATTAATAATTAATACGAATAATAATACTAATTTATACGAATACTACTACACTACTATTCAGCAACAGCAATAATCCAATGCCAACAGAGGCGCGGGGAGCCACACACCGAGCACGGCCTCGGAGAAATTCTTGCATTTAATATCCCCATTGTTTTGACGTAGTAGTGCACCCGGATTGAAGTGATGGTTACAGAGTTGGCCAAGCTTTTGATTCTAGGAATAGGGACCTTCGCCCACTAGACCACCATCAGCGCTGATGGTGGTCCAGTGGGCGAAGCTCCCTCCTGGCTAACAACAAAACAGGAGTCCTCACCGGAGAGACTGACTGAGTGCGATCACCCAAACTGCCCGCTGCGAACGACTCGCGCTACGAGCGTCCCCCATGGGATTCGAACTCTTGATTTGTTGTTACCCAGTAGGGACCCGAAGTCGAGTCACTTGGGCACACATGGCACCTTTCATTTTTTAAATGTTCCTTGTTTCGACGTAGGAGTGCAACCGGATCGAGGTGATGGTTACGGAATTGGCCAAGCTTTAGATTCTAGGAAACTCCAAGTCGAGTCACTTCGGCGCATATGGCACCTTTACACGATATTGCAATTGCCAGTATTGTGTGGTATATATTGCAATAACGGGGGGTCGGGGGGAAACGTTATATTGCGCAACAGTGCGGGCGATGACGGAGTGGGATGGGATATCTAAACAAAGGGTGGGTGCGCAAAGAATAGTATTGATTCGTGCATAAACGCCCAGAAACAAATCAATATCTTGCATAGGCCAATGCACATGGCACCTTTCATTTTAATATGTTCCTTTTGTTTTGACGCAGGAGTGCAACCGGATCGAGGTGATGGTGACGGAGCTGGCCAAGCTTTGGATTCAAGGAAACTCATAGTCGATTCACTTGGGCGACATGGCACTTTCATTTTTTTGTTAACTCTTCAAATAAAATAAATAAGGGGTGGGGGACTGGGGGTGGGTAAGTTGGGTAAGGTCCGTATACGGACCGCCCCAACCGAGTTGGCCCAAAATAGGCCATTACCACCACCAGCATTCGGTTCAGATGACGATAAGTGGGATAGAATGTCATTGAAGCCTTCGGTACAGACAGGTATACTGACTGCTGATGCTATAGATGATGCTACTTTAACTTCTACGACAAGTACTGTACATTACACTTCTAGAGAGAGTTATAAAGCTCTAGCTTGTGTGTCTAGCAGCACCGGCTCTCGGGGCTCGGGGAGTGTAGGTAGGGCTGGGAGCGTCGCTTCCCACGCTCATTGGGGGCGAACGGTGTTTTGCAAAGCAGTTTTTATGCTATTTGGAAAATAGTCGTAGCAACTCATGTTGGATTTGCAGATTTGTGCGATTTGGGAAAATCTCACAAATTCGTGTTACTTTTGCTACTATTTTTCACAATGGTGACAAAAGCTTGATCACTTTTGTGCTGCTATTTAGAGTAATCTCACCAATTCATGTTTATTTTTTTGCAATTTTAATTTTCACAAAAATATCAGCAAAAAGCTTGATCGGTTTTGTGGTATTTTAATTTTATCAAATAGCACAAACTCATCTTGAGTTGATGCTATTCCAAAAAATAGTAACAAATCACACATCAGTATTTGTGCTATTTTGTAAAATAGCGGAAACTCATCTTGAGTTGCCGCTATTTTTCAAATCTCATATAAACTCACTTAATTGATTTGATAAGATTTAAAAAATGGCATCAACTGCTGTTGATTTGCTGCTATTTCATAAAAAGGTAACAACTCACAACTTCAAGTTGTTGCTATTTTTTTCAATCGCATCAACTGTTACTTGAATGAATGCGGGTTAACCCGAATGCGATATCGGGTTAACCCGAAAAAATAGCAACAACTTGAAGTTGTGAGTTGTTACCTTTTTATGAAACAGCAGCAAATCAACAGCAGTTGATGCTATTTTTATAAGATCTCATCAAATCAATTAAGTGAGTTTATGAGATTTGAAAAAATAGCGGCAACTCAAGATGAGTTTCTTTCCGCTATTTGCTACAAAATAGCACAAATACTGATGTGTGAGTTGTTCATTTTTTTGGAATAGCATCAACTCAAGATGAGTTTGTGCTATTTGATAAAATAGCACAAAATCGATCAAGCTTTTTGCTGCTATTTTAAAAAAGTGCAGAAAAAGAAACATGAATTATTGGTGAGCAGATTATTACTCTAAAAAAATAGCACAAACGTGATCAAGCTTTTGTCACTATTGTGAAAAATAGTAGCAAAAGTAACACGAATTTGTGAGGTTTTCCCAAATAGCACAAATCCAACATGAGTTGCTAATATTTGCCAAATAGCACAAAAACACAAAAACCGCTTTGCAAAACACCGTTCGCCCTCATTGGGCTGGGTGCTGGGTGCATGCATGGCGGAGCTCGTTTACTGAGCCTCTCGCCCATATCTCCGGCTTGATCTCGCCGAGCTACTTAGACTTAGACTCAAGCTTGCCGGAGCCTCCATTGGCAGTTACTTAGTAACTTAGAACGAGGACGTCCAGTTACATAAACGTAACTTAGAACTTTAGGAATCACGATTCGAAATCAGGCGGACGGATCAAATCTTGTTCCGTCCATCCAGTTTTGCAGAGGATCAGCAACAGCAATCTTAGCAGCTCTTGCGAGCCTGCTCGAGTGCTGGTCGCTCTCTTTTGAGACCCACCCACCCACCCTGGGAGGTCTCTTTCTTTTTTTGCATTTTTTTTATATGTATACACGTACTTTATGTGTGATGTCCACGGGCCAGAGCACACGCGGATCCTCCGCGTCGTGCCTGACTCCACCACCTGTACACTGTACAACTATGCGTGTTGTATCACATAGTGCGGTGTGCGTGTCATAAGGTCGAGTGGCGGCACGACAACAGGCAGGGACCAGAGTCTCCACCTCGCGTGGATCTCTACCTTCGTTGCAGTCGCCCACTCACAACCCTTACTGATGTGTTACTTAGGTGTGGTGTCGTGGTAAGCAGGTCAAAGGGACTCCACCTCGCGTGGATCTCTCTCTACGAGTTAACCCGAGGGTTAACCTCCGGACCTCCACCTCCGGGGTTAACCCAACGGGTTAACCCTACACCCTCGAAGAGAGGGTTCGGTTAAGGGGTTACTGCAGCTACATCAAGGCACACACCACGTACACTAGGGAACCTGCAGCAAATGCTGAACGCAGGAATGCGACATATTGGAAGCAACATAGGTGGAGCAAATAGAATAGAAAAAGTAAATGTAGTAGACGACTTCTTCCCCACCTCCCCTACCTTCCCCTCCCCCCCCCCCCCCCCCTCCCCCTCCTCCTCCCCTGTAGCGAGTGAACTTTAGGTACAGACCTAGCCGCCAATCAAACCCAAACCCTAAACTAACTCAACCTAACCTACAACCCCAACCTGGCGCGGCTAGCTCTAGTCCTAATAATTTTCTTGCTGCTCCCCTTCCCCCCCCTCCCCTTGGTCGATCACACAGACTAGGGCTACTATGGTGGTCTGTGTGGAATGCCTGCCTGCGGACAAGCCGTGGGATGTGGTGTCTGTGACACGCCGGAGCTCTGGTGTGGCGCCGCGGGCCTGTGTGCGCGTCGTGTACGCGCGTGTGCTGGTGCCGCCGAATCTTTATATACATACATACATACCTCGCCTCCAAGCTCGACTGCCGCGTCGTCGCCGCTGCCTTCACCACGTACGGAGGCTGGGGTGATGATTTCAAGGTGACCCTCGTCGACCCCTACTACAAGAAGGAGTTCAAGGCCGCTCGCAAGAACGGCGAGTCAGGCTGGGCCGTCATCAACGACCGGCTCCGCCACGAGCGCCACGTCGCGGCATTCATCTGCCGTGAGAATTCTCGCATGCTCGGCTCGACGCTCGACGCCCGCTGCCGAGCCAGGGCAATCCAACGCTCTGCACCGCAGCGGTCCCCGGTAGCGGATAGTGATACTGACCCCTAAACAGGGTCGGTGCTTTTTGTGTGTGTGTGCTGTGTGCTTGTGCGGTGCGTGTGGGTGTTTGCGGTGTGAGAGTGGTTAGGAGCTTAGACATTTCTGAAGATAAAAAAAAAATAAAAAAATCCACTGACCACTCTGCACTCTGCACTCTGACCAGATCCCCCCCCTCTCCTAAATTTCCTCCTCAAACTGCAAGCACCGCCGGTCCGGCGTATGTTTAGCCAAAGGAGGATGATGATGACCCTACGTGGGCAATACCATATTCGGTATTCATAGCCGACCCCTGGATTCAGTGAATACGGTATTCAGGCGGCGAGCGCAGCGAGCCGCCCCTATATTCACTGCCGCGCAACGCCCCTGGAGGGCCGCCGGCCGCCGGTGGCAAAAATATATTATATATATTATATAACAATATAATTATTATAAATTGTATAATGAGATCAAAAATATCATACATATATGACATATATATATAAGAAAAAGAAAACGAGCAGATATACATATATATCCATATCGATGTCTATAAATATGTAACTATGGGGCCAGGGCCAGGGCTGGTGGCACGTGTCTTGTGGCTGTATTGCATGCGGCTAGCGTCATCGGGTGTTGGGGGGGTGCGATGGGTGCGGCTAGCGTTATTGCATGTTGGTAGCTGTGTCGGTGTCTTGTGGATGTTCTGGATGCGGCTAGCATCATTAGGTGTGGGGGGGTTGCATCGGGTGCCGTCCGAAGGCTAGCCGCACCCGTTGCACACCCCCAACACCCGATGACGCTAGCCGCATGCAATACAGCCACAAGACACGTGCCACCAGCCCTGGCCCTGGCCCCATAGTCCGTTGGCTGACGAGCGGCGCGCCGCTCGGATCACAGTCCTTGTCGGTGGTGGCCGCGTTGAGGCCGGCAGGGTGGTCTCCTGAGGCGGGGCAGTGGGCAGTTTAAGATAACGCTATGGGTGCTGGGGATGGCGCGGGAGCAGCGATGCAACGCACCCGTAAGGACCGGGTTGCGCAGCTGGACCTACTTGACGACGACCGCGCGCACGTTGTCCTGGGGCTTGATGTGCCTGGCCTTGGCCTTGGCGTTGGCGGCGTTGGCGGATCTGCGCTGGAAGTTCTTGAGCTGGCGCTGCGCCAGGTGCACCGCCAGGTCAGTTCAGAACCGCTGCTGGAGCTCCGTCCGCGCGCCGCTGGTCCGCCTTCTGGAGCTCGGGTGAACCCGATCGTGGGCGCTTCCCTGGGCCACGCCGGCGATGCGTTCCCATCCGAGTCGGAGTGGTTCGAGTGGCCGCCGAGGCCGCCGAGGCCGCAAACGCTGCCGAGGCCGCAGACGCCGCCGAGGCCGCCGAGGCCGCAGACGCCGCCGAGGCCGCAGACGCCGCAGACGCCGCAGACGCCGCAGACGCCGCGGCCACAGACTCCGGTGTCTGACATCCAGCGCAGACTCCGAGCTCACGTCTTGCTTACAAAATGATTTCCTAGGAGCTTTGAGATAAAAAACAAAAACAAAAAACTGGCTGAATTGTACCTTAAACCCTGCGGTATTTTTTTAAGTCGCTGGGGTGTGGGTGCCTCCTCCAAATTATGGCTTGTTTTTGTCGTGTGTGTTGTGTGCGTGTGACCTGTTGATTGTTTTAAATTATGGCGTCTGAGGGCTGGGTACCTAGCTTCTAATCTTAAAAGATTTTTTGAAGCAGGGTGCCACCAGGATAACTACGACCAACGACCAACACCTACACACCAACACCCACCCCTGCTCAAACAAAGCCCTCGGCTCTACTCTCTGCTCTACTGTTACTGTGTAGAGCGAAGGTTAACCCGAGATCCCTGTTCTATTTCTAGTATTCATAGGAAAAACCCTATGAAGGCCGTGTAACGGCCGTAACTACTCAAAATGAATACAGCCCTGGTATTCACATGTGTTCATAAAAATGAAAAATGAATACGTATTCGGTATTTTTTTCTTCGCTTATTGCCCACGTAGGATGATGACCGCGTAAGTCCCAAATCGGGTCACGCTGGCAAGCCGTGCTGTGGCTCATAATGAACGGCGGTTTCAGTTTCGACTTTTCAATCGCTAGGTTCTTCCGGGTTTCATGGGTAAATCGCTGGTCAGAATCAGAATTGGTTTACCCGCCTACGTGTTGAATACGTATTCACATATCCACAGGGAGGCCCCAAATTGAATATAACATCATATTCCGCCGGAGGCGGAAAAAAAATAGAATATCAGTATTCATGCCGACGAAACAAGTGAATATATATGGTATTCATGCCTCCGGTGGCGAGTCTGGGCATCACCAATGATGGTGACAAAGCCCCAGACTGGCCATAGAGGCGCTTGGGCAGATTATTGGCCGGTACACGGGATTTGATTCTGCCATTGCTCGGTGCCGTGGCAATCCCGAGGCGTGCGAGCAGGGAGGGCGCCATGGTTTTCGCGTTTTCGCACCACGATTCGCGCCAAAAGTAGTTTTATATTGATTATAACCGTAGAAGAGGTGTTTAACTGTAGAAGTGTTCACCCCAAAGTGAATATGTAGATATTCAAGCACATTCAAAAAATAGGCTGCAATTGAATCGGGTTAACCCAATTCAATTTCAGCCTATTTTTTCTGGTTAACCTCGGGTTAGGGTTAGGGTTAACCCTCCTGAGGCGGGGCAGTGGGCAGTTGAAGGTAGGGCTACTGGTGCTGGGGCTGGCGCGGGAGCAGCAGTGCAACGCACCTGTAAGCGTAAGGACCGGGTTGCGCAGCTGGACCTCCTTGACGACGACCGCGCGCACATTGTCCTGGAGCTTCATGCGCCTGGCCTTGGTGTTGGCGGCTCTGGCGGATCTTAGCGCAAGTTCTTGAGCTGGCGCTGTGCCAGGTGCACCGTCAGGTCAGCGAACCGCTGCTGGAGCTGCGCGCGCCGCTGGTCCGCCAGCTGCTGCAGGTGGCTGAGCTGGCGCCGCGCCTCGTCCCTTTGACCCTGCTGCTCGAGCTCCGCGTGCAGCTCGTCCTCCTTGACCGCACGCCGTTGTGCTCTGAAGCTGCTTGCTGGCCTTTTGCTCGAGCAGAAAATTTATTTCGGTTTCGGATAAACCTCGGAGACGAGACCAAACCCCAGCGGTATTTTTTCAAGTCGCTGAGCGGTGTGTGGTGTGTTCTTATTCCGAATTTTTGCATTTGAGGGCTGGGTCCCCAGCTTCTAATCTTAACTATATTATGTGTATACACATATCATATAGCTATTATCAAACATAAATAAAAGATAAAAGCTCACACAAATTATTATTATATCATAGTATATTGTATCGTATGTGCCATTATGTCACAAAAATTGTATGTATATGATAATAATAATAATATAGTGTGTAGTGTGTAGTATATGTTGTATATATGTTGTAGTAGTAGTAGATACGGCCCCTTTTTCACCACGCCTCCCACGCAGCCGCCTGCGGCACGGTAGAGCGCTAGCATAGGTGTTAGTAGTTTTTTTCTCTTCACACATATACATGTATACATATATATAGATATATGTGTTATATGTGAGCATATATATATGTGTGTGTCGTGTGTGTGAACGATATCCGGCGCACCACCAAACAAACAAAGCACGCGCGTGCACAATCGCACACAGACACAGGCCGGCGGCGCCACGCTGGAGCTCTGACGTGTCGCAGACATCACACATCACGGCTTGTGGCCACGAACAGGCACTCCACACTCACACCATCAATGCATAGGCATAGAGACGCGGTATATATCACGAGCTAACACACACACACACGCACAGGGAACTGCTCCGTTAGGATGAGCTAAACGAGCAAGCGAGGGTCAGGAGGCGATGTGACCCATGCACTCAAAGCTCGTCGCCGCCGGAAGCATCTGCATCGCGCTGTCGTACGTGTGTAGTGTCGCCATAGCGCTAGGCTCTTTGTCTGTGTGACCGACCCAATTCTGGCACACGGACAGCCTGTTGGCAATACACTCAGACCACAGCCGTCACAACAGCACACGGCCAGGAGGAGCATGGTGGCGACCCGCTGTGCGTGTATCCTGGTTTGCGACACGCGGGCGCCGCGCTGGCGCATGGTTTTAACCCTGACGCGAAGATGGCCATCGGCGGTGAGGGCAGACCTGCCTGGTTACAGGTGAAGCTAACCCGCGGCCGCGCCGCCGCGCCGCCACGCCGCCGCGCCGCGCCGCGCCGCGCTTGGAGGCCCAGCAACAGCGGCTCAAAGCGCGATTCTGTGCAGATAAAGGGTTCGCCTTCAGCAACCAAGCGACGTACGACAACAGGTCGATGATACAGCACTGTCGCGGCGATCTGCATAGCTCCCGCGGAGCGGGGCGATGGCCTTGGTCTATGTGAGGCCGCAGGGAGTCCCAGAACTGTCGGGTTAACCCGAGGCCACAACGCTCCGCTGCAAGCCAAAGTAGGATTACCTCGCTGGACACCGCTTGGCCCCACACCAATGTCCAGTTAGTTAGTCACCCCTCCTGAGCGCCGCAGGCGAAGAAAATTCCAACCGATTTTCTACCGTTAGAACAGGTCAATGGCCGTTACAGATCCCGTATTATATATAAACACGAACGAGATCTCCGATCTCTGAGTATGAGTATGCCATTAGGCCAACGTCCGTATTGGCTGATTACGAGGAGAGAGTCAGTGGAGTCAGAGAAAAACAAACAAGACGCAAGACGCAATCAATGCGTGTGCCCGTAGTATGGGTGGTCATGGGTGGCCGAGCGAGAGTTGAGTTGTGCTCGGCCTTTACTTACTAAGTGGTTCTATATATAGAAGCGTATCTATATTCGGATTAAATGACCGACCCACACAGGTTACTTATAACTAAGGAGAGTCAGTTAGTCGATTTTGGCAGCTGACCGAAAATAGACATAGGTGTAGCGGGAAGTTTTTTCTGCCGCCCCTTGCGCTGGACCTCGTTCATATGGGGGGTGGGTAGGGTGCCGCATGGATTTACCCCTTACCCCCTACCCCCCCACCCCCTGGATCCCCCCACCCCTCCCCATGCCCCACTGAAATGGGCTCGATTGTCTGCCTGACCCCTACCCCCCCACCCTAAAAGCCATGCGGCTACCCTACCCTACCCCCCTGAACGAGGTCCGGGTTAACCCTTCAAACGGGTTGAACGGGTTAACCCGGTTATTATTATTATTATTATTTTTTTTTTATTATAAATGGTTAATAGAAGAAGCGACACCGACTTAGGCAACACGCAAAGCGCGCCGCGCGGTGGAGAGAGAGCGACTGTGTGCTAGACCTATAAATGGTTAATAGAAGAAGCGACACCGACTTGATATTTTTTTTTTTTTTTTTTTTTT
>Ga0209491_10008350_pt1 | contig 13193 bp, 13 predicted proteins | sample BON02_FD_187213 | JGI IMG/M metagenome (GOLD analysis project Ga0209491, IMG submission 187213) | Freshwater microbial communities from Lake Bonney liftoff mats and glacier meltwater in Antarctica - BON-02 (SPAdes) (version 2) | ecosystem: Environmental > Aquatic > Freshwater > Ice > Glacier... | reverse complement strand
TTCAGGAATGAGGGTTTGCCAGTTGGCGGCTTCCGGTTTTGCGGGGCTCACCAGCATCAGGCGTTGGTTTGGGGCATTGTTGTTGGTGAGTATGAGCAGTTTGTCACCGATATTGTCTACTACGTTGTAATCTTTTTCATAAGCGTCCACAATGGTGACAAAGCTGGCTGCCTTGCTGCTCAAGTCTTTGACAAACAAAGAATTGCCCGTGGTGCTTTCCCAGCCTGAAACGTAGAGAAAACGCTCGTCGTCGGTGGTGCCGCCGCCAAAGGAGCGGTCGGGGTGCGCTTTGTCGCTGTACACCATTTTATCAGCTGTTTGGGGGGTGCCGAGTTGGTGGAAATACACCGCGCCCAGCTTGTTGGCGGCTTTGAGCTCGTCGCCTTTTTTAGGTTCTGGGAAACGGGTATAATAAAAACCATTGCCCTGCCAGGAGATGCCGCTGAATTTGACCCATTCAACCTTGTCTTCCAGCATTTCGTCAGTTTCCAGGTCTTTCACCACGATGCTGCGCCAATCGGAACCGCCCGTTGAGGTGGAATAGGCGAGGTATCGGCCATCTTTGGAGAAATCCATTTCACCAAGGGAGGTCGTGCCGTCATCGCTGAATTTATTGGGATCAAGCACCATTTTAGCCTCCGCGTTGAGGTTTTCCTGCACATACAGAACGCTTTGGTTTTGCAGTCCGTCATTTTTGAAGAAATAATACTTGCCACCTTCTTTGAAAGGGATGCCGAATTTTTCGTAGTCGAATATCTGCTCCAGGCGCTTTTTCAGTTTGTCGCGGAAAGGTATTTGGCTGAGGTAGCCATTGGTGACGATATTCTGGCGGGTCACCCATTCTTTGGTTTCCGCGCTTTGGTCGTCTTCGAGCCAACGGTAAGGGTCATTGATGTTGGTGCCAAAATAGTTGTCCGCCACTGTCGTGTCTTTTCTTGACAGCGGGTACGTTACAGGGATTTGTTTGAAGTCCATTATTTGGGTAGTCGACTTTTGAGGGCCCGAATCGCAGGCCATGAGGAGTAAAATGAAACTAAGAACGAAGAATATAAAAATTGGTTTCATGCTTTGTGTTGCTTTAATAATGAAAGAGCAGCTTGGGATAATGCCGGAATGGCGTTAGCCGTGTACTTTTGCGCGAATGTAGGGCTTGCGCGGGTTTTCGCAGCCAACAACCGTCATGATTCAATAATTTGCAAATGAACGACCGTTTTTCAATACCCAAGCGATTTATTCCCACGCTGCTAGTGCTGCTCCTGCCTTGGTGCGGGAGTGCTCAAGTAGACATCAAAGAACTTCCACCAATTGACAGCCTGAGCGATTGGCAGGTAAACGCATTGCTCCAGCAATATACTGCACAGGCTCGGGATTTTGAGGCTCTTTTGTCTGGAAAAAGCCAAAGTGCCAGCAATCAAAAATCTACGTTAGAAGAAACGCTCAATTTGGCTAAAGCCGACTCCACCCTTTCCAAATCGGTCACAGATTCCATAACAAACTTGCTAAAAGTGGCAAAAAAGGATGAAAAAATTGCCCTCCGAAATCTAGGCCAAGCGCAAAAAAACCTTGCTTTGATGGACAAGACTGCTGAAGCCGATAACGATGAAAAGCGCAAACAACTGCCCAAGCTTCGGAAACAGCTCGAAAAAACCAATGCGCTGGCTTATCCTGTTGCCCCAGCGGATGAAGCCCTGAAGCCTGAAAAAGCCCCTCGACCGCCAAAAGTAAAAAAGGCCAAAAAGGAAAAAGCACCGCAGGAGGAAGTAGCAGCAGAAGTCATAGAAGACAGTACTACGCCTACAGCAGCACCTGAAACGGCGCCAAAACCAAGTACGAAGCCGCAAACCGCCACCGTCCCCACGAAAAAATACGACCCTGCCCAAGATGTCATGCTCAACCCGCCAGCCTTGCAATGCCGCCTGGCGGTGGATACCCGCGACGAGCTTTCTGGTGAACGCTACCGCCGTACCATGCCCGTGGAGCTTTTCAGGCATTCCCCGGCTGCGCTGAAAAGTTATTTGCAAGGAAAAACCAATGTGCAATGCGCTGCAGCACTGGCTTCCTCGGGGGCCTATGTCTACCTGCACCTGATCTTTACCATCAACGACCCAAACCCGCGCAAAGCATTCGGAAAAATCGACAAGGAAAGCCTCGCTACCTTGAAATTTATCGATGGCACTTCTTACAATATTTACAACCAAGTAGCCAGCGAAGGCATCCAAAACCCCGACACGCAAGCCTATACTTTTCAAGCCCAATACTTGTTGCCGGCAGATGCGTTAAAAAAAATACGCCGCTCGGAGCTCGACAAAATCCGCATTGCCTGGAGCAGCGGGTACGAGGACTATGAAGTTCAATACGTGTTGTTGTTGATGGGACAGGCGAAATGCCTGTTTGACAATTAACCCGCTCATGGAAATCCATCAAAACTATTCCCTGCTAGCGCTCAATACTTTTGGCCTGGAAGCAAAAGCGGAACATTTTGCAACGGTGCACTCGGTTGATGCGCTCCAGGCAGCAATTCAATCCCCCATTCGGCCCATACTGGTGCTTGGGGGCGGTAGTAACTTGTTGTTCACCCAGGATGTATCAGGCCTGGTCTTGAAAAACGCCATTCAAGGCATCAAAACGATTCAAACAGTTGACAATACGACCTGGGTTGAAGTCGGCGGCGGGGTGGTATGGCACGATTTCGTGCTTTGGGCCATCGAGCAAGGTTTGGGTGGAGTTGAGAACCTGAGCCTTATTCCCGGAACGGTCGGGGCAGCACCCATCCAAAACATCGGTGCTTATGGGGTGGAACTAAAAGATGTTTTTGCACACCTGAATGCCGTTGATCTTGAATCGGGCGAATTGCGTTCCTTTAACAATGCCGACTGCCAGTTTGGTTATCGGGACAGTATTTTTAAGCATGAAGCCAAAGGCAAATACTGCATCAGCTCAGTCGTATTCTCTTTGACCAATGCCAAGCACCAGCTCAATATTTCCTACGGCGACATCCGCCAAACCCTGGATGCCAACGGCGTTCAAGACCCTGGCATTGCAGACGTTAGCCGCGCAGTGGTACAAATCAGGAGTTCCAAACTCCCCGATCCGGCGAAGATCGGCAACTGCGGCTCTTTTTTTAAAAACCCGGAAACGGAGCGTGCTGTGCTGGAGCGCCTTTTGCCACAATACCCGCAAGTGCCACATTATGATCTTCCTGACGGTCGGGTAAAAATCCCCGCTGGTTGGCTCATCGAGCAATGCGGTTGGAAAGGTAAACGGGTGGGCAATACGGGCAGCTACGAAAAGCAGGCGCTGGTGCTGGTCAATTACGGCGGGGCTACTGGCGCTGAAGTAAAAAAATTAGCTTATGATATTATTGACTCGGTGGAGCAGCGGTTTGGGATTCGCTTGGAGCCGGAGGTGAACATGGTATGACAGCTCAAAATCATCATTGGTTTTCCGCATTAATAATTTACCAATGCTGACTACGGAAATAAAGGCGGTTTTTCCGTTGAGTTTATTTATGAAGGCAAAACCTCGGAATGGGCGTTTGGGTTGAACGAGTAATTCAAATTGGGTAATTGATTAGCACTAAAATACGCCTATTTGAAGATTTTTTCTGTCAGAAGGCAATGTCGGGAAAGCCGTATTTTACCAAATCCGCAGGCAACATCGCAATGAAGAAGTGCGGGAAGGGGGTAGTGTGCACAGATCGGGGGAAGCGCTATGATGCCAAAGAATTGTGGAAGGGGCAGTGCGGCGGACAAATAAGTTTGCCGGACTATTTAGCACGCGGCAAAACACTGGATGGCCAGATCACCCACCATTTACGGGATCGGGCACTGAAAGATAAGGACAACCAGAGAATGCTCAACGGATTGGGCACACACCATGACCGGGGAAACCTGCTCCGTTTTCTGGGGGGATCCGTCGGTTGAACCGACGAACAACCGGGCCGAACGAGCTTTAAGGGGAGCGGTCATCGCCCGGAAAGTGTCGCATTGTTCGAAAAATCAACGGGGTGCTGATGCGCGTGCCGCATTTATGAGCGTCATCAAGGCGCTCCGCAAGCGGGGGCTGGATATTAGGGCTTGGAATATGTAATGCGCACCGGCCAAATGCCACAGTTCGCTCCCGCTTGACGCTAATCAATTACAAGCAGGGCTTTATTATTGGGAAATCGTTGCTGGTGGGGCAAGGTTGCGCAGCGGTAAGGCGACAAAGGTAGAATAGAAGCAGGAGGTGCATTCCTGTACGCAGCGGTAAAAAAATTGGACTACGATATTATTGACTCCGTGGAGCAGCGGTTTGAGATTCGGCTGGAGCCGGAGGTGAATATGGTTCGATGCCCTCAAAATCATCATTGGTTTTCCCCATTTTAAATTCGTTAAATTTAAAAAAAATTACAAATTTTAGCCTAATGCAAAATTTCGTTTGGCCAAAGCTTGCCATATTATAAATTCGAGACTTATCACATTGCCCAAACAGCCCAATTACACAAAAGAAGTACCGCAAAATTTTATATAAAAAATAAGCCTTTTGGCGTTTTTTTATTTTTTCGGTATTACATTCCGATATTTCCATTAAAATTAGAATATAATTTTACAATACAATAAACTTACACGCTATCATTTTAACAATTCGACTCCTTTTCAAAAACCGAAATCTTTTTACGTATTTTATTTGGTTGTCAGAATAAAACGCTTTTTATTTGCCCTACAGGAAAAGGAATGAAACCTATGGGCAAAACCATTACACTCCGCCGCGGATACGATATCAAACTGAAAGGCGCTGCCGAAAAAACGATCAGCAGCGTGCCAGTTTCCGACGTCATCGCCGTCAAACCGTCTGATTTCCACAACGTAGTACCTAAAATGCTCTTGGAGCCTGGGGACGAAGTATTGGCTGGCCAGGCATTGTTTTATGACAAAAACCGGCCAGCGCTGCGCTTCCCTTCTCCGGTAAGCGGCGAAGTGGCCGAAATCGTGCGGGGCGAAAAACGGCGCATCATGGAAGTTCGCATCCTGCCCGATAAAAGCGGCATCCGTTATGTTGACTATCCTAAAGGAGATCCAGGGGGCTATTCTCGAGAAACCATCATCGAGCGGCTGCTGGAAAGCGGCTGCTGGAACTACATCCGACAGCGCCCATACACCCTGATCGCCAACCCGGAGGATGTACCCAAAAGCATTTTTGTATCCTGTTTCGACTCGGCGCCCCTGGCACCCGATCTGGGGTTTATCGCTGAATCGGAGCGGGAGAACTTCCTGGCAGGGCTGGATGCCTTAAAAGTACTGTCGCATGGCCACCTGCACCTCGGCCTGCGTACGGGGCCGTCAGCAGAATTATCGGAAAGCGATTTCCCCAATATTCCGGTAGAAAACCTGCACCATTTTAAAGGTCCGCATCCATCTGGCAACGTCGGCATACAGATCCACCACATCAGCCCCCTTCAAAAAGGAGAGGTCGTGTGGTATGTTCATCCACAGGATGTGCTGATCATCGGCAGGTTGTTCCTCGAAGGCCGATACCGTGCCGATCGGATGATTGCGCTAACAGGAAGTTGCGTTGAAAAGCCGCAATACCTGCGTATGGTTTCCGGACAAAGCCTGAGCACGGTGTTTTCCTGGGGCATTCAGGCGGAACATTGCCGTGTCATTCAAGGGAATGTGTTGACCGGCAAAACTACCCACAAAGACGATTTCCTGTCATTTTATGAAAATCAAATAACGGCCATCCCAGAAGGCGACCAACCCGAGTTTTTAGGCTGGCTGTTGCCCGGTTTCAACAAACTCAGCCTTTCCCGCACCTATCTCTCCTGGTTGTTTCCAAAACGCAACTATGATCTTGACACCAATATGCACGGTGAAGAACGTGCATTTGTCATGACAGGCCAATACGACAAGGTGCTCCCCATGAATATCCTTCCGGTTGTGCTGCTCAAGGCGATATTGGCCAATGATATTGAACGCATGGAAGGATTGGGGATTTACGAAATTTCAGAGGAGGATTTTGCCCTGTGCGAATTTGTATGCACCTCAAAAATACCCGTACAAAAAATTGTGGCAAAAGGCCTGCAAATGGCGCGTGAAGAAACCTAAACGGGTTCTTTTAATTGACTAATCAATCAACCGTACACATCGTGAAATTTATCCGCAATATTGTCGATTCAGTAAAGCCTCAATTTGTGAAAGGCGGGAAGCTTGAAAAGTTCCATCCTGCTTTCGAAGCATTGGAGACCTTCCTTTTCACCCCTGAGCAAACCAATAAGGAGGGGGTGCACGTGCGCGATGCCATGGATCTGAAGCGCACCATGATGACGGTCATCATCGCCCTGATCCCCACGGTATTGTTCGGCATGTGGAATGTTGGCCACCAGCACTACTTGGCGTTTGGTATGGAAGTCAGCACTATGGATGCCTTCCTGTTCGGTGCGATAAAGGTGCTGCCGATCATAGTTGTGTCCTACGCAGTGGGCTTGGGCGTGGAATTCGTTTTTGCCATCGTGTATGGGCACCCGATCAGCGAGGGCTACCTCGTGACGGGCCTACTTATCCCGCTTACATTGCCGGTCACAGTGCCCCTGTGGATGGTAGGATTGGGCGCTATTTTTTGCACCTTGTTGGGCAAAGAAATCTTCGGCGGCACGGGCATGAACTTTATGAACCCGGCTTTGCTGGCACGCGCCTTTTTGTTTTTTGCATTCCCGGCCTATTTGTCGGGCGATATTTGGAACGATTTGACACCTGAAGTGGGCCACGCGCTGGTGGATGCCTATTCCGGCGCAACAAGCTTGGTAACTTTTGATGTCAATATCAGCCACTTACCAGAAGCAAGCAACATGTTCTGGGGATTTCAGCAGGGTTCTATAGGAGAGACAAGCGTGTTTGCCTGTCTCATTGGTGCCTTTATCCTGGTGATTACCGGGGTAGGAAGCTGGCGCATCATGGTAGCTGTTTTTGCGGGCGCCTGGCTGATGGGCATGCTCTTTAACTTTTTAGCCCCTGCTGACATGCCAACACATTCCATGCACACACCTGCGCATTACCATTGGCTCATGGGCGGCTTTGCATTCGGTGCCGTTTATATGGCCACCGACCCGGTAAGTGCAGCACATACTGAGACGGGAAAATGGATTTATGGGCTGCTCATTGGCGCCGGGGTTGTGGGCTTGCGGGTATTCAACCCAGCCTACCCCGAAGGGGTAATGTTGAGCATCTTGTTGATGAACGTGTTTGCCCCACTGATCGACCATGTAGTGATTGAATTACACATCAAAAAAAGACTGCGCCGTGCATAGCAACAGATATACCTTCTTATTTGCAGCGGGCATTTCCGTTATCACCGCTATTTTGCTCGCCTTTGCATCCCAGGGGCTTAAGCCATTGCAGGATGCCAACCTGGCATTGGACACCAAAACCAGCATCCTGCACGCCGTTCGGCTCGACGGCCTTGAACGCGCAGCCATTGAAAAAACATATACCGAGCAGGTGAAAGAACTCGTGATCAACAGTGCAGGGGAGGAAATCAGCGGCGTCAGCGCTACTTCAATCGTATTGAAAGACGAGCTCAAAAAACCGCTCGAAGCACGGCAATTGCCCCTGTATGAGTTCAGCGACGAGGCCGGCAAAAAATATTACATCATGCCCCTGCGCGGTACGGGGCTATGGGGCCCAATTTGGGGCTACATATCCCTTGAAGGCGACTTCAACACCGTGCACGGCGCTTATTTTGACCACAAATCGGAAACGCCAGGGCTCGGTGCTGAAATTTCTGAGAAGCCCTTCCAAGAACAATTTCAAGGAAAAAAAATCATGTCTGATGACAACAACTTTGTTTCCGTACATGTCGTCAAAAAAGCAGCAAAATTCAACCTTGGCACCGAGCACCGGGTAGATGGCATCTCCGGAGGCACCATCACCTCGAACGGGACCGACCAAATGCTAAAGTTGTGCATAGAACCCTATTTGACTTATTTTGGAAAGATTACACCCCCTGCCTCTAATTAAACCATTCATCAACATTCAACTATACGCATAATATGAGTGTCGAAACTACCATCGCAGCGCCCGCAGTCAAAAAGGAAGGCTTGTTCTCCAAAAAGAACAGGAAAGCCCTGATTGACCCACTGGACGACATCAATCCCATTACCGTACAGGTACTGGGTGTTTGTTCCGCCCTTGCGGTAACCACACAAGTAAAACCGTCCATTATCATGGCCTTGGGTGTTATCGTCGTAACCTCTTTTTCCAGCTTGATCATCGCCCTGATCCGCGATGCCATACCTGGCCGCATCCGCATGATTGTGCAGTTGGTTATCGTGGCCTTGCTGGTCACCCTGGTGGATCAAGTGCTCAAAGCCTACATGTTCGACGTGAGCAAAAAGCTTTCCGTGTTTGTCGGCCTTATCATTACCAACTGCATCGTTATGGGTCGCCTTGAAGCATTCGCGATGGCGCAAAAGCCCTGGCCCTCTTTTCTGGACGGGATTGGAAACGGGCTCGGCTACGGCCTGATCCTGGTAATCGTTGGGGCGGTGCGCGAGTTTTTCGGCTCCGGATCGTTGTTGGGCTTTAAGCTTATCCCGCAGTGGATGTACGACATGGGCTATGTCAACAATGGATTGATGATGTTGCCGCCTGCCGCCCTGTTTGTTATCGGGCTATTTATTTGGTGGCAACGCAGCCGCAATCCGAAACTCGTCAATGTGTCATAATAAACAAGACTAATCATGGAACATTACGCAAGCATACTTATCAAGGCCATCTTTGTCGAAAACGTGATTTTCGCGTTTTTCCTCGGGATGTGTTCCTATTTGGCAGTATCGAAAAAGGTCAAAACTGCCTTTGGGCTTGGCATCGCCGTCATTTTTGTGATGGTGCTGACCACGCCGCTCAACTACCTGATATTAGGCTATATGCTGCAAGAAGGGGCATTGGCCTGGATACATCCCTCTTTGGCCACGGTCGACCTGACTTTCCTGGCCTTTATTCTTTTTATTTCAACCATAGCTGGTGCAGTACAACTGGTGGAAATGATCGTCGAAAAATACACCCCGGCGTTGTACAACGCCCTCGGTATTTTTCTGCCCCTGATAACGGTAAACTGTTCCATTCTTGGGGCGTCGCTGTTCATGCAGGAACGGGAGTACGGTTTTGCTGAAACGGCGGTGTTCTCTTTGGGTTCTGGCATTGGCTTTTTCATCGCCATCGTTCTGCTGGCGGCCATTCGCGAGCGACTGCGCTATTCTAAAATCCCCCAGCCCCTGCAAGGGCTCGGCATTGCTATGATTATCACGGGGTTGATGGGCATGGCATTTTTGAGTTTTTCCGGCATCAAGCTGTAGTCTCCTGAATTTATTTACACCGCAACAATTTCAATAACTATGGTTCCTATAATCACCAGCAGTATTGTTGTTTTCATACTCGTCATTTTGGTATTGGTATTCCTGATACTGACGGCAAAAGACCGCTTGTTGCCGCAAATAGACGTGGCCATTGTCATCAATGGCGCCCAAGACGCACCCATTGTGGTCAAACCCGGCAGCAGTTTGCTGAGTACGCTTGCTGCCCATAATATCTTTCTCGCTTCAGCCTGTGGTGGTGGTGGTACCTGCGCCATGTGCACGTGCCAGGTGTATTCCGGCGGCGGCGGCGTATTGGCCACCGAAACCAACCACCTCAACCGCCGACAAGTGCAGGAAAACATGCGGCTGGCCTGCCAGGTGAAAGTGCGGGAAGACATGGAAATCCGGGTACCAGATGAGGTATTCGGCGTAAAAAAATGGGAATGCGAAGTTGTTTCCAATGAGAACGTCTCTACCTACATCAAGGAGTTTGTGGTGGCCCTGCCGAAAGGAGAAACACTGGAATTCCGCTCCGGCGATTATATACAAGTGGATGTGCCTGAAATGACCATGGATTTCAGCAGAGAACTGTACAACATCCCGGACAACTTTAAGGACGACTACGATAATTACAATATCTGGAGCCTGAGAACTGTGGTGGAAGAACCCGTTTTCAGGGCATATTCTATGGCCAACCACCCGGCTGAAGGCAATAAAATGATGCTCAACATCCGCATCGCTACCCCACCCTGGGATCGGGATAAAAAAGCATTCAAAGACGTGCCGCCGGGGTATTGCTCTTCTTATGTCTTTACGCGCAAACCGGGCGATAAAGTCACCATCAGTGGCCCTTATGGGGAATTTCACATCAAACATACCGAAAAGGAGATGGTCTATATCGGCGGCGGCGCTGGCATGGCACCTTTGCGCTCCCATATTTTCCACTTATTTCACACGCTGAAAACGGGCAGGAAAGTTTCTTATTGGTACGGCGCACGCAGCAGACGGGAGATTTTTTATGAGGATGAATTCCGCGCCATTGAGCGGGATTTTCCCAATTTCAAATTCGTCATTGCCCTGTCTGATCCGCTCCCGGATGACCATTGGAAAGGCGATACTGGCTTCATTCACAATGTCGTGCTAAAAAATTACCTGGACAAACATCCAGAACCGGAGGAAGTGGAATACTACCTCTGTGGCCCGCCGATGATGAACGATGCCGTTCAAAAAATGCTGGACAATCTGGGTGTGCCCAAATCCAATGTCGCCTTCGACGATTTCGGAAGTTAAGAAGAAAAAATTAAGCCGTGTTATCTACTATCCGCCATCATGTCAATGTCGTTGACTTAAGACCTCGGAGAGGTCCAACGTTTGTAGCATTGGCCACCTTGTTCTTGTTGCTTTTTATTTCCTGTGGGAAAGAGAAGGCCGCTTACATGAGCCTTAGTGGCAAGGCGCAAGGCACGACATTCAATATTACTTATCTGGATTCACTGAACCGCAACTTTTCTCAGCCCGTCGACAGCCTGCTGCGGCTCATTGACAAAAGCATGTCGCTCTGGGACAGCAGTTCTGTCATCAGCCGGGTAGCGCGCAATGAACCGAATATCCAACTTGACGAGCATTTCATCAACGTTTTCAAGCGCTCCCAGGAGATATCCCTGGCCACCGATGGCGCATTTGATGTAACGGTTGGGCCGCTGGTTAAGGCTTGGGGATTCAGCTACAAAAAAGGGCTTCCGCCACCCGATTCAACCAAAGTTGACAGCCTGCTGCAACTGGTTGGATATCAAAAAGTTTCCATCGAGAACGGCATGCTGCACAAGGCTGACCCGCGCATGGAAATTGATTTCAATGCCATAGCACAAGGATACACGGTTGACCTTATTGCCCAATATTTTGAAAAACAGGGCATCAGAAATTATTTGGTTGAAATTGGCGGCGAACTGCGCACTTTGGGCTTGAGCAGCAAAGGCGCGGCTTGGCAAATCGGGATCGACAAACCTGTTGAAAATGAAACGGATGAACGTCTGCTACAAACCACCATTGCCTTGAGTGGAAAATCCCTCGCAACATCAGGCAGTTATAGAAAGTTTGTGGTAAAAAACGGCAAAAAATACAGCCACGCCATCGACCCAAAAACGGGGAACCCCATTTCACACAGTATGCTGAGTGTTTCAGTAATCGCAGACGATTGCACAACCGCGGATGCTTACGCAACCGCTTTCCTGGTCATGGGCATGGATAAGGCGATGGAAATGGCGAAGGCTAAAAATCTGGAAATATACTGTATTTACTACAGTTATGAAATGAAAGCATTGTTAACACGGTCGACGGTGGACGGTGGACGGTAGACGGTGGACGGTAGACGGTGGACGGTGTGGACATGCCCGAAATTGGTTGACAAAAAAGGAGTTGAGATAAACTCGCAAAATCAAGTAATTTTGGTCATGAAAAAAGGACAAGTTACAATGTCAAAACAAGATGTCCGTATTCAGCGTGAACGGCGATACTTTTCTGAAGCAGCTCGTAAGGCTATCGTCAAGGAAATTGATGAAGGCCTAAGCAAGGCTGAAGCTTCTCGCAAGTATGAAGTAAGCCAGAGCGCTATCTTCAAATGGATCGTCAAATACTCAACTCGCTATCAGTCTTTGTTGGTAAAAGTAGTGGAACATGCAAGTGACAGCAACAAGGTCAAGAAACTTGAGGCAGAGCTCCAGCAGGCCTATGCCATGCTGGGGCGTGCCAAAGCCGAGTCCATGTTGCTGCAAACGATCATTGACATAGCTGACGAAGAATTGGGGACGGATCTAAAAAAAAAATTCGATGCACAGCCCTCGCAAGTTACTTCCTCAACAAAGCCAAAATCGAAGTGAGCATGAAAACACTATATGAAGTAGCGGGGATTTCGCGCCAAGCGTTCCACAAATGGATGCAACCCACGGAGCCGCAAATAGCGCGCACCCCAGAATCAGCAGTCCTTGAAATGGCGGGGACTGTCCGAAAAGAATTTCTTCCTGGCTCCAGCGCCAGAGAGCTCTACTTTTACATCAGAGGAAAACACGCGGAATACAATTTAATGCTCTCAGGATGGGGAAAACACGCTTTTGAAGCACTTTGTCTGAACAGGGGAATGAGGATCGAGCACCGAAGATTTGTCCCAAAAACTACTGTTAGAGGAGATTTTATCTTTCCAAACCTGATCGAAGGAATGGAAATCTTGGACATCAATCAAGTCTGGGCAAGCGATATTTGCTACCTTTTCGGCGCCAACGGAACCCTTTTAGGCTACGCTACCAGTATCATCGACCTGTACAGCCGCAAGCTCTTGGGCTTGAGCTTCTCACAAACAATGCACGCTGCGGTAACCTCTAAAGATGCACTCAAACAAGCTTTTCGTGAACGCAAAAATCACTCGCTGGACAATTTGATCTTTCACTCCGATGCAGGAAAACAGTACATCGAAAAAGGCTTCTTGGCTAGCCTAAAGGGCAAGAATATCCGTTCCAGTATGGCCGAATCTTGCTACCAAAACGCATTCGCTGAATCCTTCAACGACATCTTGAAAAACCATTTGCTACATGACCTCAATCTCAACTCATTCTCTCAACTCAAAAAGATAGAATCTTTCATCAAAAATTGCTACAACAATAACAGACCTCACAACAGCATCAAAAGATTGACACCCACTGAATTTGAACAGCATATTTTAACATTGCAATCTTATCAAAGAACTACGTTGAATATCAAGGTTCTCGCTCAATGTTGAACAGGATAAACCCTAAAATTCCAAAAAAAATATTTTTAACCGGAGTTGAGACTTTTACTCCTTTTTTGTCAACTTTTTCCGGGCGGCTCCAGT